>JAAUXT010066500.1_pt1 | contig 13183 bp, 12 predicted proteins | sample 7278171 | NCBI WGS metagenome assembly JAAUXT01 (sample SAMN14350112, study PRJNA611818) | marine sediment metagenome | isolation source: surface marine sediment (1.8m) | place: French Polynesia: Moorea | collected 2018-08
ACAACGCTGTAAACACGGTTCCTTCCCTGCAGGTCGCTGATGACGTCACACACGAGTACTCAGCAGGGCATGTTTCACAGTGAAGCTTGCACCACGCCGGACCCATCAGACGTCACCCTCTCGATGCCCGCTCGGTTGATCCCTTCTTATGTGAAGGTCTGTGAGACTTGTTGATGTACAAATGCTTCGCACATAGACAGTGGAACGCGACCTGGCTGTTCTCTCCCCCCCCCCGCCCGTCTCTCCCGTGTGGGTGGGGTCAGGTTTCAGAAATCCTGTCGCTGCTGCTGCATCGTGTGTGACATTCTCAAAGGAAGGCGGCCCTGTAATCGCTCAATTAGCCCCGGTTGCGCTGAATGGGACCTGCTCAACAATGGGGAAAACTACGCTCTGATCCACAGCACTCTGACATTGATTACAAGAACAACGTGTGCAGCGAGGAACGTGGGGTTGAGTCCAGGCCTTTATTTTCAAAATTATAGGCCAAACCCCCTGCTGGACCAACATTGGGGGGGACCTGATCGTTGTTTGAATAGGCACATCCCAATTCCTGACATCACCTCCAACACGGCTCTGAGTGTGTGGGAAGATCCAGGGACGAAGGTTCGGTGAAACGAAATGACGAGATACGGGTTTTTGTTGGCATGAGTGTCTGGCCATTGCATTCACACATTGATATCAGTTGACACATGCCACCAAGAGGCTTGATGTGGATCTGGCTGTTTCAGGTGAGAACTAAAATGAGGAGGCATGAGGCAAGAGGGCCAAGGAGCCTGCCACCAGACCTGCCTGACCTTCAGCACAGGGCCCCATCCCGTGTTTCCTTGTTTCTGATATCTGGTCATTTCAAAGCACTCTGAATCTGATAAAAAGAGTTGCGCGTTTCTTGTAAAGTTCTTTGCGCCACAGCTCAGTCAAATGGTGGGAAATGTTTCAGAACAACCCTGAGCCCAATGCAGACTCCACCCCTGGAGTGTTTGTTGAGTGAGAGACAGGAGCTCCTCCTCGCCCCTCGCGACTGACTGGCAGCCCAATCAGTTTTCTGGTCTCACTGCGCAGAGCGTGGCCTCGCGTGCAGACAGAGACCCGACGAGACCCCTGTGTTTTTAACCCAATCCTCTGCGCCGAGGCCTCTGATTACAGTTTACGAGTCGTAACGGGCTCTGTCGTCAGCTTCGGGTCTCAGTGAAATGAAGCATGGCAGGACCCAAGAAGGAAGAAGAAGGACGGTTGGAAGAAAGAAAGGAATTGGATCCAGAGAGTATTGGTATTGGTCGTGGTTTGGCCCGCACAAACCAAATGTTCATCTTGACTTTTTTCCGTTGTATGGCAAAAAAAGTTTCTTTTTTGTCGCGTCAAATTTCAATGTGGAGACCTCCCCGTGCAGCTTCCCTCGCCAGCCCCAAACCCCAACGCCCTTGGACCAAAGTCTGCATTTTCTATTTGTAATGTCCGTGTCCGAGCCCAAATTTTGCCTGAGTGTCATGTGCGTGTCAGGCCATGACTGAATCTTCCCCATCTTCGTTCAGCTGAACATGGTTCTGTTCACCTTGAGCTTGTGGTGCAGGTGCATCTGTGGTCCTGAGACTCTCTTCACACCGGTCCACATGGCAACGCCAGGCCCATAGACACAAACATTGACCCATCGCTTGATGGATCCAGTGTGAAATGGGTCTGAGTTTCCCGGATATGGGGTCGAGGTGTCTGCATCTTGCGGAAGGAATTAATCACTGGACGGAAGTGAGAAAAGTGAGTGAAGTGATGGATGGATGGACCGGTGGCTCCTGCACCTCACAACTAGAGCGAAGAACCACGCACACTCCTACTAGATCTACATCCCAAATACAGCACAGCTCAAGCTGATGTTCTGTGGTGAGGTCGAGCTGGCAACGTAATGTGGAGCCCACGATTTGCTTCTGTGATCGGACGTCCAGGGGCCCTGTTCTGATGAATGAAGATGCGCAAAACGGACGCAGTAGAAGTTTGGGGTTGGGGCCCAAAGATCCACTTCCCTATCCTCACCGGAAAACAGTCTGTTGAAATTGCCACAATTCAGCTCCACCACGTCTCGGAAGGAAAAGGCGCGGCTTGGTTCCCGCTGAAAACGGCCACGTCCACACCAGAAGCGGTTTGACACAATGCGTTCTGCAGGAAGCGATGTCCTTGTGCAGGCAGGCAATGCACGACCCATCTACTGTGAAACCAGCCCGAGAGCGCCTCCCAGACTGTGATGTATTGCGTAATTTTTGTCAGCGCCCGTCCCCGCGCGTTTTCTCCCGAGTAAATTATTTCTTGAAAATGGTATCAGTTCATGGAGAGTTGCCGTGACTTGGAACCATAATTCAGAGCGCTGTACAATTAGGCGAAGATCCACAGCTGTGAGTTGGGGGGAACAGTGAGGGTCAATGTGGGCGCTGCAGGGAGAGGAGGTGAGCGTCCTGCACCAATGCGCCGCGTGATCAGTGGGCGTGGCCCGGCGGGCGGGCGCGCGCACGCGCACTGGGTGCGCCGCGCGCCAAGTCGCTCGGAACACGAGGTTCACAGAGGCTGCGTTGACCAGTGGTTTGTTTTCGTGACGCAACGCGTGACGCTTCCAGCGTGAAACAGGCAGCTGAGTCCATTTGCAGGACAACATCCAAGTGAAGTGTGGTTTTTGAAAATCAATGCTTGATTGTTTGAAGTGGCTGCAGAGGTTTTCGAGTGTCCACTGCCCTGTGTTGTTTGTAAGTTGCAGAATCTTTTTCTTTTTTCTTTTGGGCATCTGTGAGCTGGGATCCTTGCAGCATTTAAATCTTCAGGCTGAGCGAAAGTTCAAGACTGGGTGCTGGTTTGAGGCTAAACAGCGCTCCCTGTGGAACAGTCCGTCTGTGTCCAGTGGTGGTTTCGGCAGGTTCTACGGATTTCAGCTTCTACGGATCTGTGTGATGCAGGCTGCAGCGAGACCAGAACAAACTGCAACGGCAATTTATAGCATCAAGATCGACAAACCACGACTATCTTATCTGGACATCGCAATCAGGAGTCTTTGAAAAAATAGCCTATTAGACTCGCCTTTCAGCAGGCCCGGCCTCCGCCCTGTTTCGGGCTCCACTAAAAGCCAACAAATCAGCCCCCAAATCGGACCGAATCCAATTGCCTATGTACATTATGGTTTCCAGGTCAGTATTGATATGTGGAGTCTTACTGGAGAACTCCGGTTGATTCTTGTGGAAGTTATCCAATATTTGCTGTTCAATAGGCAGGGTTTGCCGTAAAATGTAATTGAATTGTCCGCTCAAGCTCAAACCCATGGCCCCCAGCGTGGACCCTACAAATGACTTTGCGTTTCCACTGCGAAGCGAATGGATTTCTCTGGATTATTCTCGGTCACGTCTCTCTTGCCCTGGATGCTGGGGCCGGCTGGTGTTTGATGGGGAGAAGGGCTCGAGGTAAATGTCGTAGGGCCAAAACCCTTATTAATTCGGCACTTTTTTTGACCCGTTGCTATGCGAGGTTTGATGCGGTTCTGCACACGAACGAGACTCGGGCGAGGAAATGGGAGCCTCCAGTCCTGGCGGTGCAACATGGCAGCAAAGAATGACGAAATGTGCGCAAAACAAGGAGTTTCGTGCAGACAGCCAAGATGTCTTGGAATGCACCATCTGTCAGTCGGAAATTTCAGTGCATTTGCATACATACTCACTCCACACAGAGGTCAATGCTGAAGAGTCTCAAGTGCCATTGGGGCTTTGAGCTGGTGAGGCACAGAGCAGCGATCTCCTGCTCCCCAAGGACCAGCGTAGCGCATCAGAAACCAGAGTGGATCCACTTTGAGATTGCTACTCTGGTGTCCCGACACTCCAGTCAACAAATGTACATCCCTAAATCCCACTTCACCCACGATTCTGTCTCTCCCAGCGACCTCCAAGTGGTGTTTAACCGCGTTGCATTGAGAGCGCAAGATGCTATCTCTGTTGCCATGGCGACGGCAGGTTGTGGAGTCGCAGCCCCCGGGGGCGGCCACAAAAGGTTGGGGGAGCACGCTCCGTAAGCCCCCGTAATCCCGTGCTCACCCAGGTAATCTCTGCAAATTTGCTCAGCTGTTCTGTCTTTTTTTACCAAAAGCTGAGCAAGCATCAGCGGATCAATGCCCGAACTTTTGCAAACTCGAAGAAACCAGGGAGAAGATAGATTTTGTGGGCTGGCTTTTTTGCAGCGTGTTTCAAACCGAGGAAAAACACATTGACAGGTTCAAGAACTTTTGATTTGTTTGGGGCAATAAGACACGTGGCGTATGAGCTGCGCACGACGCGCCGCAGTCACTGTGCCAGATCACAAGGCTCACAGTGCAGCAAACTGTGAATCCAGCTCTTGCAGCGTCGCCATCACGCAACACGGCTCCGACTCTGTGCACCGTTGTTCCGGTTGCCTAAACTCGCTATTGTTTCATCACACAGTGGGCGTGGTGACGCTGTCAGGGTGCACAGAGCGTCCCGTCTCTCTGAATCACCCGTCATGTCTGGAAGACCATCATTTATCCCACAAACCTCTCATTCAGAACAAAATTGCCCATAATATCTCTTGTGTCTAATACTGCAGAGAATTAATAGGGACAGGGAAATCCTGTAGGATTCTATTAATTGCTGCATGCAGTGTTATCTGGAGACCGATTCTGGTGCGGAGGATTATTCCACTGTTGCAGTCGCGATTCATTTTGCTCAAAGTCAGTGAGGCGAGATTTGAGGGTTTGAGGTGCGGGGCTAGAGGAGCGTCACGTGATCCTGGGGCCCGATTCACACCCGAAGCGCCACCGGACGCAGCGCCCCCTGGTTCGTGCAGGGACGCGGCGCATGACGCATACCGCGTGAAACCAGGACGGACTCGCGTGAGATTGGGCTGGTGCGAGCTGTCCACTCTGTCAGGCCCCGGACAGCAGCCCCGTCCCGCCCTCGAGTTCAAGCTGAAAACAAATCAGGTCAGTGGTATTGAGGCAGGAGACGGGCCCTGGAGCCGGGGGAACAGGGCGACAAGGGACGGGAATGGAAGAGGCCGCTCTGTGCACTGTTCCTATTCAAGGCTTTGAGGTTTGAATCTTTTCACCCAAAGAAACACAGCAGTGCGCAGTCTTGACTTCTATCGTTTCCAAACCTTAAAATTGGTCGTATCTCACTTACAGAAAATCTCACTCCGACAGCACAAGCTGAGAGTCGCATGACACTTTTCTCCAACAGGAAGTCAAGACGCCAATCTCTTATGCAAACCATTTGGTGAGAATTCAAAAAGCTGCCATGTAACTGCAGTTTTAGGTGCTGAAAGAAAGCTATTTGAAGCCTTTTGTGGGTCTGGCTTCTGAAACTGCTGGGATTTCTGTCAAGGTGCCTTCGGCGGGACGGAGAAAATTGGCTTAGTATGCTGAACAGGGCGAATTCCGATTGGGTGTAGAAAAGCACAGGGCTTCCATTACACACATCAATCAATGATTATAGGAGCACAATTAGGCGGACGGGCCCCGCTCCAAACGCTCTCCGCCAGTCTCCTTCCCGTTCCTGGATCACACGGTGCCATGGAACTCTCAAACCTGTGGTGGTGGTGGACACGCCACGTGTTTTTGTCCCTACAGACGTCACGCTGAAGTTGTCAGTCTGGCGCAGTGACGCAGGCTTCAAGCGTCTGGCTCAAACCGACTGTCGGGATTCTGTTCCCAATCTGTCTGTCTCCAGGTCTGACTCCAACTCCACAGAGAACATCCCATCTCTTGAATGGTTCTGCTGGTTCGCAATGTCTTCTGGGAGAACGAACGAACCTTTGAAGAGCAGATAGCGCCAGCAGGCACATAAACTTGCGGAGTGAAATTTTCCCCAGGAAACGCACTGAACGGTTTCAGTCGTGCAAAGCTTTGAAACTTGCAGTTGGCAGAGTTCCAGACGTTCTCAGGTTGCGCCAGACTCGACGAAACTTCACGCGAATTTAGAATGGGATCCTGCAATGCAATGCTTCTGTGTGCAAGTCAACAGGCGTTGCAGCAACTTGGCGCAGTGTCCGTTGACGTGCGCAGGAACGCATCGTGTGCCGCATCCTGTGTGAAACAGGCGTCACGAGAGGCAGTGATGCCTGCAGCGTTACGGAGCCGTGACGTGCGCGTCCATCCACGTGATGACGTCATCGGTGAAGGTTGACGACCGCGCGGCAGCCTGATTCAACCTGACGTGACCTGTCGATCATTGTCCTGCTCCGCAAACTGGACTCGACATCTGGAGGTCAACGCTGGGTCAGCGGAAACGCCTCTCTGTGCTTCACTTCTCCCGCCAACTTCACATCAGCTGTAGTGCCGTGAAATTCGTCCGATCTGGACTGTGAAAAACAGCTGGTTGGCAGCAGTGAAATTTCACAGGGTCAGACCCACCAAATAAGGTTGGAATCGCTGCGGGGTTGTACTATCGATGATTCTTCTCGATAAGTGTCCAATTCGCGTTGCTTCTCGCGGAGACTAATCCTCATCTTTCTCGATTTGCTCTCGCTTGATCCTCGCTGTAATTCAATCAACAGTGGAAGACGCGGAGGAAAAATGGCCACGACAGAATTGACCGTAAATGTCCATTTGTGTGGGGGGAAGGGCACAAGAGGACATCGAACAAGTTGTTTGTGAAAGCAGATTGAGAAGGACGGGTGCTGGGTTCGATTTCCATGGGCCTGTGTCGTGCATCAGTTGACAACCAGACAGGCACGGCAGAGAGGCACGCACACACACACACACACACACACACACACACACACACACACACAGAGAGAGAGAGAGGGAGAGAGGGTCTTAGCAGGACGAAGATCGCTTTTTCAGTCTCAATGAACGAATGTCAGTTTTTCTCGTGGCGGTATTAGACGCACCAACGCGCGTCCTTTCTCAAAGCGTAATTTTCTTGTTAGCTTTTCTTGCGAGAGTCTTCAATCAACAAAAGAGGAATTCTTCTGCCTGCGATTCCATTCACCGGAGACACTGGAGCGCAATTCGCTCAGGAAAATCGTGCCCGTTTCACACTGGATGCGAGTGCGTTCCGTCTCTGTTCTCATTGGACGCTGCGTCCATGCATTCCGCAACGCAGCGTCCGTTGCATTCCACAGGGACGCAACGTCACGACGCATGCGCTACGAACTAGGCCCAAAGCCTCTGGCGCAGCTTGGCTCAGAAACATCAGACGAGGTCCTGACTGCGTCCGTTTAATCATCCATGAGCAATGTCTCGGCGCAATTGTGAGCGGAGACTGGAAAGATACAATGCAAACATCAAAAGATTCCCTCGATACGCTGTCAGAAGCGCACGCGTCGTCGCGTCGCCCTGGCAACGCCCAACTGCCAGCTCCAAACATCCGCCCACGGATCTGGGCGTTGCCTCAACGCCCACGCTGAGATTCAGGGGCTTTGACTCAGCGGATAAGGCGCCTGGCGGCTCGTGATAAATCCAGGGGACTGAGACCCGTTTTGTCTCTCTCAGAGACAACTGGTTCCTCCTCACAGCGCGCGTTATCTTTGTTACACTGCAGAGTACACATTTATCTCCGGTGCCCGTATCTTTTTTCAAACGATCTACGTCTCCCAAGGGGCCCTTTGCCTGGAAAACAGTCCGGGGCCAAAACACGCGAGCAAACAGCACCACCGACTAATGGGTATTGAGAGGCCCGTGGAAGTGTATTTCCCAATACCCATCCATTACCCACCACGCATCCATAAATACGTGTCACAAATGAAAGCGATAAACTGCAGAGACACCAGCCATCTCCGTCACATCAACAACGAATTGAATGGTCCAGTGTTGATGCCTTGAGGCGAGGCGCTTGTAAACCCAGAAATGGCGTTTTTTTCATAATGCCCAAAACACTATGGATTCAGGAATATGGGGAACCGCGACCAGCCCCTGAGGTGGTGGAGTTCGGCCTTCCTCACACCGAGTGCGCCACACGTTTGTCTTCTTGGTGCACATCACTGGGCATTGCGTTCCTGAGTGGACGCAGCGTCCATTGATATGTGCAGACGCGGAACGCATGCAGTGTGAACTCCCTGGTGTTTGCAGAGCCGAAATTGAGCTGGCTGCCCCCGGCGCCTCGGGGGACGGACGCGTTGTGGAACAGGTCATAAAATCGTATCAATTACGAGATGCGCTGTGCAGATTCTCCCGGGCCCTTCGCTTCGCCTTTCACTTCGCCTTTCTCTGGCGGCACAATGAGGCTGAGGCCTGGTTCCCGTTGTGGCGCTCTGTGTCGTGGTTCCTGGTTCTCAGCGCTGTGTCGAGTCGCAGATGTGGCGCCCTATCACAGATACACACGTACGTTTTAGCACCCAGTGGAGAGGTTTATCCTCAGTGCTCCAAAAGCCAGAGCAGTGGCACAGATCACCAAAGTTTGTTCTGAGAGCCAATGACCAGTGAGCAAATGGTATCTGTGTCACCAGTCTGGCAATTGGGGTACGTCGGAAAAGGAGCGGACGTGTTTGCTCAGCCTCCGTCGTGTGCACGAGTCCCGACAGTTCAACGTCAGGGTCAGACGTGGCGCCAGTGACTGGGTTCAGCGGGCAACAAACCTCACGACACCTTCTGTGCTCAGGCGACACGAAAACAGTCGGACACGTGCGTCTGACATCGTGATTTCACGGAATGGACAAGAATCTGCCTTTGGTGCATTCCTGTCCAACGACCGCGGCTGAAGAGAAAATTTGTTGCTGGTGTTCCCGAAAGAAGAAGACTGTGACTGCGCCAAATTGTACGAGACTTTTGTGTTCTGGATGTTGCACTGCTGGGCAACGGCAGACGACAGGCGGCCGAGTCTTGATTGCACGTACACACCCGTGAGCACTGCCTCCACCACATCACCGCTTCACTGCAACACGGAACCAGAGTCCATTTCGTGCTCCATTCCCACTCTCCGCGTTATCAGAATCGCAATCGAACAAGGACACTCGGTTCGGTCTCACACGTGCTGGAGAGCCCAACTCTGGACGCTCCTGTCCCAGGCCTGTTTCACGCTGGGTACGTCACGTGTCGCGTCCGTGCGCCGTCAACGAACGCTGCGTCAGCCTGACGGCGACGTTGCGTCTTTCTCAACACAGGGACGCACGACGCATCCGGTGCACACCAGGCCTCAGTTGGACTGGAGAAGGCGGGCGCTGCATCCAGCCTCGCAACCGGACAGATTTACGTGAAAGACAGACACCTCATTAGGAGGCGTCCGATTGGGAGGGAGAATCCACCCGGAGTGCGGGGCACGAAACGTTAATTGATTCGCACTGTACTTTTTCCGCTTCAGCTGTCCGCCCCGTGATCACATATCGGCGTCGCGTCGAGCCTGTTCACACCCACTGTGATGTAGCCCCCCCCCCCTTCCCCCGCAGCAGCCAAATGGCCTCTGCACGGAAGGCAGGGCCTTCGGTGTTCAGCCCTCATCGCTGCCCAGGGGCGTTTTGAAGGGTAATTGGATCGGACAGTTGGACACGCAGAGGGAAATGATCCCCGAAGCAGAAAGCGATGCGGCTTCCACCAAAGGGGAAAAGTTGTCCCGTCTGAAAGCCGCAGTGTGAGTGGAACAGGGGAGCAAAGATCAAACTTGACGTTGTTTGTGTACTGGCAAGTTGCATTGTACAGTGCGTACACACGTACGCACACACAAGCACGCACACTTGCACACACATGCATACACACGTGCCTCTTTGCAGGTAGTGTGGCACACGCATTCAGACAGACAGACAGACAGACAGACAGACAGACAGACACACACACACACACACACACACACACAGTACTCCGACACTGCAGCCACCTCACAGCAGCACCCGCTGTTCGTCCGTCACGCGTTGACAGGACGTCAGACGCGACAAAGCGCCTCGCCTCGGCTCGGGCCGTAAGAATGACGGAGTGGCAGCACTACACGTCTCCGGGAGTCGCAACTTTTCTCGTGACACTCCATCGCAGTCGCCATAGCGCTCCCTCTTCCCCCCTCCTTATCTCAAAGACGAGTTCACGCTGGAAGCATCAAGCGTTGCCTCAAATGCACAGGCGCTCCATCACTGAGTCACCGCAAAGCCTGTTGATTTGCACGTGGTGTTATGTATGGGTATTCAGGCCAGCATCGTTCCATATGCATTCAGCTGGCTGAACCGTTTTGCAGCATTCATTAGGAGAGCAGCCAATCTCTCCTGTCTCCAAAGACCAGATCGCAAAAGTGGAGTCACACCCATATGGGGTTCAGTGTAGTTTATTATCACTTACCTGAGCTTCAGAGAAGCAAAGCCCAGAGTGAGGGGTGCAAGCATTTATATACACCTGAAGCTGGGGTGAAGTCACAGCTTCAGAGGAGAGCAAGAAAGAATCATGTGTGATCAAACAGACAATTGAGGGTTCGATTGGAGGCGGTTCGATTGGAGGCGGTTCGATTACACAACAGTGGACGCAATGCAGGACGCGTTCAGTGTGAGCCCCCTCCCTCCCTCCCTTCCCCACCCAAATTACGCTGTCTCGGCGGACGGGTCTGAATTGGCGGGAGCTGTGCGGAGCCGTGGTATTTTCCAGTCACGCGGCTGACGCCTCGTCTCGTCAGCAGCAGCAGCAGGAGCGGGTGAAAGTCGCAGTAGTCTGGGGCCGCGTGCCGTCGCGTCACGTAGCGTCACGTCGCGTCGCGTCACGTCACGTTGCGTCGCATCACGTCGCGTCATGTCACGTCGCGTCGCGTCGCGTCACATCGCGTCGCGTCGTGTCGCGACGTCGGCGTGGCTCCGCGGGCCTGGGCACGCCGCACTCTCCTTCCCGTCATGCACTTGCGCAAGTCTATGCGCGCAAGGAAAGACGCAACCCATCCTCTGTGAAACGCGCCTTCTGTCCCCAGAATCTGATTCCAGGCGTCAGCACTTCTCACTGCGTGCTTCAAGTGACACTAATATGCTTTCCGAAGTTGCCCACTTGTCAGGCTCTGTTCGAGGGCCCTGGTTTCCTCTAATGACAGCAAGTCCCTCTTTTTGTCTTTCTTGTGATGTCAGAAGACGCATGATTTTGTTTCCCAGCATCAGGCCTTTTTTGTAAAAGCTTCACATACCGCACACGCAAGCAGGAACGGAGTCGGATGTTCGCTGCGAAGGCCGTGCTGGTGAATTTCACCTTGAAGTTGATTTTGAAACGAAACTCAAGCCATGATATTTTGCAGACTCAATGCGGGCGGATGCACAATCTGGCCAAAGCAACACTGGTTATCAGACTCTGGTGTTGATATTGATGCGGTTGGCTTGGCGAGGCAGGTTTCAGTGTGGAGTTACCTTCGATTGTGTCTTTGCATGCGAAACCAGCATTTTGAAACATGTCACCCAGCTTTGTCTGAAGAGAGCTGCTTTTCCTCTGCATAATTCAGGTGCCTCACTCTTTAGTGGTATCTTCTCTCCAAACTGCAGAGTCTTTGAAAAGCAAACCTCACTCTACCCAGCTCGGGGGGGGGGTCGGGTTGATATACTTCTGAAGCAAATGGTTCAAATCTGGTACAAATTGTCAATGTGCACGCGAGAGCCCCGCGTGTTTGTGGTATACATAAAGTCTGCTATGGATTCTGGAGTGGAAGACATCACAGAGACAGGAAGATATCATCTGCCAGGAAATCTGTTTGCACCGGATCTGCTCTTCAATCTGCGTGCAATTTGCCGATGCTTCACTTAACATGCGCAACACAAGTCCCTCTGGTAACAGCTGTAATTTCATCAAATTTTATGTTAATTTTGGATTCGGTGAACTGACTGACCGACCGACTGGCTTCCTGGCAGTAAAATCAAATCTTTGTGGAATCTTTCTCTTTTGCAGGTTTGATGAGCCTCACAGTGAGGCTGTTTTCACAGGGTGGGGTCTCTTTCCTTTTACGTGTGCAGTGTGTGGCTCAGGGCCCATTTTGGACCGAAACAAGCGACTCAAACTTGACTCAGCAGGAGTCCAGGGCTGCTGCTGATTTTTGCGTGGACGTGAAGCTGAATCTCACAGAATCTGTTCAGAATTTGCTGTGCAGTTGCATTCCTTAACAGAGATGTGAGGGACGTATCGCAGCCCAGGGACGCGAGATGCACTGCTCTGCACAGACGAAGACACAGCGTTGTGAGACGACAATGATGGACATGCGTCTCCAGCTCATTTCACACAGAACGAACGTGGCACGCGGTGCGTGGAAACTCAGCACTCCGGTTCATTATTTGGCAGAGCAGACTTGTCAATTGACTGAGCCGTGGATAAATGGACAAGATGACGAAGGCAAAACACGCAGAGCATTGGGGCTGTGGTTCCCCTTGTCAGGAGTCAGGTTCTTCTGCCGTGATCAGCCCTGGTGTACGAGGTGGATTTGGAAAATAATGCGTCAAGCAGCTTTTCCTGTGCTCACAATTTTCTTTTCGCACAGCCTGTGAGTCCACAGGTACACGGAACCTGGCTGAATGTGGACAATAACTGGGAGAGATGAGCATCCAAAGAGTGAGCTGAAACAGAAGAGAAAAGTTTGAAATTTCGGAGGGTGGGGTGATGGTACAAAAATGCCGATATCTCTGGATTGGCTTGTCCAATCTGCATGATCTTGGTACCTATGGAAAGCTGAGACTCTCATGCAGATTGGGCCAGCCATTCGCGAGATATCAGCATTTTTGTGCAGATTGTCCTCCAAGCAGCAGTTTTGTCAATGGGGAAATAACACAGGACCAAAGCCATTCCCTCCGAAATTTGCACTTTTGAACACGAATTTGAAGTCCTGGAATCTCAGATACATTCATGAAACTTCACTCAAAGATCCATTGGAAACCAAACACCACTGAGACAAATGACAAAAGCAATCGGGCTGTGCGTCCTGGAGAAACTGGATTCGACGCAAAACTTTCCGAAGTCACCTCGTATTTGCTGCAGAGACTGGGCACGACGCGCCACTGGCAGCAAAGTTGGACCACAGTCCACGCACACACCAGCACCTCTGTCAACCTGATCCCAACAGGCTGTCTCTGTATGTGGCCCAGGCCCCTGTGGGGTCAGCTTTTCATTGTACGAGGTCTGATCGGTTAGGAGCGGAATTTTTGAGTACCGCGGGTCAAAAAAAGACCGAGACCAGTTTTCTTTTTAAAACTGTATTGCTGAACATCACAACCATGCCAAAACAAAAACTTGTGAACATGCCAACAAAGATAACTGGAAACCACACTTGAACACAAAAGTTAATAC
>JAAUXT010041431.1_pt1 | contig 13180 bp, 16 predicted proteins | sample 7278171 | NCBI WGS metagenome assembly JAAUXT01 (sample SAMN14350112, study PRJNA611818) | marine sediment metagenome | isolation source: surface marine sediment (1.8m) | place: French Polynesia: Moorea | collected 2018-08
AAGAATGTTGTATTACTGTTGGTCTTTCATCACACAAAGATCTGAGCAACTCAAATTTGTCATTCTTGAAATACGACAGCCAATCGGTCACTTAAATTTTCTGCCTCGTACCTTACACCACATTTTCCTGGTTGCGTGACATTTCGTGGGTGAGGGTGCGGTTCCCACGTGATATTGAACAGATAAGAAAGCGCTCGCATGCTTCACTGACTACAACACTTCATTTTTCAACACAAAAAGAATACTTCCGCAAAAAAAGTTTCTGGCAGAATTCCGCAATTTGCTGCTCAATGCGATTTTACTCGACAAATGTGCCTTCAGTGTGTCAGATTCGGGAAAAAAGTCCCTTGTGATCATTCGCAGTTCGGAAGTCCAGAAGGAAATTCAACCAAATTCATGAAACCGCACGGGTACGTACACTTATGGTTCACCGAGACTCCGCAAAATCCAACCTTTCAATGTTTTTCATACTTTTACCTTTTACAAGAAGCCCCCAGTGCCCATGAGTGTTGCACGCATAAAAGTTCTGACATGTTTCTGGCTTGGGGTGGGACGTGGGGCGGCCGGGGTTGCCATTGGCCAGATTCTTATCCTCAGTCGGGGGTGAGTGGAGGGTGTGACATTTTACACAAGCTACAGACATGTGGAAGACGGCGCGTCTCACAACAAATACGCATCTTGTCACAGGAAAGGACTCCCTCCAGCTGCTCCGCGTTGGTTCAGACGTACCTCCCACGCCAGTGGTGACATTCTTGGAAACATAAGGACCGAGGCCAACGCTCGTCGAGGCAGCGATGGAGAACGTGAACACCGTGAATGCGGCGCGGTCCGTAAGGTTGAAGGCAGGCTCTGTCACCACAGCGGTGTTGTTTTCTGCTGCAGTCTGAGGCTGCCCCATATCCTCCCACGTGACCGTGTAGTTGGTGATGATGCCGTTGCGGTTTGGGTACACCGGCTCGTCCCACGTCAGGGAAATGGCGCTGTCTGTGGTCACCGCTTTGATCGAGCCCACGTCCACCGGTCCCGGAGCTGTTGCAGGAGGAAGGTGAGCACTCGCGTGGTCAAGTTTTCGTGCAGCAGAGAACTACAAGTTTTCTTGACAGAAACACAAGCACACGTACAAAAACGTCCAAACTAAGGAAGTCCACGACTGCGTGGGAAAGGCAAGAAAAAATACGTTACTTGATTCCAGAGTGAATCCATCGGTCACTGCTATCTCTCCAGACCCGGCTGATGTGTCTGCGTGCAGACTGAACGCGCACTGAAGATACGGAGTGACGTCCAAAACATCACTCCGAGCGTCTGACGGATATGACTTTACGTCGAGTTCAACTGAAACAAAGAAAATTTGGTTCAAAGAAATTGAAGGAACATTGGTTTGGTTTGGGAGCACCGAAGCTGGGTAAACGGCGGAACGCACCGATGGCCGCTCCGTCTCGCTCCGTGCAGCTGTACGTGAGGGAGTACCCCAAGATGACTCCGTTCTGCTCGCACTCCGCAGGCTCACTCCATGTCAGTTCTATTTTCGATTCCGCCTCGTCTGCAGGTTTGAAGTATTGTGGTTTTCCCGGCGCTGCGAGGGAAAACAAGATTCGATTTGAACTAATTCTCCCCGAGAAAGTGTTTTGAGGTCACAGATGAAGCTAGTTTGTTCGAAACAAAAGGTTTGTGACGAAGTGGAGCTGAGCAGCGCACTCGACTCTGCTGTGCTGGCGGGGGTCGACGCCCGACTCGCTGTTCCGTTAGAGTCCGGTCCGGTGAACGCTTCCACGTAAACGATGTAGCTCCAGTTGGCGAAAGGCAAGTTTTCGATGTTGAACCAGAGGAGCGTCAGATCTGAGCAAATAGAACAAGCACAAATAAGCCACTACCAACACCAACAAAGCGTCTGTAAACTTCAAATTTTACACAATATGTGGACCTGCAGAATTTGGAATGTGAAAAGACCAACATATGGTGATCTTGTGAGTTCAACACAAGTCTTACTTTGCTCAATGGATACATCCACAGGCATTTGTGTGTCACAGTCCGTGTAGGTGTAACTGAGCCTGTAGAACTGGACGCCACATTGTCCAGGCCCCTGTGCGTCGCTCCACTCTACACGCACACTGTTGTTCGTCCGGTCAGTTTGCTTGAAGCCTGGCACTTCCACCAAGACATCTGAATTTGAAACGGAACACTTCAGAAGGTGTACTTCGTTGTTTCTCGAAATGACACAGACAAACGTCTTCAACATTTTGCCTCCATGTTATCGTTTCAAAGGCTCCAAAAACCAACCAGCATCATGGTGCCACATACACGTCAAGTGATGGGAAGAATTACAGACATTTCTTGCAACATTTTCAGATCAAAAAGATCTGTCAAGTCACCTAACAAAACAGCTTCTCGCACAAAACAGAAAACAAATGCCCCGAAATGAAAAGTGCACAGAAGAGTTCGCCCCCAAATTGACTGAAATGAGCGTCAAGCATCAAAAGGCAGCACAACACGAATGAAGCAAGAAGAAGAACCGAGGCAAATCAATGCATGACGCGCTTTCGGTGGGCGTCTGTGAACACACACGGTTTTGCGATGAGGCGAATACATCTACAGATGTCTCAAAGATACCAGATTGATGAGCCGAGGCATGTCGCCAAATGAAAGCGATTCTGAACTCAGAATATGGTGCTGACTATGAGAACCCACGTTAACAAAGCTGGTACAAGGGTACTGGTGTTTTTGGACAGATGGACAGAATCAGAAACTGAACAGGTACGGGATCTCACCGTCAAGAGACACTGAAATGTTCAGACAAGTGCATGTTTATTGAAACGTGACACAGGTTCAGGAATCTTGCAGGCACAACTTGGCCTTTAGACTGCTGCAAGTCAATTGACTTGGTTCAATCAGAACAAAGTGCATCAACCAACCGGAGACAGCTGTGGTGTTTCCTCCCTCTTCTACCGAGCTGCTGCTGCCCTGGTTGTGGACGCGCAGCTGGACAGCGTAGTTCGTGCACGGTTCCAAGTCCTCAACCACACAAAAGTTGTCGTTTCCTCCTTGTACACAATCGACTTCGGCATCACAGTTGGTTAAATCCTGAAATCATGCCATCTTCCCAGCTTGCGCAACAGAGAATCCTGAGTTGCCGACTTGTTCCCAACAAATTCAATTCTCTCTTATCTCCAACAGCAACTTTCCATTTTCCAAACCCAACAAAAGCAAACGAAACGATATTGAGGAAACTCCCAACAGAGGTGTATTCCCACCGGTAAATTGTTGCAAACGTTGGTGTCGCCGTTGGTTGTGTACTTCATAAGTTTCTCGCAGTTTGTCCCGTTGAACACGGCGAATGCGTAGCAAGTATTCTCCTGGCTTGACGCCCAGGACACTCGCAATGACGTCGGTCCCAGTGTGTCCACCTGCAGGGAATCCGCTGGATTTGGCGCTGGAACAAAATACGGTAACTTCAGACAGCATCAATGTTTCATTGGCAAAGAAGACGGACCGTTCGAAGTCAGCAGTATTGGACAATGTTTCTGATCTTCAACAAAAATGTTCGACTGTGAAAACGTGAGTCGGCGCACGAACAACAGTCCACAAGTTCATTTTACGTCAGTCCGTAATTTCTCAACAGTCTCGTTCGGATTCTACCCAACTAAACTCACGTGTCCACACGGTTTTTTCTTCAGGTTCACTTTTTTTTTTTCCGTTGGCATCGTAATCACGCCAGGTGACCATAGAGAAGACATATTCCGTGTTCGCCTCCAGATCAGTCACTTCCGTTGATCCTTCCCTCTCGTTCACTGCAAAACGCCAAAAGTTCTTGTGAGGTGCATGCACGTGTATTCAGGCAGGTCCACACACGTGCTTTGGTTCAGGCCGTTTTCACATCCGTGCATCGAAATTGAGAGTGGCTCAGTTGGTCGTTCATCACACCCAGTTCTGAAGACTTTCCGTGGCTGTTCTTCGGATGGCTTTGTAAATTCAGTGCTCTTTCCACACTGAAATGTTGTACCAACCAACCAGCCTCAAAATTGTGCACGTTTTTCTTTCCCACAGAAGGATTGGGTGTGATACTCGTACGAGGACGTCCCCAATGTGAAAGACAACTTTGACTCAGTTGGCTTTGTCCCCCTGACCAGACAAAACTGGTGCTTCGAGGTTTCAACTGTCCGTGATTCACCGCAACAATTTCGCTGTCTGTGGTTGCACGGCACACAATTTGATTGCAATGTTGGAAGATTCTGGGAACCTACGTGTTTCGTCAACTCCACTTCCATATGACAGAACGAAGTAGTCATAATTCCCCTGGTTTGCACCGAATGTCCAGTTAACTTGAGCCGCTGTCGCGTTCAACAGCGTCACTTCGAAGGTTTCCACAGCCGCTGGCACTGCAACAGAAAGCAACGTTCACAACCAACACACCTGATTCGTCGGCACTCTATGTTCTTGAAAAGACATAAACTGTCCATTCTGAAGTTGATCAACTCACCGGTAATTTCTTCACCAACACAGTCATCACAGGGCTCCATGACAAATTCTCCTTGTTTGGTCGTTTGTATCGTCACATTGTAAAGAGTTCCTTGTGTCAACCCCGAAAAAAGAGCACTTGGGTTGTCTGAAGAGGCAGTTTTGGTATCCTGTTTTACTCCTCCGTCCTGAGGATAAACCAGTTCAAGGGTGACCTCGTATTCCTCCTCTCCGTTGTTTCTGGTGTCTGGTGTCCAATTTGTCTGGATTGTTTTGGTCGGATCTGACAAACCAGGCCCAAGTACGAATCCTGAAGGTTTTGCCAACTCTGTAACACGCACAAAATTGTAAGAAATTAATCAGCACACAGACTTTTGGAAGGTCCAGGTCATTCCTTGTTCAAGTTTCCGCCCCGAATTATTTTTGGGAAGGCACCACTTCGAGAGAGCTTCCACAGAGAGCACCAGCAAATTTGAAACTCTTGTGGTGATGTCCAAAGCCCTGTCTACACGAGATCAAAGAGCAGAAGGCTCTCTGGTGCCAATGTCTATCAAACTAACATTGATTTCCAACAATTTTGGAAATACGGTTGCTGAAAAAATGGGATAAACACACGAACTCACTGGTTCTGGCGGGACGATCTGCATCGGAAAAGTTTTCAACTGTGATGTTTTCGTGGTTGCAGTCGATGCACTCGGCGACGCTCACAGCGTACTCCGTCCCCGCATTGATGTCACTTCCAGTGATGTTGAATCGCGTGCCGGTTGTGGTGCGGTTCCAACAGTTGCTGACCCTGCACCAGCGCACGACGTACCCGTCCTCGTTGTCATTGATGTCGTCACTCCAGCCGACCCCGATCGTTTCCACCAGCTCGAACTCAATCGTGACGTTGCTCACATAATCTGTCCAATCAACATACGAGGCTCAGTCAGAAAATATTTGGAATTTTCATGTGCAATTTTCTGTAGTCTGTGTCGATCACAAATGGCAATTGAGAACCGATCGCAGCGAGCGCGGCACACAATAATTCAAATTATTGAATGACTGATACTCGTAACAACACAAAGTGAGTCTTGATGTCGCTTCTTGTCTACTTTCTGGACACAGGAAGCGACTTTCTTGATGGCAACACCACATTGGAGGTACTCACCGAGCGAATCGTCGGCACCTGAAACGAAAAAACAACATGAACGTTTCACTGATTGCACTTGTTGCAGCGCGTGAAGAGGAACGCATGATCATGGGAAATAAGTTTGAATGGCAAAAATTATAAATTTCTGCTCCGGGGTGAAAGAATAGTTGTTTTGCATCAATTTTTTCGTGACTTTCTGCACACGCACATCCTGCAGATTCTCAAAGCCAAAGCGCGTGTGGAGCAGACGAACAGCGAGTGCGTGGAGTCTGGCATTCTCGTCACGACGGGAACTGTTCGTGGGGAACCAACGTTCAGAAACTCGGCTGCAGAAAAGGAAGCTTTGAAATGGAAATGTACGAAGCGTGAACACTTTCTTCCTTGTTGCAAAGAACGGACAAAGCCACAACTCGAATGTTATCCAGCGGTGCGTTCTTGGGTGAAAATACGTCTGCACCCCTTGCATTTCATTGCTTCACGAAACGTGGAGAGATGAAACTGAGGGAACCCCACAAGCAACAAGAAGCAGTTCTCAAGGCTCAAGGCAACTGCAGTGCGAAGTCCCTTGCGGCATCGGTAATGTCGTCAATTCTTCCTTGTTCATCAATTCTTCCTTATCCTCCTTATCTTCCACCAGTTATGCTGTCCACAAGGAGGGTCCTGCCTCTGGCTGGGGGGTCTGCCTCTGGCAGGAGGGTCCTACAGGGGGAGGGGGTCCCATGGGGGGAGGGGGCAGGGGGACATTTCAGTCCAGCTGCCATAACTGCACTACCACATGGTGCTTCGCCCTAAAGGGACTTCGCACAACAAACGGTAGAAAATACATTTTCCTCAGTGCAACGGGTTGACTCCCTGGATCCGCCTGTGCTAACAACATCTCCAAAACACGTCTCGCTATGTAACAAGAGTATCACCACTGAACCTGGTCAGTACCTGCAGGCTCTGGGACCAAAGCGTCCCCAGCTACCCTGGACATACCGCAGGCTTCCCTGCCCTTTCTCTGTGCACTATCAGTGGATCATTGATCGCCTGCAGTGCACACACACACGGCCAATTCATCGCTGTAGACTCTGTGTAACAGCAGCACTCAGAACAAAGAGCCTCTACCACAGGATCAACACTCGAACGTGACGCAGGGTGGGGGAGAGTTGTGAAGCGGGGAAACGTACGGCAAACACTGGTGACGCCTGGAGAAGGGGCCGGACTCACGCTGGGTGCGTCACGCGCTGTGTTGGCGCACACGTGAACGGCGTCCCAGGGTTCCGTGACGCAACGCCTTCTGGTGTTGTTGACATGCAGACGCGTCACGTGCTGCGTCCCTGCACCAATAAACAGCGTCCTGTGCGGAACTGCGCTACGTCGCGCGTAACACTTCCGGTGTGAACCGCACCCTCGTGTTTCCGGTAGTTCCGTGGGTTTGGCCTGGCTCACCACTGGAAGCACCACGCGTTGCGTCTCTGCGTCAATGAGTCGCTTACAATTGCGCCACTGGCTTGTGCACGCATGCGTCGCTTGACGGATCCAGTGCGACCCTGTGCCAAGCGCCATCACTGCAGTGTTCACACAGAGGAGTGGCTCGTCAACCATGATCAGAGACAGAGCATGCGCAGAGACATGCGTCCCCAGGGGCGTCCATGTTTATCTCCATTCACGTGACCGTGTGACGAGAGCGAACGAAACCGGAGTGTCAACATCACCACAAATGAGATTGGATTTCTGCACACGAGGGTCCGCGTCCACTGAAGCAACTCATGGCGTCCACGCTGAAACACGCACACCTGCATTTTAGGCGCGTGTGTGTATCGATTCATACCAATGAACCTTTGTTCCACACAAACGAGTCAATTCATTGATGACCCGTGTGGGATTCTGGCGCATGGCCGTTCAGGACCACGTGAACACGCAGGATTTGTCTCTGGCTCTGGTCTCGTGGTCAACTCAGAAACTGGCTTTTGCTGTGTGCAAGGTGCTCCACCAGCAGTACGTGTGCAGTTGTTGGACACAGACCAAAGGACACACCGTACACGTGGGTCCCCTTCGTGTTCTCCCGAGCAGACCCTGCGTCCTTCAATGTGACGCAGCACACACAGACGTTTTCACAAAGGACTGGCACAAAGGGGTTTTCACATGGGGTGACGCGTGGCCATTTTGTTGGGCTGACGTCAAAAATTCCACCATTGGTTTCAATGTTAAATTTTGACGCTGACGTCAAAACAATGACCGCGCGTCACCAATGTGAAAACCGTTTCACGCGTCAAACCTTCGTTCACCATACAGAAGAGAAACGCGCCCGTCATACAGCAGACCCACTGAATAGAATGGTAGACAGTCTGCAAACACCAAGGATACATGTTTACTTTCATGTGCGGCTTTACCGGGCCAGTCTTCCTCCCTTGTGCCTCATATTCCATGTGCAGCTGCATACAGCAGACCTGTCGTGTGTTCCAAGATACAACTCAGGCACAGCTCCAGCCGAGCAGCCCTGGTCCAAAGAAGGCCAATTCTAACTTTGAAAACTGGACAGGGGAAAAGCGTGCCGCGTGCCTCACAGTGGGCACAAATTACAATGGTTCCACGCAAGTGTGTTCGTCTTTCGGGTTTGAAGCGGGAGCCACGTCGGGCCGCCCAGGACCATCCCTGCAACGGACTGGTCTGAATTTATTTTCAATGTACTGGTACCTATCTGAGCAAATGGCCTCCTCTCCATTTCTGGCAGATGACAAACTCATGTCCCAAACACGTCACTTGTCGTGAAAACCTGCATTGACGTTGGTGTTCGTTGGGGTCCGCTGAGTGCCTCACCCATTGGAGACACCTCGTGGCCTCCCTGGAGGGAGGGCCACGTGGCCTCAGACGTCTGCGCCAATCACCTGATTCTGGTGTTGAGTTTGAGTCGCGTGACAGCACGCATTACTGCTACAGTGCCTTTATTGGTCTGTATCTTCAGCATCAGATTTCTCTGTCATTATTCCAGGACCTGGTTCACACTGCATGAGTCGGGCCCATCGCTGTCTTACACACTAACACACAAACACACACACACAAACAAACACACATGCACATGCACAGAGAGAGAGAGAGAGAGAGAGAGAGAGAGAGAGAGAGAGAGAGAGAGAGCGAGCTCACTGAGAAACCTGGAGTCTGCAAACATGGTCACCAGCGCATGGATGCAGAACGCAGCAACGCTGCAGGGCCCATCCAGAAGGAAGGCCTGCATGGGCCTCCTGAACCCTGCAAACATCAACTTGCCCAACAAGTTTGCGTTGGAGGCCCACACTTGCTTCCTTCTGTCCCACGGAATATTTCAAGGTTGGAGTTACCCCCCCCCCTCGGGAACCAAACACTGGATCCTTCAGGGGGATGCTGCTTCCTTCTGAACTGCCGAACATTTCAATGTTGGAGTTGCGCCTCCTTCCAAAGCGTGAACCAAATTCTGGATCCAGCAGGAGCTTCTGCATGAAGCAGCACGACGCACACAGCTCTCTCCACACACGCGGCCCGGCTCTTTGATGTGGCGACGTCGATGGCGCCACTTGGCGCCAGACGGGAGTCGGCCTTCAGGTGACGTCAACGCCGCGTACACACCGAACGCCTTGCGTCTCGGTCCGCGATACGTCAACAAGTGACAACACACTCTGTAATCACCTGTGGACAAGTCGCATTCAAGGTCCAATTGCCGTGTTTTGGGGCAACAATGGCCGTGTTCGTTTTGTGGTACGGGTGCGGCTGACCGAGCTGCTGTTGGACGTGAGTTAGCCGAAATCACTGACAAGTTTCTCCCATCTCCAACCCAGGGGCGAAGTGCCACGAGAGTTCGCCACCTGCGAGCCGCACGCGTTTGATACAGGGTGGACACGGTTGCCGAGTTGACGCAGCGTCCGCCCGCTGACGTGTGCTGGGACGAAACGCGTGACGCTACCGCTGTGACCCCGCCCCAGGGTTGGGCCGTGACTGCCATACCTACATGCGGTACTCAAATCCTGGTTTATTGAACCTGGAGATCCAGGTGCTCAGTGAGCCGCTGCAGACAGGATTCTGTAGGATCAGTTCCTGCAGGGAGCTGGTCTGTCCAAAACAGATTCAGACAACTGTGATGCATGAAACTCTGCACTTGAGAGTTCGTTTTGGAAAAAAAACGTTTCATGTGCTTGTGTTGGAAGCCTTTGTCAACAAGCACCACCCACACCAACACCCTGAGCCCCAGTCGAGCCCAAACCGGAAGTCGCGACGTGCCGCCGGAAGTGGGTCACCGGAAGCAGATCCTTCATTCCGGAAGTGAGTCCCCTACCATGTTCCTTCCTTCCCAGCGAGTAACTTCCAGTCCCAGTGGAGACGGCCGAACACATCAAAAGCTTGACTGTTTCCTGTGGCATTCACGACTGGAGTGAGCTGTTGGCACAAGTTCACACTGGAGGGCGTGCGTTCGGCATGGTGCCCAGTACACACACACATACACACACACACACACACACATACACACACACCTCTGGTTCACACTATGTCTGTAGGCCTCGCCGCACTCAACACCTCCTGCACATGAATTGATGCAGAAGCTCTTCCCGTTGAATCACGCGTGATACCACTGAGACATGGATCCTGTGTGAACCACGGGTGGGACAAGGACACAAAACCATCCGACAGTGCCTTCACTGGTACCTCTTGGGGTCGCACCAGGTCAGAGGACCCACTGGGTCATAGGCGACCGCCCCACCAGAGATAAATGTCACAGTGAATGGAGAAGTTCACACCGGACGCAACAGGCGCTGCGCTGTGTCAGGCCTTGCTCAGGAGAGGCTTCAACTGCTGCGTCATTCTTGAAGACTTGGCAATGCAACGCTTTCCCAGTCACTGATGCCGCACCCACTGACTACACAGACACAACGCATCCAGTGTGCACAAAGACTTCCCACGACTCATCTGTCCCGCAATGATAAAGTGATTGGCTAATCCCCCGTCCTCAATCAGCCAATCAGAGGCCGCGCAACGCTGATCGGATTGGCTGCTTTCTGCCCCTGCCGCCCCAAGGCGCAATCCCCCTGTCGAGGATGATTGGATCCCCCGGATCTACCCGACACGAGGCGGAGAGACCCGAGGCGGATCTACACGACACCCGAGGCTGAGGCGAGGAAGAGACTGGGGCTGAAGCTGAGGTGTTTCTGTTGTCCCCAGACAAACTCTTCTGATTTCTTTCTTCCGTCTTTCGAAATCACTCGTCATCAGTTGTTTGCCCCAGTTCCCTGGGGTCTGTGTCTCCTCTCACTTTTTGCCTCATCTGTGGTTGTCCCCACGAGGTCTTTCGCAATGTCAGCCGATTTCTTTCTTCCGGCTTTCGAAATCTTGTTCTCATCTTTTCCTTTCTTTGTCACCGTGTCCTTACTCTACCGCTTGCCTGTTTCTATTCCCGTCGTCTCTTGGTTGCGGTTCCTTTCATAGGCTCTCTCTCCCCCCCCCCTTTCCTTCTCACCATCCACCTGCATGTCTCTGCACGTTTTCTTTCGTCGTCTCCCCATTCCCCTCCCTTCTTTCTCACTCTCACTTTCCTTCTTCTGGTTGTCTGGCTCTGCATGTCTTGTGTTCTTTTCCGTGTCTCCTGCTCTGTGCGTTCCCCCCCCCCCCCACACACACAGCCTCTTGACAATCTGACTTGGGAGCTGAGTACGTGCATGCACTGCAGCTGTGTGTCAACAAGCTCCACATTTGGTCGGTGAATACGAGGGATAGTGTTCGCGACTCCACCACCACGCACACAACAAATGTGCGTGTGTGTTGAGGTGTGCGTGCAGATCTGGCAAAGACAAGGGTGTAGGCTTGCCTCCAACTCATACAAAACGACATTCTGAGGCGAAATGGGATATTCTTGCCTCGATGCACTCGGAAACCAACACCCTTGACATCTATGTACGAGTACACCTGTGCAATACACATAGCATCACATGATCTCAATGTGCAATCAATGGATCAATAAGTCGATAAGATCTGTTTGTTTGTCTGACGCAGATCCCGTTATCTGGCGCATTAATATTTCACAATTGGTTTTGTAATCACCATCAGCAGTGAAAACACCCTCAACAGTGACCATTCAAAACTCAAAGACGAGGGACAAATCTACAACTGTTCAAACAGGCTTCCACGGGGGGGGGGGGGGGTTGAGGCCTAGCCCACGGTTTCCTTGTTCCTGCAGTGAACCAGAGTTGGCTGCAGCCAAGCTGCATGCAGATAGCCAGTCCACAAAAGCTATAGCAGATCGACCTGGATTGATTCCGTTCTGATGTCAGCTTGAGCATTCGAGGCCCTTACACACACGCACACACATACACACGCACACACACACCACCACTGCTGACCAACTTCACAGCTAGTATATCACCATTCACATCACCACCACTCCTCGCCTCGTAGAACTCCTCCACACACACATACAAACACGCACGCACCACACACACACACACCAGCACCAACACACACACACACACACACACACACACACACACACACACACACACAGCCCTATCCCCACCACCACCACTCCTCGCCTCGCCACGCACACACATACGCACACACACACAAACACACACACACACACACACACCACTCCTGCTTCCCCCGTGTTCCAGCCAGTACACCCCCCCCCCACCACCACCACCACCACTCCTTGCAGACGGAGCAGCCCATCGATCAGAAACCGTCCGAGGCGCGATCCGAACCCATTGATCACGACGACGTCGGGACTGATAGATTCGAGGCAGATCGATACTGTGCGGGGGCGGGCGGCAGGGCGGGCGGGAGGCAGCAAGGCGTGCACGCAATGGAGCGTCAGGCTCTGGATACTGTCGGGCTGTAGACAGATCTGTTCTAGCCTGCTCGAGGCTCGGGACGACAACACACTGGATTGATCGCACTGATCCCTGTTCAAAACTTCAAGCGCATCGTTGAGTCGAATCTCTAATTTTTCCAAGGGACAGTACGAACCAGAGAAGGTTGCTGGTGATGTGCATCAAAAATGTCAGAACACCGCACCCACACACAACCCACCCGTCGCTGCAAACACACGCGCACATACGCACCACACACAAGGTTCGGAACACACACGTGTGCTCGTATTCCCTGTTCTGTAACTCCATGGAGGCAGGGAACCAGCACACGCACACGCACGCACCCTATCGTGGGCGCAGACGTACACACACGTGCACACACACACACACCTTGCGGTTGAAGGACACATTGTCGATCTCCCGATATGACCGCCTGATATGAGAACTGGTTCTTCCCTGTCCGCGTGAACGCACACACACAAACACACGCACGCACACGCACGCACCTTGTTGTGGTTCTCTTGGTGTGAGAACTGACAGATCCTCGCTCTCCGCTGCAGAACGCATGCATGTACACACACCCACACACGCACGTATGTACACACACAAACACGCACGCACACGCACGCACCTTGTGGTTCTCCTGGTATGAGAACTGGCAGAGATCCTGGCTGTCTGCGTGAACGCACACACTCACACCCATACACACACACACGCACGCACACGCACGCACACACGCACGCACATGCACGCACCTTGTTGTGATCTCCTGGTATGAGAACTG
>JAAUXT010109496.1_pt1 | contig 13180 bp, 20 predicted proteins | sample 7278171 | NCBI WGS metagenome assembly JAAUXT01 (sample SAMN14350112, study PRJNA611818) | marine sediment metagenome | isolation source: surface marine sediment (1.8m) | place: French Polynesia: Moorea | collected 2018-08
ACAGATTTGTTCCACAACCCAAGCACCCCCCCCCCCCGGTGGTAGGGGTTCGGACTCTCAGACTGCACACGACAAAAGAACCGGCACAGCTGCATTTCGCATAAAGGCCAACGTGCACGCTACAGCTTGGTTTTGAAAAGTTTTCTTTTGTTTTGTTTCTTTTCATTGAACAGCCTTTGACCAGAAAGCCTGCTTGTCAACACAACATTTGGGGCATTGTGTTTTTTGAAAAATAAAATACTTGTGCTGCCATTTTTAACTGTTTTGTTGCGTGACAAGCTTCCGTGTCTGCATGCTCTTGTGATTGAACCTGTTCGCAAGCATTGATGCATCTATGGGAAGGAGGTTTCAAGACTCCAATCTCCCACTGTTCCTGCATCCACCCCAATATTATTTATGTGCGGCTATGTACATTGGTCAAGATCATCTCTTAGTGTGTTAGATGCGCGGACCCTCTCCCCTATCATAGCAATTTAATCAAACTTTTCCTTGTTCGGGGCCAGGATGAAATTTGTCGTAAAATTACTTGGAATGATTGCATTGCATATGAACATCATTCAAGATGGAACCCCGGGATAAGGGGAAACATGAAAAATGTGAAAGTGATCACACCGTGGCAGCAGTCATTACACATCTATCACAGGACGTGGAGCCCAGGCAAAGGACTTGACTTGATTATTTTGTGCGCAGAATTGAGAACTTTTTCGACAAACAAGCAGCTTTACAGAACCAGGTTGAAAAAAACATCCTTCGTGTGAAGCTGTGTTTTTGCTGGGCAAAATGTGTTACTCTATGTTTCTGTCTTCAAATGATTGACATTGACCCCAGTCGCCCTCCTCCCCAAAACAAGGCAATGTCTTTTTTCAATCAGTTTTTGCAACAAAAACAGTAAAAAAACAGGATTTCTTCTTCTGATCAACAACTTTGGGAACGTGCTTGCACGCAAAAGAAAAACAAAGAATGAGTGTCTTTGACAAGATCCTCAACAAATGCAGCTTGTCTGCACGTTTTCTCTTGAAAGGGAACACGGATCCAAAGAACAAAAATCAACAGCGGGTGTGAAAGTTCGAGAGTTGCTCGAAGAACCATTTTTGTTTGTGGTCGAAAGGAGCTTCATTCTCTTTTTACCTTTTGACTTGAGCAGCACCTTCTGTACACCATGCGCGCCAACCAGAATGAAAGTTTCAGAATGACATACGCAACTACAACAAAGAAGACGAGGACGTCGACCATGAGGATTTTGTAGAGCGGCATGTCAATGCTCACAGGCTGCAGATGACTTCCGCCGAACTCCAGGATGTGGTTCACCCAAAACACAATGGTGTCCTGGGGAGTTGGCAAGCTCCTGATGATACGAGAACATTTCGCCACCTTCTCTTTATACGTTGGTGAATGGATCAGTTTCTGCATCATTTCATACATTTCATCTGCTGTGATGTTGTGTGGGTCCAGAGTTTCTCCGTATCCCCTGTAGTGCGCTCGCAGGGCGTTGTACCTCTGGTCACCTTCGAAGGGAAGCGCTAACATCGGAATCCCGTGGTAGAGACCTTCAAGTTGTCCGTTGTTTCCTGAAAATAGGTGTGAAGTTTGAAAATATTGAATGCACCAAGGAACACTTCCAAAAAGGTGTCTGATAGTTCATCAAACGTTCCTTGTTTTCAAATGAACTTGTCAAAAAAAATTTGGTCTGAACTCACCTGCGTGCGTGACAAACAGTTTTGTTTTGTTGTGACCGAGGAGATCGTTCTGAGGCAGCCAGTCAACAGCCATGACGTTCTTGGGAACATTAAACTTTTGCAAGTCTTTCGGATTGTAGGAAAATAGCACCTTCTGCTCGAGTTTGCCCAAAGCCTTCATCATCTCGTCCATTATTAGAGGCAACACCAGGCGTATGGCCTTCAAACTTCCGAAGGACACAACCACAATCCCTTTGCTGGCATCTGCTATGAATTCGCTGATGTGAGCGGGTAGTGGCTCTGGAGGGTGCGCGCTTGCTCCCGAGATGTACCTGTAGTGCGGCGCAGACGTGCGCGGATAGTCTCCGCAGTTTGCTTCCAGGTTCACGAGAAACATTTCAGAGTGGGAGTACAGGTACTGGAGAGACCTGGGCTCCTTTTCCGGGACGATCGTGCTTGTGTCCGGCATGTGGCCAAAGATCGTTTTATGAATGTTCAGTTGAGCCAGGAAGACCAAAGTATTTTGTATCCTCTGGAAGAACGTCATTTCTGGTGTCAACAGAAGGAGCTGACCGGGTTCAAACGACGGCATTCCTGATACCCCAGAACCCCAGGGGTCATACGCTGCCGTCATAGTCATGTACGGTATGCTAAACTTGTAGGCAATCTGGAAAAAGTACACCAGTTATTTCCCTTTGCGAACAAACTGGATCACTGTGAAAGATCTCATTGATGTGAACAGTCATTCTGATGATACTTACGGTGTAGTAATGTCTCACAACTGGAATTCCGTCGATCAGTGCCAGATCGAAATTGGCCTTTTCGATTTCGTTCAGCAGGGTTGTGTTTCCCATCATGTCGACCGAAAATTTTTTGAAGCAGGCATTGACATCACCAATCATTGTCATGTACGAGCCCTGTTTTGTGAAGGCAGTTTAGCAGGTTGAAGTCTTGCTTTGGACAAAAAATGCCGGTGAACAGTTGTAACAAAAGTGTTTCCACAAGCGTACACGTCGTTCAAAAAACCCTGTTGTGGAACGAATTTCTTTGAGCATTTGAAATCATTTGGCACAAGGAAGATTCAGTTTCCAGGCATTCGAAGCGAAATTTCATACACCGTTTCAAAGTCTAGCAAAACGGTCTCTGGAGCTGCTCACCTTTCCAAGGAAAAGATCCACGAATATATCTTCCAGATATCTTGAAAAATCAGCATCCTGAAACAGGTGGTTTATTTTTCAAAACAAACACTGAAACGAACAACCATAATTTTTGTTCTGAAAACAAGCAAAAAACAATATCACTGGCGGATATCAAGTTGTTTTCCTTATTTTATTGGATCTGATTCAGTCAGGGAAGGCTCCGCCGAATCCCTGCAGAGGTACCCATTGCATGCGACACTCAGACAAATTTGGTGCAAAAAAATCAACAATTTTGTTTCGAATTTGGAGTTGGGCCTCATCCCATCCGAAGGGTCGGCCTCCAGTGGAGCCCTCTCATGCATGACCTTCTTTGGCTCAGCCAAAGTCCAATGAAAGCTGGATTTGCCACACAGTCCAGTACATGAATACGTACCTTGTGCAATTCGTAGACGATCATGTTAAGTTTGCTTTTGGAGACTTTTGATTCAAATTTGTGTGGAGTGAGCAGTGTAACGTCGTGACCTGCAAAAACGGACTCTTGCAATTGCACATTCTTTTCCCTCAAAACACAGGGTTTCAGGTCAGACTTCGAAAATTTCGACAAAAGGGCACAACCATGTGTTTCTGTTTTTGTTGGCCGCAAATGGCAAGCATCAGAGAGAAACAATTTGTTTGCCCACCCTGAACAAGAACAGCAGCTGAAATCCTCAACGCACCCTCACATGCAGCAAGACAAAAAAAAATTGCCGTTTTTTGGGACAAGGTGTAAGTCAAGTGTGATCACCAATCACGTGCATGCAGGAGACAGGGCGCACTGCATTGAAACTTTTTTCCCAAACGTGGATACTTGTTCTCATGTACACCCTGTGCTGAATACCTGCTTTCTGCAAAGCCTTTCCAGCGACGAGAAACATGTTCACGTGACTGTGATGGTAAACTGGCATCAGCAACAGTTTAGCTCCAGAAACACTGGACACTAAACAAGTGAAAAATACGAGCAATCCTGTTATTATGGCCATGATTGTAGGTTTCAACCAAACTTGAACAGACGACACCGCTCGCCAGAAACAGAAAAAGCCTGCGCGCAAAGTGCAACCAGTTCCAAATAGGTCTTCATGTAAGGCGAGTACACACTGACTGAGAGTGCCACAAAGTGGAGCACAAGCGAGAACTTGATTGCACAGGAGCAGCCCAAAAACGTTCGACTAAACGAAGGGTGGATGAGACCCCCCCCCCCCCCAAAAAAAAAAAAACCACTTCACGGCAACCTTGACAATAAAATCGGCTTTCATGGAGGCTAGATCCTCCAACCGCAACGTCTCCCACATTATGCGAACTTGCTTGTACAACAACGTTCAATTTTTTCTGCTTCTGACAGTGGCTACAGCATGTTTTGTTCCGTGTCATTATGGGTCTGAATGCCACAACTTTTTGAGAGCTGAAAGCATCCATCTTTTCTTGGTGAAATAATTTCAACGGGCATTCATTTACGGGTGCGGCTGACCGAGTGAGCGGAAATGCCTGACTTCGCCCTTTCTCCACATGTTTGCAGATTTCGGATTAAATTTTCAGTAAAACTGTAAAACCCCACCTGAAGGGGTTTTCTTTTCTCCTGAACAGATCTAACTTGACAGACAAACACAACCAAAGAACACGAGTCAGATCTCAGGAACACACTGACGCTTTGATGTCGCGCCTTGGCTGCGCATACTAGTTTCCCGCCATATCCCGCGCGAAAGATCAGGAAAGTTTTGCATCCGGTTGGAGTGATGCACGGCGCACGCGCGGCTATGGTTGACCTGGATTTGTTTGGGCGTGAACAAGAGGGAGAATGGTACGTAAATTTGGAAATACTGGCGATTTCCAACCATTTTGTTCATCTGGAGAGATAGATCTGGAAGTTAAGAATGACGTGAATTGGTAGATGTGCTTTCAAGGAGAAGAACGCGTGTCCTGACACCAGTTTGCAAGGGAACATTTTGTGCCTTGATTTTCACCCAATCCTGTTTCACTGACACCGGGCCAGTTTTTGGAAGCCTCGATTGTTCAGGTTGTGCAGACAACTTCGCAACGAAACATTTGTCTGTCTTCGTCCAGAGAATCAAGGTAGAATTTGGGCGGAATGTACTGGCCCGTGCCGAACGCCCATTCAAAATTCCCCCTCTAGTGTCGGTTCCATTGAATGAATCTGGATCTCGTAGAATCCAGACAATTCACAATTCACACATCTCGATCTGGGAAATTCACCTTTGAGAAGTGGTTTCGGTCACTCCAAATACACTGTAAATCTCACATTTGGTACCAATTGTCCTCATTCAGCCGGCTCAGTTCCGCCTTTTTCATTTCCCCGCAGGACATCAAACAAAACACTCCAGTCAACTGAAATGTCAACCAGTGTCCAAGACACTTTGCTTTGCTCGAGTAACGTTTGTCTCTTTTCTCTTTTGCTTTTCTTTCGCAGTCGCAGCAAGGTGAGTACGATAACTTTGTTCTGTTTTGAGTTCGTATCGTGACAAGCTTCGCCAAGAGTGACTCACACACAACCAACTCCACCAAGAAACACGTCTGTCAAATATTTTCCGTCCTACGGTTGTGAAAATCAGTCGAGGCAGAGTTTGAGTTTTGTTTGCGTGTGCATCTCGGTTCGAACAAAGTCCGAGCGTGGCACAATTTTGAGATGTCTTTCTTCGGTCTCGTATGAAATTTGAACATGTCATCAACTTCAGTCAAACGGGAGGGTGTCAAGGGGCTTGTGTTCATGGTTTCTGAATGTTGTTTTGAGAAGTTTTGTCCTTTGATGTTTGCACGTCGTGTTTGTTGAAAACATGAAGCGTGTGCTAGTGACACGTTTCCTGCCGCTTGGTATAAAAAGTTGGAATTGTCTCAAAGGGAAGTGTGTGAACTTGATTGAATCACTGCCCGTTTATGACAGAGTACCGAAACGCATTCAACCTGTACGACCGCGAGGGGAAGGGTCGCGTGCCGAGCAAGGAGCTGGGGACTGTGATGAGAGCGCTCGGCTACAACCCAGCGCAACAACACGTACAGCAACTGCTCAACGAAGTCTGCCGTATGTTCAGTTCATGCGTCTGGCTTTCGTACCTTCGCAGAGTTTGACTCTGCACGCGATTGCGCAGGGAGTCTGAACCAGTGAGAATTACTCGCCGAGAGACAAGAACGAAAAGCAAAATGTGTTTTCTCCCTGCAATTTCGTCTCTGGGTACAGTACAGGCATAATTTGTTCACAGGTGGTGGGAAGGACTTCAGTTTTGATGATCTCTGTAAAGTGATACAGCACTGTAACAACCACCCGGGCAAATACGGCTACACCGAAGAGGAGATTAGAGACGCCTTCAAGGTACGTTTTCTCAACCTGTCTTTGCATCTTACAGTGGTGAAGAATCTCCCCATGATCAGTCTGTTCACTGAAAAGGGAGTTTTGGTGCATCAACTTTTTCGGGGTGTTCCTTTTCAGGTGTTCGACCGTGAAGGCGGCGGCTACATCTCTGCTGTGGAGCTGAAACACGTCGTGACGTCACTGGGAGAGAAGTTGACCGACGAGGAATCCAATATTCTCTTTCAAGAAACGTCCGTCAATGCTGATGGCATGTGCAGCGTAGATGGTACGTTCAACAAGAAAGAGACAACACGTCCTTTCCAGATTCTTTTGGCCCATTGTGATCAAGGCATGTCTCAGACAAAGCTATTTTGTGCTTCCGTGGCATCGTAAAATGTGGTGAACAACTCAAAGTGCTCGAGACCGCCAGAAAATGTTAACGTTCTATTCAACAAGTTGTTTCTTACACAGCACTTGACACACTCTCTGTTGCAGAATTGGTGGAAATGATGAAGCCAGGAAAGTAGAAACGAAGTCGTTGCTGAATTCACTGTTGATCTGCAAGTGCGCGTGCTTCGTGGACATTCGTGAATACCCGAAGGAAATTACAAAACCTCACAACAGATCTGACGAGCAGACATCATCTCAACATTTCAACAACGTGAATCAAGGACATACATTTGTAGAATTCTTTCCCAACGTCAATTGTTTTGAAATCTGCGCAAGTGAATGTCATATCGTAAACCACACGCATTTTGTCTTCCTTCAGACATTCCTTTATGTACTCAGTGATATATTTATTCCTCGTGGTGCTCTGAGCAGGGCACATCCATGCACAAAATCCGCGTCGTTACTGAAAAAGAGAGGAAGGTTTCAACTGTTTCGATCATTGCAGCTATGCTGCTTGTTGTTCTGACTGGTTCAAGAAAGTAAGGGCAAGGCTTACTTCGATTCGGACTTGGGGGAATAACGAAAGTGTTGCTTTTGTGGGACATTTGTTCAAATGTCAACTGTCCTTTATCGAAGTCGTTTTTGCGACGAAAAGAAATAAAGAGGTGAAAATCTAAAATCTACCAGTGCCGTCTTGTGATTGCAACATATCGTTCACAAGCGCGAGAAAGAAGGAGGCTTCAATCAAACAGACAAAAACTTTATTTGAAACAATAAAGACCTCACTGACTGGACAACAATATCACAGTTATGCACCGTTTACGGTCGGAGACCAGGAGCCTGTAACCAGACAGGATTGCATCTCCAACCATTTCGACAAGTGCACGTCAAAACGACGGACAATTGTATGATTCATTCGTGCAACAAGCAGCTGTACCCCCCCCCCTCCTCTCGCCCGATAAGCTACTGCAGGACAGCACAGGAAACGGCTTCTTTGGCAAAACTCAAAAGACAAGGATGAGCATCAACAAGATAGCAGGTTCACTTGAAGCCTTTCGCCTGCACCTTTGTTTTCGTTTGGTTCTTGAGACCAGTCTTCTTTGTGCAAAGCATCTACGCTTTTCTTCTGGATGGACAGAATGTCGGTACCATGTTCCGTGCAAGACACCTTTTTGCCCAAAAATTGAGCGTCAAAAGAAGGGTTGCGTCTTTTCTCTGCTGTGAATCTACTGTTATTTTCAACAAGCCTTGGTTCCAGACAAAAGGACCAAATGGAGTGGCACGTCTTGTGCACGGGTGCGTCGCATGCACTGGTGGTCTTGCACAAGAGACAAGTGTTCCCTTTTGGCTTGTATCATGCTCGATCACATTGGTGGCTTCTTGTTCTGCTTTGGAATGTGCTGACGGGACCAATGAGTCTTTCTTTGGATGGCAGTGTCAGGAAAACGTCACCCTCGTTTCCACTTTGTTCGACGTCACTTGATAAATTTGGGTTTCGTGGTGGGATTTCGCATTCCAAATCTTCTGAAGCTTTAAAATCGTGATGCCTTTGTTGCCCGAGAGCTGCCACAACAAAACTTTCAGAGGGTTGCAGAACAAAGCGAGCAAACAGAGAAGTCAGTTGGAACAAAAAGAAACGTCAGCTGGACACAAACACTGAACAACTACCGCAGGTACATGGAAGCTGAAATGACAAACATTTGCAGAGTGTGCATGTCTCGCTACCACGTGAGAATGACCGAGCTACTGAGCGGCGGAGCGCCAACGGAGGAAGGAGACGTTGCCGAGACTGTCGCCGACCACGAGGGCGGGTTCTTCGCCTCCGCGGCCGAGCGCCCCCGCCGCCAGGTGTGTGATGGGGGCGCTGCTGATGAACAGCCCCATCTGCGTCATCTGTGGGAAGAACAAAGCAAACCTGTAACGCGCGACCTGTCCGGAACTTGGTCACTGCTTCCTGAGAGGGGTAGGGCAGGAGAGTGTGGAGTGGAAAGTAACTGGAGGGAGGTTGCATCTGCTACTCAACCACGCATGCTTGGATGCACGCAACTGTCTTCTGAAAATTCGCACTCCGTTTGAGCGGCAGCCAGCGACAAAACGCAACGGCGGTGGAACAATGAGCTCGGGGACCAACACTGCACTTTGGTGAACCAACACACAAGAGTCGAACCTTTTCGGGGTTCTCCATTCTCCAGACTTTCAGGTTTCTGTCCTCGGAGGCGGTGAACATAACGTTGCCCGTCAGGACACAGCCAGTCACCGCACCTTGATGGATCTGCAACTCCACGGCAAAAACTCAAAATGTCACAGCCATATTTTTTTCTCTCGGTCCCTTTTGTTTATCAAATTGCAGGTCGTAGTCTGTACCTTTCTCGATGACTGACTTCCTGCGTCGATGCAGGTCACGTGGCCGCACGAGTCTCCGAAGAAGAGCGCGCCGGTTGGTCCGGTAGCGACGCTCGTCACCCACGTGGCCGGTCGCTTGTTGGGGTTGTGAGTGAACTGTGCGCGGTTTGACACGATGCTGTAGCTTTTGCCCATCTTCTCCAATGAGCAACCCTGTTTGTTCTGGAAGAGTTGTGAAAGCAGTTTGATGACCTCAGAACAAATCAATGTCATTTTCGTGTGTTGTGCGCCTCAAAAACTCCCCAGCGGCACAAACGCACACGTCGCCACGATACCTGAATGAGATTCCACCGCTGAACAGTTTCGTCAGCACTACAAGTCACAACAATGTCGTCCAAGATCGTGCTCTTCAGGGTCCAGTCTCCAGAAGACCTGCAGGAAAGAACATTCACAACTTCGCATTCAGCTACAAATCCAAAACGTTATCCTTCATTGATACAACTTGTACACATGTGTGTGCTCGATCGCAGGTGGTGGACTCACCCAGCGTACACTCTGAAGCTTGTGACGTCCGACAAATCCCTCAGGGTGAACACTTTGGTGATGCTCCACCCGGTGCTGACGAGCACCGATCTTCTCGCGTTCCTCGTGTCCGCCTTGTGACTGAGGCTCGTGACTGGCTGCTGGCCGTCCAGTGTACTGATTCTCCTGGCGGAATCGTGTCAACATTGGAGCATTGTTGAGAGGTAATTCTTTCAGCGATTACGTACGTAGCGTTTCAAACTTCCAGAAATTCATACGCACTTGAGAATCACGCCACTGTCTCCCTCGTAGACTTTCCACACATGGATGAAATGGTCGTCTGATCCAGTGGCAAAGGCGTCTCCGGAGGCCGACAGGCAAACGATGGCATTTACCGCGCGTTCGTGACCCTGGAGCCAAACAGCACGTCACAACTTCTCACCATCTTCACGACAAATTTGCAAGTTGCGCAGAAACAACACAGATTTACCAAAAATGGAATGACTCCGTTCAGTTGGATAAGTCAGACCTACCTTCACGGTACAAGCAGCGGTCAGACCGTCAACACCGTTTTTGACTGTCCACAACTTCAGCACACCGTCACCACTGCCCGTCAGAACGTATCTGTTGCACCTGTCTGGCCAGCAGGTGGCGGTCACCGGCGCGTTGTGACCTCGGGGCGTGTACGCCTCCTCCAGATCTGGTCTCCACACTTTGACGGTTCGGTCGGCGGATCCTGTGCAGATTGTGTTGTTCGCTCCACAGGTGACGGAGACGACGCGGTCCGAGTGACCCATCAGACAGGCAAGTTCGTTCGGCTGCAAACATGAGACCACTACTTGACAATAAGTGTCGTTTGCGTTGTCACAGAAACACACAAACTTTCCCTTGCAAAATCACGATGGAGCACCGGTCACTTTTGTGACAATCCCCGGATGATCTCGAAACACAAACTCGGAAGCCTATAGCACAGACACGTTGCAAATTGCGTGGCCGTTTCTCTGACCGCAACGCACCACACACCAGAAAGAATTTCTTGCGAGGAACTGTTTGCGCCTGCTGACCTGCAGCGGTCTCCAGACGTGCATCTCTCCGTCCTCGCCGCACGTCGCGACGAGCAGGTCGTCGACGCGCGCGTCGCGCTTGTCCATCTTGACGCGATCGTGCTGCTCACGCCATTCCTCCTCCTCCGCCATGGTCGCCCAGTCCTGCGCTTCGCCTCGCTCACCGCCTGCGTAATCGCGACACTCTTCACTTCCTCATGTGTTCAACAAGAAGCCGCTTGGTGTCCCCCAGAAATTTGGCAAGAACGCACTCTGCATCAGACTCTGCTTCAGGTGATTGCTTTTCTGGGGAAGGAAATTATGTAGAGCAACAAGCCTGACCTTGCTTCTTCTTGACCTTGACGAACATGGCGCAACTGTTGGCAGCGTCAGTGTGACCGTGCAGAGTGGTGATTTCAGTTCCTTTGTGCGACCAAACTTTCACTTCCCCGTTCTGGTGTGATGTCACAATGCAGCCGTACTGAAGTGTCAAACAAATGTGTCAAGGGTCTTTGTTTCACAGTCATGCGGGGTAGTACAAGTTATTCCTTGGAACCACTGTTGAATTTGGTGTACTCACGCTGAATTCCATGTGAGTGACCAGTGACGTGTGACTTGGGAAATCCAGCTTCTCTCTTGTTGACTTCGTGTCCCACAGTTTCATGTGACAGTCCGTGCTTACTGTCAACTGCAAAAATACAATCGAATGTCAACTTTGCCGAAACCGGACAGGGGCAGCAACGCACGTTTGAGAGCTTCACACACGATTGACTCACCAGGAAGTTGGGAGCTGTGTTGGACCAGGCGACTCCGGTGATCCAATCGTCGTGGCAGTTGAGGAGCCTCCTGATGGGTGTCTTCGGTATGCTGGTGTGGAAGGTTTCAGTGTCCCATATGAACACGTTCTGAAAAGATGCCCAAGGTGGCAAGATGAACACAAGGTCAATGAAACCAATGAGTGAAGACACAACAGTGGTATCCCTTTGGACTTACTGCGTCTCGACCACAAGTCGCCAGCAATGATCCGTCGACATTGAAACTGCAGCCTGTCACTGGTTTGTCGTGCCCCCTTAACACCAACACTGGTTTCTCTTCAGACCTGCGAAAGGAATGTCAAAATCACACAAGAGATTGAAAAATTCATTTCCAAAAAGTGATTTGCTTCAGCTACAAGCAGACTGTATGCTCACTTTGAGCTCGACAGAACGTTGAATTTGTTGTAAATGTAGGTGGCGAAGTCTTCACTTGTGGCGGCGACGTATCCTTCGCTCAGAGCCAAAGCCGTCACACCCTTCGTCGGTCCCCCGAGCACACACACCGACGAGCCATTCGAGGACTTCATCACCTGCAGGATAACACACGCGGTTGCGGGTGCATATTTGTGAGGCAGGAGGCGAGGCACACTTGTTTCGTGTTTCTGTGTGTGCAGTGCGAGCTTATGTGTGTTCAAGCGCACCTGTATCGTTCCGTCAGCGGATCCGGTGAAGAGATACGACGAACTCTCGTCATACAGCACAGAGGTAACTCGGGCCGAATGCGGCTTCACTTCAAACTCCAGCATCCCTGCACAACAAATTACCGTGCCGAAACACATGGAACTCGACACGTTTTTGTTTCCAGGAGGATCAGAGGGTCTGTCCTCCCAATCCAAAACGTTTCTCGAAGGACTCGAGACAAGAGCAAATTCTGGTGCATAGAAAGTGAGTCAGTTTTCCAACGCACCCGATGTGACGTCGAAGACGCGCACGTCGCCCAGGTGGTATCCGACGGCCACTTGCTCCCCGGTGATGGCGCCGAACGCCGCCGCTGTGGCCGCCCCGAAGTCGCGGCCGCGCGCCCGCTGCACCTGCTCGCCCAGGTCACCCGACCACACCTTCACCTTCTGGTCGTTGGACACGGTGATCAGCTGGCGCCCGCTCGGGGAGAAGGTCAGCTTGTTGATCGGGAGGGAGTGTCCCCGCACAGTGCCAATCTAAATCAAACGCAGTCACTTCGCTGAAACTTTACACAATGGGTTTCATGGGCAAAGGCACCGGAACTTATGTCAACGCACACCTGAGAACCATTGGAGGACGACCAAAGTTTCACTTCTCCATCTAATGCTGCGGAGGCGATGTGAGTTCCAGCTGGGTTGAAGGCGACGTCTCTCACTGACGTCATATGCCCTCGAAGAACCTGAAAAATTGCAGCATTTTTACGTGCAGCTGTTCTCTTCCATTTCTCGTGTTCGCGTTCGAACAAAAGAAGCCGCCTCGTACCGCTTTGCGCTCTTTGGTGTCGATGTTGTAGAGCTTCAGAGTGGAATCCCAGCAGCCAGTGACGATCAACTTCCCCTCAGGATGGAAGGATACGCAGTTCAGCGGACATCTGTCAAACACAACGTGACAAACGGCTGAGAAAAGAGCATTCGACCTCATGAGGACTTCGGAAACGGGGCTTGTCACGTACTGATCCTTCTTCAGCGTTCCCTGTGATTTTCCCGTCTGCGCGTCCCACATTTGAATGTTGCAGTCCCAGCCAACCGACACGACGACTCTTCCTGCGGGATCCGAGGCGCACGAACCGACTCTGCGACTGTGACTTTTCAACACCGATATCCTGGCAAGAAAATGGGTTGTGCAAGTAGTATGTCAGGTACCTATTCACCTGTAAATTGGGAGGATGCACGTGCGTTGCTAGGCACCAGCCAATCAGAGGGCTGGATTGGGTTGGTAACCATGGTGATTATGA
>JAAUXT010078891.1_pt1 | contig 13179 bp, 7 predicted proteins | sample 7278171 | NCBI WGS metagenome assembly JAAUXT01 (sample SAMN14350112, study PRJNA611818) | marine sediment metagenome | isolation source: surface marine sediment (1.8m) | place: French Polynesia: Moorea | collected 2018-08
CATCGAGGCAGATGCTCCTGCAGCGTTCATAGGCTGGGCCATTCCGCTCCTCTAGGAAAGGAACGACCCAGCACTGATGTGCATTTCCCGCCATCGCCCATTTTGTAATTCGTGATGCGATGACGCTCAGCATCAGAACTTGGACAGAATTACGCCACTAAAAATTATCCTAGTCAAGGCACCCCAATTTGCAGGTTTATACACGGCCCCAGCAGAAAAACTTCGCAAGAACTACAACTGATTTCAAAGTAAAAACTCGGTTGTGTGCGGTTGACATTTTTGCACACTCCAAATATTCAAGAACTGCATTTTTCGAAAGTGTGTTTTGAGTTTTTGTTCTTTCCAAATACTGTATATCAAACGTCGTCCTGAGCGTTACGCTGGTCGTTTCACGAGAAGTGCGCAAGATTCACTCCCGACTCCAGAATCCTTTCACTCGTTCCCCGGCGAAGACGAGAACAAATTCTTCAATGTAATCCCCATGCACCGTCTTTCGCTGATTTCGGTCTGTCAAAAATCCCCTCCCAGTTAAATGGAAGCCTTGGCTTTCAGGCGAGGTGTCAGACATTGGGGTCTGCAGGGCTGGATCGTCGATGAGGTGGGGCCCCGACCCAACGACTCCTGAAAAAGATTCATTGTCGCCAAATCCTGGGTCTGCCCATGGGCACCCTGCCAATCCAATACAACCCTGCAGCATGCATGTGGCTGGTTCACTTCACTGACGTCTCGAAGGAACCAACAATGGCGTGCAGCTCTCCGCCCCTCACCCTCACCCCCCCCCCCTCCACGAAAAAAGTATTTTTCGCGCAAAAGTGCTTGTGTTTCAGGTGACGTTTTTGGTCTCAAAATTTGGGCGCAGGAAGGTGGGGGAATCCCACCCTCCCGCTTCATGTGCACCGGGCTTTGGTCAAGACTGGTTCCCAGCCCCCCCCCCCTCAAACCGGATCCTGGATTCGCTAGACTGAGCAGACTTTGATCACACGATTGGAATTGGCACTTGCATCACGAGGCTCGTTCTTGTGACATCCACCCGCATATCGCGTTTTCTTCCGCAACTTTCCCGTGACGACACGGGAAAAGTCGCCAAGGATATGTCGCATCAGCGAAGAATTCTCTCTGTTCTAAAAGCGTTTAAAAAAAAATTCCCCCGGCAAAACCAGCAAACCGCAAACTTCTATTGAAGAGAAAGCTGACACAAGCATAGATATCACGGGACTCATACTTTATTTTCGAGCTCCTTGACAGATTCACAGAGAGGTGTCATGGCGGATCCAGGCGCAGGTGCTTCGTTCAATTTCCTCCCACCTCCAAAAAATGACCCCCACTTTTGCGCCGCTGTACAAAACATTTGAATGGTCACAGTTTCAAGCTTTGGATTTTGTAAGTGGAGGCTCCTCCTGAACACACACACACGCACGCACGCACGCACACACACACACACGCACGCACGCACGCACGCACGCACACACACGCACACACACACACACACAACGCGCCTCCCTTGTGAACTGAGGCTCCGATGCTCACATTCCGTGAGACACGTTGGTGACGCTCCCTGCCCCCCCCCCCGCCCGATCTTTGATCCTCGATCCGCTTCAGTTGTTGACAGGTCGCACTTGTAATTTATTTTCGGAAAGTTGGAAGGTTTTACCCGTGTGCCTCTGTGCCCGTCCTCAGAAAATAGATCTGTCTTCGACCCAAAATTCAATTTGCGGCAAGGTGCGAAGACTTTCGGCAAGTTGCGCTCTGTTGCACGTCGTGCATTCCTGGCCACAGGTCGCAGCCAGAGGGGCGAGCACAGGTGACGGACAGAAAGCAAACCAGAGCTTCAATGGCATTTTCTTGCGTTTCAATACCATACTTAAAGTACAGCAAAAACTTGGCTCGGGAACAAGACGTAAAGGGCCCACGTGAAGCCATCGATAGAGATACTGTTCCAAAAAAAGGTGTTGTGGAAACATTTGAAACTGTAACAGCCACTGCAAACCTGTATCAAAAGAAGCCACCAAGCATCAAGTGGTGGTGAAACGTTTATACGAGTGAATTGAAAACCTTCAGATCCGAGGGTGGGGCCCACGACTGTCACTGAAACAGACCCACGGTCCTTCATGGTGCTTGATTCTGTTCAACAAATCCAAGCCACAAGCCCTTTGTGACTCAAACTTTTTTGGGGCACGAGGAAATTATCAAATTTCTCAGTACTGTTACTCAAACAACGAATCTGAAAAAAGCAGACCCAAGTTTTCTTCGTCTGCTGCAAAAATTGGTCAAAATCATGGGAGAAAAGGACTGTACAACTTAGTTGTTCCATATTTTGCAACAAGCAAGTGGGCGAAAAAAGTCGCTGCGTACATATGAGGACCGGACACTGGATATTCTATGAAATTTTCTTGATCGAAATTCTCCTTGAGACTCACGCGCGAAAACTATTTGCAAGAGATCTTGAGCTCAGCTTTCACTTTGCAAAGCTTGAGAAATTGTGGTTCAGGCGAAATTGGTTCAGGTGAAACTGGTTTCCTGCCAATGTCTTAAGCCCTGAGCAAATATTTTGCACGTGACAGTGATTGAGTTGTCTCACACAATCCGTGCACTTCTCGTACTCACGCGCCCTTGCTGGACTCGTGCATGCACCTGCATGAGGCCTGATTGCGACGTTTTTGCAAAGTCATCCTTTCCTGCACGAAAAGGCATGTCGTGAATGGCGTCGTGAATGGTGTGCATGACCGCAATTTAGGTAAACCCAGCCAGGTTCTATATTTGGGTATTTACGACTTGGGGAATCCCAGGACTTCACCTGGCTCGGGCCATGTGAGTTGGTGCCAAGTTTTTCCATTCACGACGAAAGAATCGCCGTGTTAGACTCGACTCACGTGGAGTCTGGATATCGAGCACAATCGTGAGACTCCAGCGGATCGTGAGGCTGCCCTCCTGAACACTCGCCCAAACATGTGGCGCAGGTGCAAAGTTTCCAGTTCACACGGTGAATTTTTTGAAGTTTGAAGGTGCCCTCCAGACCTCCAAAACCATTGAGATCTCACCCTGCGAGGGTGAGACGAGGCAGCCGAGACTGAGGTCGCCCTGTCCACTCGTGGATCCGCGCGAATCAGGAACGGTCAAATCACCGCAAACAAAACGCTGATGTTGTTGATCAACAACCAAAACCAGATATTCGCTTTTGGGGTTTTATTTCTGATGTTTGTGCGGTTTACTTTGTAACATTTGCAGTATTTGGTTTTGGAAACCGGACATGTATGCGGCTCAACCATTGTGACGTTCGTGATTTTACAATCAGATTCATTGCAGAAACACTTCGATGAAACTGTGATCTCCAAGTGTGAGTTCAATCAGCAAGAATGAGGCATATTTTCAATGCGAGTGAGATTTTTCATGAACTTTGTGGACAACCTTTAACACAAGAGGGCAACAAGTTGCTGGGAAACAACGTTGACACCTCCCGAATACAACACCAGCCAAGAAACACAAAGATTATCGCAGATACGCTTGTTATGTACAACCAAACAGGTTCCATTTTCAGTGCCTTTCCGGGACTAGATCTACACGTGTGTGAGGGGTACAAAAATATACTCTTCTAAAACGAAAGAACACGTAAATTTTCTGCTCTGTTGTCGTTTTTGACACGTGGACAAAATTCCAATTGGAAGGGTGTGATGTCCAGAAAGAGTAGTTTCGTTTTGTGCACATTAATTCAATTCGTCAACATGAAAAGCCATGGAATTTTCAGCTGAAAAAAGTGTGAGGTTTCTTCGTGACTTCCCGAGTTTGAACCGTGGTTTTTCGTCACGCCCCGACTCGTTCGATAAAAACAAGCCACATAACTCAGACACCTTGAATACATGTTGCTCTCGTGGTTGCAAATTGAGTCCTGCTGTGTTCGCGTTTTTCACAACAAAGAATGGTTCAATGTATGGCAGCGCAAGAAAAGCAAAACGAAGAAATCCCAAATACAATCGTAACAAACAAGGCAACAACTTTTGGCGACACAGAGACATGTTCTAAAAGCCAAAACAAACACTTCTGCAGACGCACGCACACGCACACGCACACACAAGAAAACACATCACAAAAGTCTGCACTCAGTACCAAAACGTACCAGCCAGCAAACAGGACAGTTTCAACACAAATGCCACAGTTTCTGTACATGCGAACGTTGCTGTACAAGCTCCTTTGGAATGGTGACTGTCATTGGACCAGCGCCGAGCATGCGTGCTTCTCTCCTCTCGTCACGTGACACGGTCACGTGGTGGCACCGGAGGGCGCTGTCTGCGGTTTGACGATGACGTCATCGACGCGTCTCCTCCTCCGCGTCCGCCCGGGCGCTGCGCGCGCAGCCGCTCCGTCGAGCTGTTGGTCCCGCGGGCCACGTGACCCTGGGACGGGGTGAGTCTGAGGCCCTGTGGACCAGAGTCTGGTGTATTGCACAGTCAGCTCAGAGCTCCTCCTCCTCCTCTCAAGGTGTAGTCTCTCTGATGAGCTCAGCTCAACAAAGACCAAATGTTCAAAAATGACCTTCTCTCCCAAGGTCAACTGTCAAGATCACCCGGAAACCCAGCGCCCTCTATTTGTTGTAGAAGACGCGGCTGACGACGCTGTTGGGCTGCCACCCGTGCGCGCGCTCCCCGAAGGCGAAGCACAGCTTCTTCGGGTACTTGCCGTCCTTGGGGACCTCGCCGAAGTAGCCGGCGGTCCTGCAGAACCTGCAGAGAGAAACAGGAGGGCCGTGGTGAGCGGAGGTCTGTGTCTCAGCGCACGATGCTGGGACGGACTGTGGGACGTTTCACTCGTGGTGACTGAGCAAAGTTCTCCTGTCAAGCGAAGGAATTCCTCCCTCGCGACTGATAACAATGAGTCATGCCTCTTGGCCTTCTCTCTTGTCTTTCTTATCTCATATCTGTGCAAGAAGTCGTGACCTGACCACAGAGGAAATTTCTGCTCGTTTGAGTGGTAGATAAGGCGATACAAAGACCATAACTACTTGACAACAACGGTAGCCAAGTGAAAGGGACTTCTGCTCGGCAGTCCGCCATTGCGAAACAAGGTTGGTTGCCTTGGTGACCGCCACGACACTGACCCACATCTGTGAACCGACGCTTGTTGTGGAGATACTGACCTCATGGACCTGCTGAACTTCTCGTAGGTCATCTCGGGGTTTCCCTTGCGCACGCCCCACATCTTGGCGATCTGTTTGGACTGGACGACGCGGAAGACGCCCTCGCGTCGGTTCTCCCAGCGAATCAGCGTCGGGTTTAACTGCGCGTCCAGCAGCAGGTCCCGGATGAACTCCCACAGGTGCAGCATCCGGTTCGCTACAAGCAGACGCATGCGCAATGAAGACCTGCGTCCACGTGTCGCAATCGTGTTGACAATTCAGCGTCACACTGATTGATTGAAAACGTGAGATTCATGCTTACAGTGCGTACGTTTTCCACGAGGTCCGCCTCTCGATCCGTTGCCGGAGCAGCCCTTCTGTCCGCCGGGGGCTCCTCCGCCCCGGCGTCCGCCAGCCGCGCTGTGCGGCGTCCACTCTCCGTCGGACCCCTCGTCCTGCTCCAGCTTCACCTTCTTGGGGCGGCCGCGGGGGCGCTTGGTTTGCTTGGCGGCTGAGCTCGGGCGGTGCGCGGTGGGCGTGGTGGCGTAGGGCAGGGGGCCGGTGAGCCCGGGCAGCAGGGGGCGGTGCGCACTGCGCGCCATCTCCTCCACCAAACCTCCGCTCGTGTGGATCACGTCTTTGAGCTGTGCACCTGCAGGACACAATCACGTCAAGTTTATCATTCAAGTTCATCGCAGGAGAAAAAATGGCCACTTTGTCTCGTCAAATCTTTTTGCCCAAAGCCAGAGGTCCTCCAATCGGTGATCCCTGTCAATCTGTTATGAATGCGATATTCTGTCCTCAGCCCAGGATCCGACACGAAAACAAACTCACTGGCAGCAGGGAGCGGGGGCAGGGTGGCGCAGGGAGCGGGCTGCTGCAGGATCTCCGCGAACTTGTCCTGCGGGTCGAACGAGTAGAGCTGTCCTCCGACCGGCACGGCCTTCTCGGTGCTCTGGGGCAGGTACGGATCGAGGTTCCCGCGCATCGGGAGAGATCCTGCAACGGGAAACGCGGACCAGTTGCATTGGAAGCGTCGTCACGATTTTCGTGTGGCGCATCGCATCACGAGTGCGATTTATCTTGTTTTCGTGAACGTGTTGCAAATCTGCGACAGAGACATCACACCCAATTTGGCAGACACACGAGTTCGACTCAAGCAAGACTTTGAATGGACTTTTTCTCTGCACACTGTCACGCTCGAGATGACTTGGCAAACACGAACGTCGCTTTCCGCCAAATTTGGAGTTTGCTTTTGATACAGGTTTTTCCAGGGGCCTCATTTGACCAAATACCGGTCGAAATTGGCCAATGCCATTCGATATTTCTGGGACGCGCGGGCCTAGTTTCGGTTTTCGGAAAGCCACTTGTGAACCAAATAAGATAGCAAACCCAGTCAAGTGTTTGCATATCAGTCACTCAAGAGATATTACCTGGAATTTATGCTCAGCTTTTATTTTATCAGCAAATTTTCCCCTGGCATGCAGCTCAGCACAATCAACGATAAAAGTCGAACCAAGTAACCCGAAGGCTGCCACTTGTTTGTGAGCCAGGGACTTGCTCGAGAATGGGATTGCCCAAAACCCACAACCGTCTCGGGAAGTTTGAAAACTAAAACGTGATAGGCGTTCAGTCAAGTACTAAGTACTTGCACTCGTGTATCTGAAGCTGAAGAGGCCTGCAAAGGTTTTGAACGGGAAAGTCCCACGACGACAACGTGTTTCCTTTCTCCAAATTTGGAAAACATCATGAATGTAAATCTTTCAACCAGCCGAGTTAGATCTGGGTTTACATCAACAGAAGCTTCACAGTTCAGGGGATGGGCGGAATGCGGGAGGCCCGACTCACACTGGATGCGTCGCGCGTGGCGTCTCTGCACACTTCAACTCGGGTGGGAAACGGGCCTGCGCCCCCGACCCTTGAAAAGGACCAATTTGCCTCCACGTCCCACCAAATTCTTCCGAGGAATTTCAAAATTTTGAAGGTGTGAAGTTTCCCTACGATTTGCACACGCACGCTGAACCCACAGACAACAACGCCGTCTGCATTGCAGAGACGCAACGCACAACGCGACGCGACGTGACGCGAGACGCATCGGTCGCGTGACGCCATACACGAGATAAGTGGATGTACGCACCTTCCTCGGCTTCGTCGAGCGTGAACAGGAACGGCTGGTGGTTCAGTCCGGTCATTTCCGTCACCGGATCCGGGGGACTGAAGTCAGCTGTGGAGGAAACAGAGAAACATCAAATCACCTTCAAACACCTGATAATCAACTGAAAGCATTGACGACTGAACCACGATAAGGACGTACATTGCGCGCAGAGGTCCTGGAACTCGTCGTAGATGACGCCTCCAAACTGCGGGTCAGCCTTGATGAAGTCGTGCCGGCCCCACGTGTAGAGCAGCGTCCCCGTCACGCCCTGGAACGCCTGCGGGCAGAAAGCGGGGCACCGTGGTCAGAGAGAGGCGTTGCGTGCAGGCCCAAAAGGACGCGACTTGCGTGGCGTGACGCACTCGAGATACCACTTCGTTTCAATTTGTTTCATCCTGCAGTCAGTGGCGTTTTCGCAATGGTGGGGTGGGATTGCGTTGTCTGCTTGTGACACGACAGGTCCAGTTGGGACGACACGTTGCACACTTGTGGGACACCAGAACGTTGCCACGTCGTCACCATGCGAACAAAGGCCAAAGGCAACGATTTTCTGAAGGCAGTTGCTGCTTCAAGTGGGCGATTGCAAGATATGATGCAACTCTTGCAACGCTTTCGCAAGAATCAAGTCCAGATGTTTGGCGCAAAATCAATGGGGATCAGGCCATGATGGCGTGAACAGAAAATTTGCTCATTTCCAGGGACCGAACTGATGACTAAGACTCAGGCGCCGACGACGTGCGACCTTCACTGCCCGTGGTTGGATCTGTGGTTCTATCTCGCTTTGCGGTTGCTTTTCCCGCAACAGAACCACCAGTTGAATTGATATCTGCACAAACCCACGCGCCAGCCATGCCAAGGTTACGTCTGTATCCTGTTCGTAATTGAGGAAATCTAACTCGAACTGTGGCGCTCACAATGGACCGATGAGGACAGGGACACTTCACGCGGGGATGGGCATATTTATCACCGTCCTGCATTCACATAATTGTTTTCTTCGAACAGCATCTTCCTCTAAGACGGCGCCCACGAAGGCGTGGGTTGAGAGGAAAATCACACAGTTCCCACGTGGCCAGGAAAACAGATCTGACTTGAGAATTGGACCTCCACAGCTGAACCTCCATCTATTATTCAAAAGGTCAATCCATTCATTGCAGTTTGCCACGCAGCTTTCGGAAAGTCTGCGTTCACAATACAATTGGTGACACGAAATATGCGAGTGAGAGTCATGATGGGGTTAGGGCAACGTGAGCACTTTTCAGCTGTCTGAGGGCAAAGTTTCCATGGTGCGTATCATGGCAACGAGTCAAAGCTTAGGGCCACGATTTTCACGACTGGGTGATTCTCAATAGAAATTTGGTGAAAATAGCAGTATGTAAATCATGAACGCTCTGACTGTTCCTTTCCGAACGGACTGTTCAAGGTTTCCGATTATCGCTTTGATCTCGGTGTTTCCTTTTCATCATACACCTACGAGGGTAATTGTGTTGCGAGTGGCGTGTTCAGAACGTCCTCCAGTCGTAAATATTCATTTGCAACACAGCGGAGAACTGACACAAATGACCGACGCAGCACAATTGTCCATCTTCTCACCGTGGGTGGGGAATCCCCACAACACAGACTGAATGATGGGCCGGAACAATTCTCCGACTGAGGTCACTTTCACACCCGAGGCGTCGCGCGTTGCAAAGCGCAGACTCGAAAACCCCACTGACTCGCACAGGGACGTAATGCCCATTGAGTTGTTCTGACACGCAGTGCCCATTGACTTGTGCAGGGACACCATGCTTGGTTGCCTTGTTCAGGATCACAATGCCAAGGATCACAATGCCAATTGAGCTGCACAGAGACGCAACATCGATTGAGTTGTCCAGGGACGCAACGTCCATTGATTTGTGCAGGGACGCAGCGTGACGCGCAGTGAACGCGGCGCAGTACGAGGCTGAACTCACCTCTCCGCGCAGCTGCGTCACGTCCATGTTGTTCACCTCGGCGACGTGGTACACCCAGTTGAGCACCTCGGTCGGCTCCCAGTTCTGCGGGTGTCGGAACCTCCAGCTGCTCATATCAACGCCTTCGTCTGCAAAATAAAACCCCGTCAGAAATATGGTCCTGTAAGGCGAGCTCGCCACGCCTTCAAACAACGAGTCTGGCAAACGTTTTTTTTTTGCCTCAGATTTTTTCCGGCGCGGCACGCCACCGCACCTTGCGCGAGGAGGCTGGAGAAGCTCTGCGCGGGGACGACGCCCGGGGGGCCGCCGCCGCCGCCGCCGGACGCGACGCTCTCGCCGCCGCTCATCCCGAGCCCCGAGTCGCTCGTCGCGGAGGCGGCGTCGTTCAGCGCCGCCCAGCTGCCCGGCTCGACGCCGCCGGACAGGGACGCCGACTCGAGCAACGTGTACACTTTGTCGGTCGGGCTCTCAATCTGAAACCAAATTGCACAAAATCAGCCACAAGTTTCACCAGCAGTTAGCCAAGTCGAGAAATGATACAAACACGTACAATTGGATCTGAATCAAGATAATTACAAGCGAACATGATAAAAGCGAACGCAAGGCGCAAACAACACGCGTGGACGGAGGCGAAGCGACTGACCGTGGCCGTCGTGTGCGACGTGGCGACGCTACGCGCGTCGTCCTCCGGGTCGAGCTCCAGCTCCACCATGTGCTCCTCCACCTGCTGCGGCTCCCCCTGCTGGGGCACCTGCAGCGACGCGGCGTCCTGCAGACACTGCTCCAGCAGCAGGCCCTCCGCAGTCGGCTGGTCGGTGGTGACCTCCACCTCCTCCATGACCATCGGGATGAGCTCGAGCCCCGGTTTCCGCGCCGACGCCTGCTCCATCTGGTAGAAACTCAGGTCACTCGTGTCCATCGCAAACTCGCCCTCGGACATCTGCAAAAGATGCGACGTTTGCAACTTTTTGTGGACCAGTGCCAGGAGTGGTTTAGTTTTGGTGCCGCCACATTGTGGCTTCGCTGCCAAGTGTGAAAATCCTGACTCAGCACTGACTACAGTTTTATGGCAACAAAAGACCCCAGACTTTTTATGGAGACGTCAAGGATCCCGTGTCATTCTCAAGATGAACACAACTTTGGCAACCTCTTCCGCTGGATCAAACCACGACGAGCACACTTGCGTGTACAAAGAGACAACCAGCACGACACTTGTTGTTTTTTTTATGTTGTCCGTATACTGGTACACGAGCCCCGGAGTTCTCTTATCACGGCGCTGGTTGTTGTTACCAAAATAGGCTGATCAGGCCAGGCACGACAACAGTCCTCACAACAGATCAACCGTCCACAGAACCACACACGATCAATACTTCAACCAACCTCTCAAAGCGATCAACCACTCACTTGTCTGCACCCCAAGCAGCCTTGCCGCTGGACAGTTTTGGGAGTTTTGGCACACACATCAAAAGCCTTGAACCCACTGTACCTGTTGCGACGTACCACTTTGATTCATTACCCCCCAGCATGTAAAACCAACTTCATATGGCGTAACTCTCTAAGAATACCTTGTGTGACAGCATAACTGTTTTCGTTTTAAAGTTGGGCGAAATTGCCCCCAAGTGCTGAGAGAAAAGTGAACAGAAGTGCTCACTAAATCGTGGCGCAAATTGCGCAAACTTTGTGCTTTGAAACTTTTCCCACAACTTCGCTGCAGCAGTTTTAGATTGTCATTGTAAATCAGCAATTTCCTTGTCGAGACTGTTTGCACACGGTGTGGAAACAATTTTGCTACTTTATGTCTGCTTATCTCGTTCACGCGTGTGTGGCATCTCCACGGACACAGTTTCTGACACAACCCTCAACCGAGTGCGAGAGAAAATTAGATCTTTTGTGCAAAACGCTCTGCATATTTGCTGTCACAAACTAGTTCAGGTATGAACACAGATCTATCAATGGAAAACGAAAGTGCTGCTATTTTTTGCCGTGTGTATCCAGCGAAGTTTTGTGTCCACCTTAGAATTGCTCAAGGCTACAACAGTATTTACCAAATGGTAATAGATTCCAAATTCCCGAGACTTTTTTCTCCTCTTGCCTTCCTCCAGATTCAGTTTTCGAAGCTTCTTTGCTTGCGGGTGTCAGCAGCCGAATGACCAAACTATTTGCCCCCGTGGTTTGTTTTGTGTCTGTTATCGACACCAACGTTCTATTTTTATCTGCATTCCACAAGGCTTTATCGCAAACATGCAGCCACGGCCACGCAATTCTTGGAAACAAGACTCGAGATTGTCACACACACACACACACACACACACACACACGAAGTAGTGTCTTGCATGACAGAGGTTTGCACTGACCGTGTGGTATGGCGACTCTCCAGACATTTTCATGCTCTCTTTTCTTCAGTTTTCTCAAACTTCAAAATCTGCAACATGAAGAAATTTCAAGTGGTGCAAGCACTTCCTTCGAGGAATGAAATGCTTCCTGGGCTGCATGTAAACAACGACATGTGTATGTCTCGCGCTTGATCTACCCGCAGTTCCAGTGACAGCTGCAACCAAAGCAAGTTTTATCTCTGATGTGGTTTCCAAGAGCAAACAACACTGAAGATCTACCAACCTTTTCGTTTCTGAGTCTGTGTCGGTTGCTCAGATGCTTCTGTTGTGTCAGATGCCTCTTTCGCTTTTGAACACTGGTAATGTCTGACCAAGCGCCAATTCACTCGTGCTTGCTTGTCTCGAGCTTTTTCCCAAAGTCTGAAATCAACAATGTTCTCCCGGATATTTACCTCGCATAATGATAATGGTTTTGCCGATAAAAACCACGTGCTCGATGAGCGCATTGAATCCTCATTGGCTGTGTCCAGGGAATCCCCGGCGATACCTTCCCATTGGCTCACGCTACTAAATTGGCCGTCCAATCGCGAAGATCGCGCAGTGCTATTTTTAGATGGTTACACATAATCTCTACTGTCAGCCGATAAAGTAGAATTTGACAGATATCGAGCAAAACAGTTGCTGGCTTGTGTTGTGTGTGGGGAAAATTGTCTGCCTTTGTTGCAAAATTCGAACACGCGTCCACGTTTGAAAAGCCACGTCGGGGGAAATCGCACATCCATAAACCTACACACACAAAGACATCAACAGAGTTGACCAGCAGGTCAGCAGCGCTTGTTCGATATCCAGCAACATGGTAACAGTGAACATGTTGAGCAAGAGCAGACATTCGACATGCTTGTTTCAAGTTGTTTGCCTTCCCTTGCCTTGGACATCAGGGCGGAACCAGAATTTGCTAGAGATGGGGAGGGAGGTTTGACATGTGGCACTGAACAGGGGTAAATTGATTTGCACACAGGCACACCTGTGAAATTGCAATCGGTGCAGCTGAACATGTGTGTGCAAGAAGTGGGAGGTCCCTCGTGCTTGTCTGACCATCTCCGAGAATGACACCCACTCTCCAACATGCGTTGATTGCAGCGTTGCCTGCAGTGGACATTTCAAGCGAAGATTTTTTGCGCGTCAAAAGCAAGTTTGGTTTCTGGTTCCGCTTGTTCTCCGGCAGATCAAGAGTCCAAATCCAATCTTGGATCTCAGCAAAATTTAAACCTGACCCCAAAAATGTTTGCACCCAGTGCTCAACAATGAAGAAGCAGATTGTCTGGACCTAGATCGAAGCTTTCTTCAAGCCCATACGAGGCTTGTTCCACTTCTGGGTTTGACTGCATGCAACTTGTGCACCGACATTATGTAAGGCATTGAACCCTATTTGTTGAGACCAGTCAGAGGTCTACTGAGCATGAACATTCAACATGCAGTCAAACCCAGAAGTGGAATTGCGAAGTTTTTTTCTGCTGGGGCCGTGAATAACCTGCAAATTGGGGTGCCTTGACTAGGATAATTTTTAGTGGCGTACTTCTGTCCAAGTTCTGATGCCAAGCGCCACCGCATCACGAGTTACAAAATGGGCGATGG
>JAAUXT010076789.1_pt1 | contig 13177 bp, 6 predicted proteins | sample 7278171 | NCBI WGS metagenome assembly JAAUXT01 (sample SAMN14350112, study PRJNA611818) | marine sediment metagenome | isolation source: surface marine sediment (1.8m) | place: French Polynesia: Moorea | collected 2018-08
GATAGTGGCTCCATCTAGGGAATGATATGATTGGCTGTGGCTGTTGCTGTGGCTATGGAAGGCCATGGCAGTACTTAGGGGGTGGTCATGGTAAATATATATAACACTGAACACAATACGATTGGGATTGCTTGAAAGGTCCACCAGTGTCAGCTGCCATTTGGGCTGAGTGAACGCATCAGTGCGACCCACGTGTGCGTGCTTGCTTCCAAGGAAACACACACGCGCACACGCAGACGCTGAACATTTGAGCTCAACGTGTGACCAATGAAAAGCACCACTTCCAGATGTTCCGTTTGCTTGCTGTTCACTCAAAAACAAACCAACCATTCACCATTTGTTTCAAGTCGATCATTTATTTTTCAACTACCACACATATTAGTGTCGTCTGACATAACATTCAAGAAATAAGTTAGCAATAAATTAAACTATCCAGTGAAGCGATAATTTAACAAACGTTCTACACATGTGTGTGTTTTCACAGCAAAGCGGGGCTTCTTCTGAACCTTTTCTCAACAATTCAAAAGTCGACATTGCCCTTCCGCTTTGAGAACAGAAACGCGCTCTGAACAGATCTTTCGTTGTGTTCTATCACAAAATGGTCCAATACATAAATTTGTGGCAAAAATACAGAATTCAACGGACGTGCGATGAATCTGCGATTGGTGTGAGAGTCGGAAGTTCTTTGTTCTTGGCTGAAGAAAGTTCTTGATTCCACATCCTCGTTTAGCGATGCATGGAACTCTTTCAATCAAGAAACAAACTGTCAAACAGAAAGGGATGAATTAGGCGCAGGAAGCAGCAGTTTTCACTCGTATTAGTCAAGCGTTGAAGCAGTTGCCGTCAAGTGTTGGTTCAATACACAGGAGATTCATGTCTGTCGGCTGAAGCCTTTTCTGTACATCGGTGTTCAATGCGTACCACTCGACCAATGGTAACAACAAAGCCGTCACAATTTTGCCAAGTCTGTTGTCATTGTTTTGAGAAACAAAGAACCCAAATGGCTGTTAGATATTTGGTATGTCATAACGTAGCTGTATGAAGTTTGTCAAAAGTCGCGTGGAGATGAGTTATGATCGTGATAAAAGATGAGATGAACGATGAAAATAAATATCTCTCGCCTTTTGTACAGATGAGGTGAAAACCTTTGGTAACGTTTGCACGAAATGATGATCAATCGGTCAATAAAACAGAATGTACAGCATCTTACAACTTAGTTTACAGCTGCATACTCGTGTAAATTCCTTGTCTTGCAACTTCATTTGACACTTGTACTGGTTTTTACTTATTTGGCAAGAATTTGTCTGGGTGCGGCGCTCATCTTTTCTTCCGGAGTGTGCTTTCTCTTGGAGACTCGCGACATGTAAATTTGAGCACTGACTCATACACTACAGTGAGATAACTTTGGAAGCAGATCTGTCCAAACTCTGAAGTACCTTTTCCGCTGAGCATTCAAAGTCAGCTGCTTTGACTAGACACAAAAAACGCCGTTTGGGAATGAGAGTGCAGAGCCAGTGACCACATTTTAATTCAATCTACTTCTTTGAGACCAAGAGGTTGGCAGTGGAGAAAGGAAAAACAAAATAGTTCTCTCCGTCAGTCGAAGTGTTGAACACCAAAGTTGGTTTCTGTTGCAAGCGTCTTTGGCTCACGAAAACCGATCGTGCGTGTATGTGTTCTACAAATGTAAGTTAGTTTGGCATCTATGGAAGTCGTAGAGCGTGAAATGTGTACAGCGTCAACGCGTGAACAGATCTTTGTGAGACAGCTTCACTCGCGCCGTCACTCCGCCCACCTCGAACCCCTGAGCACACCACTCCGCGAGAGTTGCGTTCAAAACTATACCCAAGGCTGCAGGCACGCAAAGTCAACTTCAGGTCCAAGACCTCTGGTATCTGATGCCCGTGCAGTTTTCTGCGGCTGAAATTCGCGGGTTGGTGTGCCCGAGGCCGAGGCTTGTCGTCCGGGGCGCTGCACGCCCCCTCCTCCCTGCAGCGTGTGGACCGGCGCGGCCGGGACGCCACCTGCGTCGCTCGGGGCTTCGTCCTCTTCTCATCCTGCACAGTTCTCTTCTCTATCGTCAGCAGAACCGTACCAGTCAAGGCACTGCGGCAGAACCCAGAACTCTTGCACTTTTGCTCCTAGCCAGTAGGAACAATATAGCAAACCGCGTTCTTCGTCTTCAGTCGAAGAACACCCAAGAGTTTGGCAAACATTGTTGAGTCCGTCTGCGAACGAAGCGAAATGTCACTCAGTCTCTCGCTCGCTCGCCCGCTCGCTCCGAGGGCGGGGCGGGTTCAGAACCGGGAGAACTCCAGCGACGGCGCATCGGGTCGAAACCGATACCGCATCTGAACGTCCTTGACCGGGGGCAGGATTTCGTGTCCGTGATACTGAGCGTCCAACTCGGCGTGCTCTCCTTCGTGCAGCTGAATGTCGAAAGTGGAGAATATGGACATGATGTACCACTTCAGCTGAAGGAGGGCGAATCGCTTCCCTGGACACAGGCTGCCGAACGACATCACGGGGTGCTTGATTTCCTTGCCGTTCTTGTAGAATTTGGTGTCCACGAATCTGTTGTACTTGAATTCCTGCAAAGACACCGAAGCAAAAGGAAGTGTTAAATTAGGCGTATATCTGCACTTTCCACGACTGGACGTGGGTGGTGAACTCGGCACTTCCTTGTTAGCAGCTGCACGAATTGCTGTGGATGCGATGCTCAGTGGCCAGATCAGAATGCGGAAATTTTCTCGCTTGTTTTCAGAAAAGTTTCTCGCTCAAAATCCAAATGTCACTTCATGATTTCGTGTGACCAAAATAGAATTTTCATCTGTTTCATTCATTTTCTTCGCTCTTTTTCTCTTAAAAGCTTTCCATTCATAAGAATGCGCACTCTGTCAATTTTTCTGGCACAAAACAAAGGAAACTGAAGACACTTCGCGTTGTCGAAGCTTTCTGACTCGTTGACGTCGAACAGTTCGTTTGGTGCCCGAAGCACTCGAGTTCAGTCCCTCATCACGAGTTCCGACCACTGACGTCAGACGTAACATTTGATGCGACCAGCATAAAAAAATATGGTTCAGACTTTCTTTTTACTTCCCTGGATTTTAAAGTGGCTAAAAATACAAGTGAGCTGCGCCAGTGAGTCATGACTGGAAACGTGTATTTTGAGAGGAAGTCAGTGAGTGCGTGCGCACGCTGGACGTACCAGTGGGTCTTGGAAGATCTCTGGGTCCTTGTGCATGGCGGGCGGGTAGAGCGCGACGCGGTCCCCTTCGCGGATGAGGTACTCCCGCTGCGAGTCCTCCGCCCTGAACCACGTGTCCTTCGCCACGTAGCGCACCATGAACACGCCGCTCGAAATGCGACTCGTCTCCTGCACAACCGAGTCTGCAACAAGAGGTGTCACATTCAAGTTCCGTCTGGATTCTGACTGGTGTGTGCGTCACCGCGCGGCGTCTGTCAATTGCCCTTTCGCGAAGTTGCCAGACTCTGCGGTCATTATGATAATGTGGACGCCAAGTGGACCAAGTTTTGCGCAAATTGGGAAATCACCGCAAAATGGGGAAGCGACGCATTGGCAGTGTCCCATGCATGAAGCGCGCCTGAAGTATGGGTGGACACTTTTTCTGTCCACCGACTCGCGCTAAATTTAGCTTCCGAGGCTTTTTTTTTACATTGTTGAACTAGCGTTGTGCAGCGAATGCAGATCGAGACTGGGTGTTACTGATTGTTTTGGCTTGGCAAGTGAACTGTTCGTGTAGTTCGTGTATGTTTGTGGAGCTGAGGGAGAGGCTGGAGCGATGTCGATGCTTCATCACTCAACTTCCCCTCCCACGCTTCCTCTGTGGTGTGTAACAACAGGCAAAAACCGCTGATTCACGTTACTGTGTCATTGCAACCGAGCTCAAGCCAAACAACGAAGCCCATATGTGTACAAACCGCCTGCGATGAGTGTTGTGCGTGTAAGGTTTCGGCAGATCTACTCACTCAAGACTTTCATTCCTTCCAGGTCGCTGACGGTGAAAGTGGACACTCCGGTGTCGGGGTCTTTCTTCTTTTCAATCATGTCTTCAATTTCTGCTTTGAGTGCGGCCAGGGCCTTGGGGTCCTCCAGCATGTAGGAGAGGACCCAGAAAGCGAGGCGAAACGTGTTGTAGTTGACGTGCAGGTAGACCAGGTTGTGGCCCTTGATGTCCTGCTCCGTCTGGCCCTGGAAACGAGAATAAACAAGTTGTCAAAAATGTTGGAGAATACCATACAAGAGTTTTCGTGATCCAAACTGAGCAAAACTTGCGAAGATTTGGAAAAAAATTGAAGCACCCCGGTACACGGCTCTATTTTCACGCTGAGTGCGTCAAACGCCACGAGGCGGCGACGGTGTTCGCGCGCGCTGCGCCGCGACGCAGCCCACGGAGCGTCTGGCGTGTTTCACCCAGAAGCGTACCTGTTCCAGCATGAAGTTGACGGCGGTGCGGATGTAGTCGGAGCAGTCGTCGCGCTGCAGGAGCGACTCGCTCCCGTTGTCGTCGACGCACAGCGCCACCAACGCCTCCATCGCCTTCGGGAACCACTTCTTCGGGAAGCCGAGCCAGAAGTAGTTGAAGTACTTGTGGAACAGGTCGAAGTTTCGGAAGGCCATGCGCGAGTTGAAGCTGCTGTCGTCTGAGCGCCCGAACACAGTGTTGAAGATGGCGTTGAACATGGTGTTGGCGGTGAAGACCCGGAGGCCGTCGGTCGTCCACACGTCGGAGGGCGGGGCGCCCGGCAGAGGGCGCGGCGCCTCGAGCGCGTCGTACGAGTACTCGAGGTTACTGACGTAGTTCTGCAGCCCCTTGTTGAGGTACTCGCCGCGCACCGTGCGTCCCGTGTCCTTGATCATCTTGCGCGCGTTCTTGAGCACGAAGCTGAAGACGTTCCAGTTGACCTGCTTCTGGATCGGGTCGAAGTCGAACGCCCTCTCTCGGCTCATCGCCTCGAAGCTGTGCGGGTCGTTGATAATGGTGAGGTACTGGTTGACGAGGCGGATGGTGAACACGTCGCCGTGTTTCCGGTGCGACTCCTGCAGGAAGTTGACGGCGTGTTCGTTGAACGCTTTCGCCGAGCCCCAGATCGGATGGCCCTTCACTATGGGTGGCTCACCAGGTCGCCTGCAAAAACACACAGCAGGAAACGTTCATCAGGAGTTGTGCCTCTGATGTTGTGGTAGGTGAGTCAATGGCTCTTTGAACAAGACGCACACCATTCGGTGATTTCAGCGACGTGGATACTCGCGTGGGAATCGGGTGTCTGACACAGAGAGCAACTGCACACAGGTCGGTCAGGTGACTAGCACAGACTCGCCATCAATCTTTCGATTGTAGGGTGACCACACCTGCCTGCGTTGCAGTCCCAAGGCCAGCCTTGCGCACGCATCTCTTTCAATTTCTTGTTGTCAATCCAAATCCACCAGTTGAAAGTTGCAACATTTTATCGCATCGATTGCAGGAAAACGGAACTTGGAGCGAGATCGGTAGCTGTTTTGTAGGGGCTCTGAAGTCCAGCACCTCTCCCCTTTCATTCTTGCTTTTTGCTATTTTAATGAACCAATTCTCATTGGTCTGTCACGACCTGTGAGAGATTGCCTCGCTCGAGCTCAAATGACAAAAATAAACAAAGATAAATGGCAGAATTCTTCACCTCGACACGACACCAACATTTCAAGTCATTACGACATTCTCTCTCGTTTCTTGCACCCTGGCCATTGCTCTCAAGTCAGAAGCAAACTTTTGTTGTTTTTTTTTTTTTTTTTTGCGGCGCGAAGTGAGATCACATACGACAAGTTCCCGTGCTTTTTCTCTCTTTGGAAAGGTTCCCATGTTTGTCGCCTTCAGTCACCTTGGCTAAGTGCTGGCGCATCATGTCATCAAATTGTCTTGAATGTACAGCGAGGCTGAGCCTGGTTTCTGAGAAAGTTCCCCTGTAATCGCCGCACTGTTTTCTGCTTCCAACTTTTCTCATCACCATCTTGACAACAATGAGACTGCAGTGATCGGAAAATGAATTTTGGAAAAACTCGCTGTGTACGATTGATTCACGGCGCGCCGGGGCGCGCGGTGCGCCGCGCTGCGCAGAGGCTCGACGAGCCGCCGCGTGGACGAGAATTTATGAGTCTAGTCACCATCCCATACTGTGTAATAGGGACAACGTGTTTGCATCACCTTTGCTCTGTGAGACCATAAAATAATTATATCAAACGGAAACCTTTTCATACTTGTGTGTGTCGTTCTATGCTCGTAAGTTCTCAAATTCACTGCAGCCAGAAAACCACAACTTCAACTTCCCTCACATGTTCTGTGAAATTCTGCTCGACTGAAACCGAATGAAAACCTCGGGATTCAAAGCTTTGTGGAATGCAGGTGAATGCATCGGGGTTCAAATGAAAAGACATTGATCTCATTGTTCGTCTGGGAACTCAAAACCAACGCACCGAATTCTTACGCACCATCACAGAGCCACCAGAAACACGATAGTCTGCAGGGGCGACCCTACCTCGCGCTGCCATGAAGGACCAAAGCTGCATGTGTGCTCTTCGTGGAGGCGCACGGACTTCAAAGCTTCCGCACCTTCATTGGCGACATGACTGTTGGCAGCGCTCCGGCCCGCAGGACCGGCGCCCCACACTCCAACACCTCGCCGCAGTTTTGGCACAGCTGAAGACGACGGGAGGTCGGAGCCAAGGAAACCCACGAATTACACGCGACTCCACCCAATTCGAAGCCTGTTCAGCAGAAATTCACTTTGGGCGAAATTCTCAGTGGGGAAGAGGTGGAATCTGAACTTGTCAGAACAGGCTGACACACCCAGTTGGTGAAGTTCGAATTGGGCGGAACCAGCTGTATTTGTTCTCAGCGTTGAGGAAGCACGACTCGTGAAAGGGAAAGTTTCTTTAATCAGCAGTGATGTCAATCGGAATCTGTCCTTGAGTCATGAGCAGGAGTTCCAGAATGGCCGGGTGCCCATTTTGGGCGTCAATATCAAATCTCAGGTGTGTTTGTGGGCGGAGGCTGAGACTCGTCAAACAAAATCAATTAGTAAGAGGGTCCACGTTTGTGGAGAGGTGTGGCGTCTCACTCCCTGTCATGTGGACTGAGACATGAATCACTGTGGCCGAGTCACCGTCCGCGCAGCTCCAGATTCAAGGAAGCAGCGGCGCAATCGATCACGCTGGAAACGGCGCACTGCGCGTTGCGTGAGTCCTTATCCACCAGGAAATCGTCTGGTTCCGACTATCAATGAAATGTGGGCGGCACCCATCGATTGGCGCGGGCAGTCCCTGCGCATCATATCCATACAGGGAGCAACCAGCTGCAGGGCTTCCCACGAGATAACCAGCAAATCATTCACAAATTTCGCAATTACCTGTCGAGGCCTGACTGGAAGAGCGGAAGCTTTCCCCGTCACACGTCGTCACACCAGGAACTGAAGGATTTTGAAGCGAAGAGCAGCAGCCAGTGGTTGCCACGGGACAAGGAGGACAGATCCAGGAGTTGGGCAGAAAGTATCCCAATTTTGCACATTTTTACAATTGATTTGTGGAGGTTGAGTTCCCTCTCGGTCCGACCCTGGGAAGTCAATGACCTCACCAGTTGTTCCATGACACGATGCTTTCGCAACGTCTTGTTCCACCAGACAGTGACACAGATGCGGTGGCGGAGGCAGATGATACACAAAGTGCAAACGTACAAGTGATGGCCTCATTCCCACTTCCTTATCGTCGCGAGCTAGACTTCCGTGGTCGGATTACCAGTGCTGCTTATGCTCTCTCAAACTGTTTGGTATCGGATGAGTTGTCGGTCAATGGAAGAATGGTAGAATTCGAATAAATAGAGAGCAAAGTGGGGGAGGGATGGGATTTCTGTAGCCAAAATATTAGAAAACAGAGGGATGTAGGCGCGCGACAAGCGCCGCACAGTTAGTAAACTTCTCTGCGGAGAAACACGGATTCCGCCGTCAATTTCCTCCGCGGATTGAAACCGTTTCGTGTCGCTCGAGTTTCGCTGATACGAGCGAGACAAGCGAGCGGAGAGCGAAGCGAGTAAATACACGAAGGAGCGAAAGGGTTGCGAGTTACATTTGTGTCAGGCAAAACCCAGAGCGGGAAAAGTGAGGTGGTCCCATCAGCCTAAATGTCTGGAGGACCGTCTGGGATCAGTTCGAGGCTCTGTGTTGGTTTCTGTAGTTCGGAATGGAAAGCGCGCAGCGCGCTGTGTGCCCCCAACACCACCAGACCAGAAATACCCGAAACGGTAAAAACATAGACACTTGACACACAGATGTCACTTTTGACACCATCATTACGTGCCGCAACAATTTTCATGTGTACTTTAATCGAGAAAAGCTACTTCTTGCCACCACCACAACAGGTATTTTGTGTCTTTTTGCGCGGCGGTGCCAACAGGTGGGACGCTGGGCTCGGAGCGCCGCGGTGCACAAAGGGCCACAGAGCCGCGCACATGGCGTGCGCACCGCCGTGGAAGACTGATCGCCTCCCCGCGCCGCTTCTCAGCGATCCCCATATGTCCGAACCGCGAAATTAAAGTCATACGTGCAATGCAGTTGACTTCCACGAAAGGGCAGCAGTGCCACCAAAACATCATATCACAAAATTTGCTTACTCTCTCGTATCAGTTGGTGACAGGAAGTCTTGCAGCCCACACATAAACGTTCCTTTGATTGATTCGCCAATGAGAAAGTTATTTCTGTGTTTAAACAGTGTGTGAATTGGAATCTCAGGAATTGATAAAGCCACCTTCTGCTCAGGTGTACACACGCGAGGAGTGGTGGTGGAAAAGACACGACACCTGAATTCCACAGATTTGATTCAAACGCAAAGTATGACCAGCAAATCTGACACTGAGGACATTGTCTGAACCAAGGGACCAAAGATGCGCATCCTTTGACATTTGCTGCCTGGGTGACACAATCCAGAATGCCAGTGATCGGCACTGCGCTTCCCTCCCCTTCTGTTTTTGTTGTCTTTTCAAGATCTCTTTCGGTCTCTCTCTCCCTCCACACCTTACAACAAGCAACGCATCTCTCTCCCTGTGTCACTCTGTCTGTCTGTCTCCCTCCACACCCTGCAGCACTGCGCCCCTTCCTTCTCTGTTCTTGTGAAGTTGCGTGACTGGTGTTGAAGACAGGTAGCAGACACGACGTGCACGTTGCCAGCTAAACACTGATCAAAAGCTTTCCCCTTAACCTCATAATAACGGAAGAATATTACCACTTTCAAGAAACAATTATCGGAACAAGTACCACACATCTGCTGCCAAAACGATCCTCAGGTGCGTGACTTCGCTTTTTGGTCAGATTTCCCGAGATTTGCAACCCACTCCTATTTTCAACATTTCTATGAGCTCAAGTCAGACTCAAACCATTCCTCGGCTGATCTCTTCCCCATTGAAAATCTCGAATACACTTGAGGAGTAATTTCATGCACGGGAAGTGCACAGAATTCCCATTTGTGTAAAAATGAGTCTGTGTTTGTTTTGGAGGTGCCAAAATGCAAGCACTAGAATCAATGTTTACCTTGGATTAGATTCTACACACACGCAGAGGGGACAAAACAGCTGTTCGGAAGAGCGCTGAGCTCTGATACGATCCGGTGAAGGTCGCCTGCACTTTTTTGTCACCAATTATGTCAGATTTATCGTGGTGATTACTTTGCTATGCCTTGGCGATTGCTTGCAGGAAACCAGACAGAGAAAGGTGATAAACAACGACGATACAGTCTGAAGTTTTGCACTCATAAAATATCTGACTGCAGACTCAGTCCCCTTTTTCCCACACCACACTCCAGACTCGTGATGAGATACTTGGTCACTCAATACAATGTTTGCATCTTCCACCACGGCAAGACATGCAGCTCCATTGCTTGCGGTCACACACAAAACGCCCAAAGAACAGCAGACAAATGAACAAAACCTTTTGGTACTTACAGTATGCGGCAAAATTTCTGGATGTAGGTGTAGATTCCGACGAGTACAGAGGAGACTGCGAGAAGCAGCCAGGTTGCCGTCGCGAGCATCGTGTCCGTGGGTCAGGTCCGCAGTCTCACTACAAAGTCTGGTTGTGCAAGTCCTTTGCCTTTCTCGTTGCTGCAGTTGTAGAGCAGTGAAGGTGCTGGATAATGTCTCCAAAGTTCGAAGCAAACGTTGACCGTTGAAGAGCAGGGAAGGTGTCGGTAGATTCTGGTAGATTCTGGTGCGAGTCGCGGTGCAATGTTCCTTTCAGTGCTGTCTGTGTGTCTGCCTGTTACTCACGGTGCTCGCTGAGTTCTGAAGTGACAACGTGAAAGTCATGCTCTTAAATACTGGCGCAAAAGCCATGAGTCGGAATCTCATTCACAACACTGACGTCACGACCAATGAGACTTTCCGTGGTAATTGCCAAAGCACTTCACCAAACCACCACTCCTCCCATTTTGCCTTTTATAGGAAGTGCTACTACGATTTGTCTTTCGTAGTAAAATCAGGGCCTTGTTCAAAGGACCGGATCTGGCTTGTTTGTGTCCCCGCCAGGTGATTGTTGCAACCTGGCATTGTGAACGGCCCGTGGGTCGTCTGTGAATGGCGTGCGGGGCTGAGTCAGTGGGTGTGAGGAGACGGTGCTGAGGCTGGAGGCTGGCACGCTGTGTTCATGCAGGCGCTGTTGCACACACACAATGTCACCGAAAATGTCGCTTTTTTGCACGGTGAAAACAGCTTCACACTGTGTGGTGATTTTTGCTGATTGCCAGGGGGCAAATGCGAGAGACAGGAAAACTAAAAGCTCTCCACGATTCCAACAATGATGAGCAAGACTTGTGATTCACACTCCAGTGCCATTCGCGCGCAGCTCCACACACCCGCACCGCTTCCTCGCGTTTTGGGCAACGTGACATTTTCCCAACTTTTCGGTTTCACGCGCGTGGACGCATGTGCAAAGAATTCCTTTCGCATAAAGTTTTTGGACAGACCAAACAACTTTCGCAACCACATTTTGAAAAGGGATCAGGATAATCTGTTTTGTTCCCGCAGCCGTCGCTCTTTTCAGGTGGAAGGAACACAGCGGAATCGTGCGCTGCGGTGTCGCGCGCGTCGCTCGGACTCGACGCGCAGCTCGCCTTTCCGCACCGCACGCGACTGTAGCACGTTTTGCGCGTTCTGCCACATATTTGTGGACCATAACGGGCTTTTTCCTTACTTCATCATCAAGGCTAACATTTCTGAACCTGCTGTTTGGACATTTCTGGCATTCGTAAACAGTACTCAATATTCTTTGCACATTAGGCGTTGCCCTCTCCCGTTTCATCTTTTGTCCATTGTTTTGTTTCTGTGGAGTTGAACTTTGCGTTGCAGTTTTGCTCAAAGACTTCTGTTGAGAACAGTTCTGTAAGTTCAACTATTTCAGGAATCGTGTTGGCAGATCTTTTTGCAATCAAATCCCACTGTGTTCTGTGACTTCTTACAAAAACAACCCATCCAAAAACTTATTTTTCATTTCGAGGAATGAACTTTTAGATCCAGCTTCACGTTCAAAACAAGTCGGTAATTCACGAGTGTGGGATTCGACGCGTGGAGTTCGCAGGACAACGGGAGGGAGGCCGCCGCGCGCGAGCGGAAGCGAAGGAGCGGATTTCAGGGTAAGGAAAAGCACTGTTCTGTGTCCCATAAAAATCCTTGGAAAGATCGTGTTGCTCGTTCGCACACAAGAGGAGACACTGCGCTCGCCTCTTGCTATCAGCATTCAACTCTGCCTCCGTTTTCACAAGTAGTTGTCTCTGGGTCAATGACTAAGGTCTCCTCGCTTTCGCTACAACCGAGGCGTTTACAGTTACCTTTCCTCGAACAATCTCTCGGCAGCCACACACACACTTGATATGGTCTGAATACGGCTGCCTCGCCGCCGAGCCACTCCAACTGATAATTGGAAACGCTGAAATCCACGGAAGCAACAAAGGTTCCATCGAACAGCAATATCGAGGCATTGTTCGTTTCACACCAATCGGAAGTGGTTTATCAGTAGTGGCTCGAGACGTTCGTCCGAAAACGCATTGAGGAGCGCGTCGTGACGGCGGCGGCGCCGCGCTCCAGCGCCGCTTTGTTCTCGCGTCGGTGCGCGTGGACTTGACCCGGGGAGGATTCGCTGGAGACGCCGACCGCACCGCCGCACCGCGCGGGCAGCTTTGCGTTTCTGTGACCGCAGAGTTTCGTGTGGGTGGGCGGCCCGCCCCCTTCCACAACGTTTACCTAATTGACTCTTGTTTGGAGGCAATCACCTCGGCACACAACGGCGGTGACAGGTTCGTCGTGATCGTGTTTTGTTTGAGTCATTTTGTGTTTCCGGAAATTTGCCAAGCTCGGTCGATGCCGAAGCAATCTCTCCTCTCTCCACATGCGGGGGATAATAACCCGAAACGCAAACACTCGCGGAGTGACGGTGTTCGCTACAATGCTGCGCATCGATCGGGTCTTTCCACTGTGTTATCATCCAGAGTTTTTCACCTGCAGAGACAGCAGGAAGTGATAAGCTGCAAAGACCTTTTCACGCAGGGTCCAATGTGCACGCAGAAAATTCAACATTGTATCAATGGAGAAAGTCGTTGGAAAACACGCTGGCCATTTCGTGATTCAGCAGAGCGACAAAAGTGATTTGGTGAGCAACATCGCAATGCTGACTTCCGCCTGGCGCTTGACTTTCTGTGTGACGAGGATGTCATACTTCACTGGCAGCAGAGAACTAGCATTTCTTGCTGAACCTGTGTGCAACAAAAAGTAATTTTTGGGCGGAAGTTTATTCCCTGTCAGTCTCAACGTGTGTATCACTGTCTGAAACGCAGACACCAGCGACTCAACTCACATGAAATATTAGAGAGTTTAAACAGCGACGTTTTGTTATGAACGTCGAACGCCAAACGTGGGTGTTTTTCGACGTTCGACATTCGCGGTGTACGTTCGTAAGTGTTCAAGACCTGACAATTTAAACTCCACGTTTGGGTGGGAACGCAAACTTCAAACGTGCTGCCATCTACCCGTTGCATTTCACAGTTTTCCTTCAACCGGAAATTGTCTGTGCGGAGTTTTTGCCAGCTTTTTGTGGTGAGTTTAATTTTTACTTTTGTGCAAGTGAAAGTTTGAGATGCAGAATAAAAACC
>JAAUXT010003509.1_pt1 | contig 13176 bp, 10 predicted proteins | sample 7278171 | NCBI WGS metagenome assembly JAAUXT01 (sample SAMN14350112, study PRJNA611818) | marine sediment metagenome | isolation source: surface marine sediment (1.8m) | place: French Polynesia: Moorea | collected 2018-08
ACACCTGAAACCTTTCCTACTTGCGTTTAAGATCTTCGAGCGATATTACCTTTGCGCCTTTTTCCTTTGGTGCGGCTTCTTTTTGCTGGCCTAAGGTCTCCTGCTTTTCTGACGGTTCTGATGTTTGGGTCTCGGCCGGACTTTCCACTTTCTCCAGGCGCATTTTTTTGCCGTTCATGGTAAATTCAGTGCCGCTAATGTATACGTCTTTCAAGATCCATGTGACCACCTGCAGCGGAATTTGCAGTAGAAGTAATTTGACGTGATACCAGTCTTTTTTAGCGTCCGGCAATATGCTCTCTACGCGCGCAAAAGTGAGCGGCTTATCTTCAAAGTGGATTAATACTAAATCATTTTCTTTGGTCATTCAGTATATCCTGTCATAGGTTCAATATAAGGCTTCGGGTGTCAGGTGTCAGGTTTCAGGGTCGGTCAGAAGGGCTGACACCTGAATCCGCCTACGGCGGAACACCTGAAACCTTGTATGGTAATGCTCAGGCGATCAGACCCATAAATTGTTTAACTACAAGCTGTCTGTTGAACTAAGGAATAGATTTGCGTGTTCCGATAGTCGGGTCATGGAGTGGTAGTATAATATCTGCCAGCTCTTTAATTTTTTGGATAGAATCATAAGCCTCTGTCAGATCGATGTGGACACCAGGTGCAATGGCCGGTCCGGCTGACGGAAAATTTTTATCATTGCAGCAAAAACCGGTGATGACGGCACGCCCCTCGCTGGTATTGACAGCCACCGATTGCCCGCCAACCGTATGTCCCGGTGATAAAATGACATCGATGCCGTCGGCAATACGAGCGTCACCGTCGACTTCGATTACGTTGACATCATCGAGTATGTCCGGATAATACCGATGATCGACCGGATGGGGTTTCTTTAAAAAAGCATACTCCTTTTTCTGGACATACACGTCTGCATTGGTGCATTTATAGTCATTTTCACAGTGATCATTATGTAAATGGGTATGGATGATGATATCAATGTCCTCGGGTTTTAGCTCTAAGGTTGCCAATGCTTCTTCAAATTCCAATATTTTAAATCCGCACTCCTTTTCAGCACCTTCGGGCACCATAAATTGTTCCAGGCCGGTATCGATTAAAATGTTCTGATCACCGCCCTTTAGATAAAAGACATATATCGGCAGGTATATTCGTTTACCATAATCCCGTAAATAGGTCATAACACCTTGATCGGTTTCGTTAATGCCCACAACCAGTGGATGAATGGTGTATTTTTGCATCAAGGCCTCCTGCTTTTTCAGATATACAAACTGTCGATGATTTTAGTATCACGCATGCACCCAAAACCTGATTAAGGACGAATGGGAAGCTTTTCAATAAAGGATTTTGAATGGATGATCAAGACTAAAACCTTTTTACCTCAAAATCAAGCATCAAGGATGCGGCTGAAGCGGCAATTTTTTTGACTTTCGGGCCAATTCACCATACAATACAGTGAATTACTGTACTTACTTTTAGGAGCTTCTCATGAAAACCCGATTCGTTACGATAATCATATTCAGTTGCTTTTTGTCAGCTACGGTCATTTTCAGTATACCGAATTCCTTAATCGCCCAATCAAAAGCCACAACCAAGAGCCGGAAAGCCCAAAGGCCTTCGGCTGCAGTAAAAAAAGATGCCAATTACTGGTTTGAAAAAGGTGCCCTTGTTTCTACATACGGCAACAATACGGCCGCTGTTCAGTATTTCCACAAAGCCATCGTCCTGGATCCGAATTTTAGCCGGGCCTATTTCTCACAGGGCGTATCATACGGTCAGCTGGGCCAGTATCAAAAGGCGATCGCGCAGATTAATATGGCCATTCAGAAGGAGCCGCAAAACAGCCTGTATTATTACGGCAGAGGACGAGTTTACCTTCTATGGGGCAATAAGGAAAAGGCCATGGCTGATTTTAGAAAGGCGGCCGAAATGGGTGATGAAGACGCTCTGGATTATCTGGAATATATCGGTGAAAATAAATCGTAAAACCAAAATAGAAGCTATCTTAAAACTAGAAGATTACGCTCCCCGCATGAATGCGGGATTTCACATCTAATTTCAGCAGGTTAAGGTATTCAACAAAGCAAGGCGAAAACGACTCGGTTGCCCTCGGCCATGAACTCGGGCCGAATGGAGCCCTTCGGCCGTGAGCTACACTCGGCCTGAACTCATGTCGAAGACAAGCCAAACGGTTTCCCGCAGGTCGATTTAAAAGTGGAGCATGCACACTAGTATTCGATCATTCTGAATCTATTTTATGCATACCTTAGTGTTTTTAGAAATAAATGTATAATCCATTTTTTTTAGATAACCCAGCCATTGAGCTTAGATGCATTTTTGAGATAGCTTCTAAATGCAATAGAAATTTAGCACATTAACCAGCGTCTGTCGCTTAAATGACAGTATTCTGACACGTTTGGCCTAAAAACGTTATTAAACGTTTGCCGGGTAATACCGGCGATAATCTAGAAAAAAATTCTCACTACCCTGGAAACCCCTCATCACCGATTATCTGATAGTTGTTTTAGATACCGTGTCGAGGGGTTTTTGTTTTGGGTGCAATTTATTGACAATTAAACGCCTTGTTTTAATATGGGGCAGCATCTTATGGTAACACTGCTGACGCAGACAATGAGTCAGCTCGCATGCCATCCCGAAAGGAGGCCGTTATGGCGCATTATCAATGCAATTGCACATTTGTTCCGCCGCAGGTTCTGGAAAATCTGGCACGGGTCGGTGTGGACAATGCCAGATTGAGCATTCAGCAGAGTAAAATCAGCCGCAAAAAGCGTGCGGATAAACGCATCGATATGAAAGCGTTTATAAGTGCCAAAACTAGGGCCAAGGCCAAACGCAAGGTTTACGACTGCCAGAACAAATGGGAGCAGCGCGTCAAGCTGGTCCGGGGTGAAGGTAAACCGGCAAGCGGTGACAAAGATGCCGACAGGGTTTACACGTTTGCCGGCAAAGTTCGCGACTATTTCAGCAAAGTGCTCAAGCGCAATTCCATTGACAACAAGGGTATGGATTTAATCCTCAATGTGCATTTCGGTCAGGATTACATGAATGCCTTCTGGGATGGCGATGAAATGACCTTTGGTGACGGCGACGGTGAAATATTTATCAGTTTTACCCGGTCGCTGGAGGTAGTAGCGCATGAACTGGCGCATGGCGTTACCCAGTTTGCGGCCGATTTGGAGTATTTCAGTCAGTCCGGGGCATTGAACGAACATTTTTCAGATGTTTTCGGCAGTGCCATAACGCAGCACGCCTTCAAACAGGATGCCGGCCAGGCGGACTGGCTGGTGGGCGATGAAATTATGGGGCCGGACCTTTACGGGGAATCGCTGCGCTCCATGCAGGCTCCCGGAACGGCCTACGATAATCGTCTCCTTGGCAAAGACCCGCAACCGGCCCACATGAATGACTACTATACCGGCGATGATGACAACCAGGGGGTTCACATTAACAGCGGTATCCCCAATCGCGCCTTCTATCTGGTCGCCATGGAAATTGGCACTGATAAAGCCACGCTTATCTGGTACCACGCACTTCAGAAGCTATGGACAACAGCTAAATTTAATGACGCTGTCGACGTTATTGTTGACTCGGCCAGAATCCTAACCCGGCAAAAACAGGTGCCAGTGGGCTCAACCCAACAAGTCAGAGCGGCATTCAGGGAGGTGGGGCTGCCTCACTTGACGTAGGACTCACAGGTTTCGCATTTCGGGTCTTAAAAACGGGGTTTCAGGTGGCAGTCTCAAAGGTTCCGCCGTCGGCAGTTCAGGTGTCCAGCCTTCGCTTGGAAAGCTACGGCCTGGCAGGCAGGTGTCAGGTTTCAGGCAAGATTAGAGGGGCTGACACCCGACACCTGAACACTGAAACCTTGGGCATATGCCAGCAGCCCAAACTATTAGGCGTGGCGGCAAGCCTAAACTGGACCCAATAGGAGACTACTGTGTATATTGAGTATAAATGTTCCGGCGGATATGGCGGGCTGCGCTTTGCATATCAATGCGAAATTGATGACCTGCCTGCGGCGGAGGCCCAAAAAATTCTGGATTTGATAGATGCTGCCCGCGCTTTGGAATTGGACCCCAAGCAGATTTCCGCCAATTCCCGCAATATACCCGATGACTTTATCTGCCGCCTGACGTTATCAACCGATACAATAAATAAGACCTTGTCCTTCAACGAACTGAGCGCACCTGAAAACTTGCGCCGCCTGTCGGCTTATTTGCGAAAACTGGCCGCTCAACAGCCAAGTGCTCACTGATCCTTTCGGTCCCAAATCTTTTTCTTGAGACAAATACTTCAAAGCTATGATATACTACTTGCAGCGCATCAGAATCCGACAGGTTAATATCAGACCAGACTAGCGAATGGTTTTCGGGAAAAGAGAATGAAAAAAAGACTTTTAGCTGCAGTTGGCATTGTGGTGGTCATCGCAGCCGGTTACCTGCTGTATTCCAGTTTAAGGACCAAACCCAACCCCTGCGCAAGCATATTTGATCAAACTACGGTCAGCCTTGCGGAAAAGATCAATATCATTAAAAAACGGGGCAGCACTTTTTTAGATGACGAACAGTTTCAGCAACTCTTGGATCAATCGGCACAATTAACTGCCGATCTAAAAACCTGCTGTATTTTATTTCACGACGATAAGATTGTCTTTGATGAGTTTTTAAAATGCCAAGACGACTTTCGCCAATACGAGCAAAGCATTGACCGGCTTTCACATCAGGTTGCCGAAGCGCAGGTGGCCAGACAACAGGAACGTTATGATCTTGTCAATTCAAGACTGGGCAACATTGAGCGCAATCTAAAAGATTTGGCAGTCATTTCAAATCAGTTCCAGAGCCGAATGAGTAACTTTATTGCGCAACAGTCTGAAACCGGTTTGAAGCTGACTCAAAGGTCAGAGAAAACAACCATCACCGAAGCAGAGCCCAATGATTCTTTTAACCAGGGCATGGAGATTTCCTCCGGCATTTTAACCGGGACCCTTTCTGGAGACGATCGGCAGGATTATTTTCGATTCGCCCTGGATCCCGGCAATATTTTAAACCTGGATTTTACCGCCGGTGACGACAGTGAGCTGATCAAAGTTGCCCTGCGGGATTTTGAAGGAAACGAGCTGTGGAATTCCGGTGAAACCGCTTCGGGGTCAACCCGCTCGATGCGCTTGCTGATGAACAATCTTTCAGCAGGGATCTACACTGCAGTAATTTATTCCGGTATCGGCTCTTACAAGCTTGATCTTTTCATCGAGCGCCAAAACGATGCCGGATCGGGGTCCGACGCTGGCGACCGGATCACCAAGGCGCTCGCCATCGACACCAATAGCTCCTTTATCGGTGAGATGGGCGGTTTTGATGAAGAAGACTGGTATCGATTCGATATCCCGCCGGGCCATATTCTAAAACTTGCCTTCGGCCCCAGTGAGAGCAGTGAAGCGATGAAGTTTTCACTGAGAAGTTTTGAACACAGTGAAGTATGGTATTCCGGCGTGGTCCCAGCGGGTGAAACCAAGCTTAAACGCGTAATGATGAACACCACTTCCGGCGGGACCTATTATCTTGAAGCCTATTACGGCAGCGGACGCTACGGGTTTGACATTTATGTCGAATCGCAAAATGATGCGGCGTCCGGCGCTGATGCGGGAGACAAGATGGCGGATGCGCTTAAAATTGTGCCGGGTGGTGCTTTTTCCGGTGAGATGGGCGGCTATGATGAAAAGGACTGGTATCGATTTGATATGCCGGCCGGCAGCATCATGACAATGTCACTTACCAATGATAGCGAAGGCGGTCCGATTAAATTTGCCTTTCGCAATGTTGATGGTATCGAGATCTGGCGATCGGAAGACGTGCTGCCCGGAACCACGGCATCGACTCGTTTGATGACCAATAACACCACCGGGGGTATCTACTTTCTTGAAGCCTTTGATGGCAACAGCCCTTACGAATTCGAAATTCGTGCTGAACAACAAAATGATGCCGGATTGGGTAAAGATGCCGGCGATCGGATTACCGAGGCCGTCAAGATCACAGCAGGGCGGTCCATTGCCGGAGAGTTGGGCCATCTGGATGAAGAAGACTGGTACTCGATTTCAGACCGTGAAGGGAAATCCATTTTGTTTACAACGGCAACGGATGGTGAGCCGCTGAAGTTGTCGATCGGCAATGTTGCCCATCGAAAAGGGCTGTACACTGCTGAACTTAGACCGGGCACAACCAGAACTTTTGAGATCCCCAGAAATGTGCAACCGCCGTATTTTCTTAGGGTATACGGCGGTAGCGGTAAGTATAGCTTCGAAATCAAGTAAACCTAAATGAGCGTTTCAAATTTTAAAAATGAAATTATTTTTTTTAGGAATTCTGTCGATATTTATTTTAAAATTTGAAATCCTTCGGACTTGCCGATCTTACCGCATCTACTGTGTCAAATGCCGTTCCGCATAGTCTAACTATAGCGAAACGGCATTTTTCGTGTAGCTGCGGCAACCTCGACAATCGCTCAATTTTGATTTGGCCAAACTGAGCGTTCCAAATTAAAATATGGAAACCATCTAGTCTAATTGTTTTAAAGAACCTTTCTTTCACTTAAGCTTTCATTTTTAATATCTTAACAATAGTATAAACGGAAGCGGTTTCAAAACTTCAGATCACGCTCGAGGACAAGGCGTCAATTCGATTCGAAAGTGGAGCGTACACGATAGTACGCGAGCATTTTGAATCGAATTGGAACACAGTCATCGAGTGTTAAATGGAGTTTTCAAACCGCTTCTATGGAATAATGACGCCCTTAGATTCCTTACCATCGATTTTAAGGAGCAGCGGTTTTTCAACGCTGACATGTCTTAAATGAGGGGTCTCCGCCTCAGCTGGCAATGACATTAGCCATTCCCAGTTGATAAAATCCTTTCCCCCTTCTGAGGTGTTCAGATAACTGATTCCCAATGAGGTAATGTTATGAAAAAAATGGGATCCCTGGGATGGGTCGGCCTTTAAACCCTCTATGGTGGTTTCTACAATCGCACCAACGCCCGAGATATCCGGCCAACGAACCGGAATCCCCAACCAGCGGTCGGCAGAACCCCAGCGCCCCGGACCGATCAGCAGGTATTTCTGATTGCGTCGGCGCATCTCCTTATTCACCTGTGCGATTTCTGACGCAATTTGGACGGTTTTGGCCGCATCAAAACGATCCGGGTGCACGAAGATGATATCCCGTATCTCTTCAAATTGACCGTTGCCAAGCGCCATGGTTGAATAACAAAAGGCTTTAGAGATATCATCATCACGGATCTCTACTGACAGATTGGATTGGTTGACGGCCATCGGCCTGATTTGCAACAGCTCAAATATGGGCTTCTGATCCGCGTCCAAGGGCATATTAACGGCAAATTCAATTTCCACGGGGCAACCCATGCCCTGTCTGCCCATCGCCAGGATCTCAGTCAGGATTTCAGCTAAGGGCAGCGCATCGTATTTTAAAATGCTGGCAAAAGTGCATACCGGGTACCCGGACGCCTGAACGCCGTCACGGATGCGATGATCCTGGGCCGAGTAGGTGCTGCACAGGAGCCGCACAGGGGCATCGTGCATGGCCGAATCGATATCGAGTTTTTCAAGGGTGGCGTCCTCATTGGTGAGAAGATCTTCTGGGAAACCGTTCAGGTTAAGCGCATAAAAGAAGCGTTGCGCATTTTCCAAAATGTCGTCGACAGTGGAAAACTGAGGTAGAAACTGCGGATATCTGGGAGAAAAGCGCATTGCGGCGCCGCCCTCAACGACTATTCTTCCCAGTCCCAGGGCGATATGCGCCAGGCCATCATCAGGCTTTAAATATGAAATAGGGTAGTAATTGTAGGATTGCGCAACACCCGAGATCGCCGGATAAAAATGCTGCCCATAGGCCTCACCGGTCAGTTGCTGAATAACCACACCCATCTTTTCATCTTCGGTGCGGTGGAAAGTGCTTTTGACATAAGCGCGTGCGCTTTCGCAATAGGTGGAAGCATACACGAGTTTGATGGCCAGAGTGAGCTGTTTGTATCGTACGGCGAAGTCATCATCATTATTGGGGATCATGTAGGTTTTATAGATGCCGGCAAACGGCTGAAATTGCGCATCTTCCAGCAGGCTGGATGAACGCACGGCCAGCGGGTAACGGGCGTGTTTCAGATAGTGATGCAGATCGCGTTCCAGCATCGCGGGCATGCGGGCATTTGCAAATAGCCGAATAATCTCCGGATCACTATCATCACCGGTGGCGACTTCGCCCAGATTATTCTCGCTGATAAATGCATCAAACCCTTCTGTTGAAATCACCAGCGTTTTGGGAACCGTAATCGTGACATCTTTGAATTTTTCGTGAATTTCGGGTTGGTTTTTCAGGCGAGTCGACATAAATGCCAACCCTCTGGCTTTGCCGCCCAGTGAGCCTTTGCCGATTTTGGAAAAATCCGTATCCGGGTCAAAACGGTCGGCATCAAATTCAGAAATGATGCCTTTTTGGCGCCCCATGCGGCGGTCACGAATGATGGAGACCAGATACTGTTTGGCCTCGTGAACACTTTTAAAATCGCTGATTTTAACCGGTTTGAGTTTGGAAGCCAGCATGATTTCAGAACGCGCCATCAACCAGCTTGAAAAATGATTGCGGGTGGCATGATAAAAAACCGACTCATCCGGGACGGTCGGCAATATTTTCTCCATTTCGCGCAAATCGGAGGCTTTGTCGATTTTTTTGCCGTCCGGCAGGCGAAAGATAAAATCGCCAAATCCCAGGTATTGCATAAAAAAGCTGCGTATTTCCGAATGTAGCGTTCCGGAATTTTTGTTTAAAAAAACGGCGGGTATGTTTTGCGCCTGTGCGCGATTGGACTCTTCGGAACTGAAATTTAGCAGCGGCAGATCAGGGTTGTCTTGCCGAATTTTTGAAAGCAGTTTAAAGCCGGCTTCGTCGTCGAGTTTATCGCTTTTGGGAAAACGAACATCGGAAAAGACACTGAGCAAATAAGGTTTATACTTCTGGTATAGATCGATGGCTTCTTCGTAGGTTTGGGCTACCAGAATTTTCGGCCGCGCACGCATCCTTAAAATGCGGTGTTCATCATTAAGGGATTCTTCCATGACTGCCTGGGTTTGACTGACGATCTCTTTGTACAGCAGCGGCAGCAGTGATGAATAATAAATGGGTGAATCTTCTACAATGATGATAACGCGCACCCATGCGCGTTGGGTGTCATAAGCGACGTTCAGGCGGTCTTCAAGGTTTTTAATCAAAGCCAGCAGCAGGTCTGAGTTTCCGAACCAGACATAAGTGCGGTCAATAAATGTTCGATCCGTATCCTGACGGTCGAGCAAATGCCGGCTGGTATTCTGAATCATCAAAAAAACGGGCAAGTCCGGAAACCGCGTTTTGATCTGGCGTCCCAACTCATATGCATCGGTTTCATCGACCTGCGGCATGGTGATGACCAGGTCAAATTTTTTTTGTGCCAGGATATCCAATGCTTCACGGGCAGAAGACACCCAGGAAAGCATCGGCGGACGGGAGAGGTTTAATCCGCGGTACTCATGTATGATGCGCTCGGCAAGGCGGCCTTCTTCTTCCATGATAAAGGCATCATATGGGCTGGAGACCAGAAGAATATCGGCGACCTTCTTGGCCATGAGCTCATGAAAAACCTTAAACGAAAGATCAAAATCCGTCGGTTGTAGAAATCTTTGATTCATCATTTATTAGATTACGCTTGCTTCTGATTAACTGTACATACCAAAGATATGGCTATCACCAATCTATTGCAAGCAGGTGTCAGGTTTCAGGTGTCAGAGAAAAGATGCCTTGCAAAATCTGATGATTTTCAACAAGTTCAAATTCCTGACACCTGAATTCGCCTGCGGCGGAACACCTGAGTCCTATCTAGAGCTGACACCCAAAGCTGTTAATAACTGAACACTTAAATATTATGCATCTGTCAGTCACCAATGACATGCTTAGTGCCCGAAGTATTTTCCCTGCCAAGAATCTCTTTTTTCCAGAGTGTGCCGAATTTTTTCCAGAGTTTCAGTTTTGTGAAGCGCCCAGGTCGGTGCTACCAGCTCGGCAGGATGCGGGTCACCGGTCAGGCGCTGAATCACGCATTCGGATGGAAGTTGTTCCAAGAAATCGCAAACAAGATTTACATAAGCGTCCTGTTCCAGACATCTAAAGTCGCCTTGCCGGTAAAGACTTTCCAGAGGGGTTCCTTTGATCACGTAAAGCAAATGCAGCTTCACACCGTCAATCTCAAGCGCCGCCAATGTTTTGGCAGTGTGCAGCATATCTTCCCTTGATTCATTGGGAAGACCCAAAATGACATGCGCACATATCATAATACCCCGTTTGCGGGTTTTTGCGACGGCATCCTTGAAGCATTGGACATTGTGGCCCCGGTTAATATAGGCCAAGGTTTCATCGCTTGCCGATTGCAGACCGTATTCAATCCAGATCAGGTGGTGTCTGGCATAATCCTGCAGTAAATCCAATACCGCATCATCCACACAATCGGGTCGGGTGCCGATTGAAAGCCCGACAACATCATCAACTCCCAAAGCTTCCTCGTAGAGGCTTTCAAGAGATGACAGCGGTGCATACGTGTTTGAAAAAGACTGAAAATAGGCGATAAATTTTTTGGCCTTGTATCTTTTCGACAGTGCGTTTTTGCCGTTGATGAGCTGTTGGCTGATAGACAGGCCCTTTGCGTGTGCACCCGTCCCGGATCCGCGAATGTTGCAGTAAATGCACCCCCCGGTTGAAAGCGTTCCATCTCGATTGGGACATGTCATGCCGGCATCAACGGTGATTTTCTGTACCCGACAATTAAACATCTGGCGCAGATAAGTATTGAAGTCGTTATAGCGTTTGCGCGCTGCCATCGCCAAAACCTTGATTATAAAGTGGGCGGGACATATACTTCTCATGTAAGGTTTAGTTAATCGGTATTTAGCACAGGACGCTTTGGCTGACAACCATCGCCTGGCCTGACTGATATCCACCCAAAAAAACGAAGAGGCACGAAGATTAAAAATATATCATTCTTGCTTTGTGTTCTTGGTGAATTTTGTGGTAAAAATTTCTTTGTTTGTGTTTCCAATCTAACGCGCACCAAATGATGCCTTACAATGGCAAATTATCTTAAAAAATACGATATCATTGTGGTCGGTGCGGGTCATGCTGGCTGCGAAGCCGCCCTGGCTGCCGCGCGAATGGGCTGCGATGTCTTGCTGATGGCGATCGATTTGGACAAGCTGGCTGCCATGCCCTGCAGCCCGTCAATCGGTGGCATGGCCAAGGGACAGCTGGTTAAGGAATTGGACGCGCTGGGCGGAGAAATGGCAAAAATAACAGATAAAACGGCCATTTCTTTTCGAAAACTAAATACCAAAAAAGGGCCCGCGGTGCATTCCTCGCGCACACAAAACGATAAGATTCGCTACCATATGGCCATGAAGGCGGTTGTCGAGGCACAGCCCAATTTGGATCTCAAGCAAACAAAAGCACGGCGACTGGTGGTAGATGGCGGCCGGGTGGCCGGGGTAGAAGATCACCTCGGATTTGGCTATCCGGCCCGGGCGGTTGTGTTGGCGACCGGAACATTTTTGAGGGGTCTGCTGCACATCGGGTTTAATTCGTTTCAAGCCGGTCGGGCCGGCGAATTTGCATCATATGGGCTGGCAGACGATCTTAAATTATTGGGCTTTGAGCTGGGTCGCCTGAAAACGGGGACTCCCCCGCGATTGAAAAAATCCAGTATCGATTTTTCTAAATTCATCGTCCAAGAATCGGATGCCGACCCCACCCCTTTTTCCTATTTTACGGATGTCCTTCAGCTGCCCCAGCTGCCATGTCATATCGGCTATACCAATCCAGGCACCCATGAAATCGCACACCAAAACCTTGAACGCTCAGCCCTTTATGGCGGTATGATCAAGGGGGTCTCGGCGCGTTATTGCCCATCCTTTGAAGATAAAATCGTGCGATTCCCCGACAAGGAAAAACATCAGGTCATCTTAGAGCCGGAAGGAATCGATACCCAGGAAATCTATGCTTCCGGGTTGGGTAACAGTCTGCCGCTGGAGATACAGATTCAACTCGTGCGATCGGTAGAAGGACTGGAGTCGGCCGAAATTATGCGGCCGGCTTACGCGATTGAATATGACTACGTCAATCCCGTCCAGCTCAAACCCACCCTCGAAACCGATCGGGTGACTGGGCTTTTTTTGGCGGGTCAGATTAACGGGACCTCAGGCTACGAAGAAGCCGCGGCCCAGGGACTATGGGCCGGCATCAATGCCGCCTGCCAGATCCAAAAGCGCAAGCCATTTATTCTGGATCGATCCCAGGCTTACATGGGGGTAATGGTTGATGACCTGGTAACGCGGGGTACCCGCGAACCGTATCGAATGTTTACCTCAAGAGCCGAATACCGCCTGATGCTCAGAGAAGATAACGCCGCGCTGCGACTGGTTGAAGTGGGCCACGAGCTGGGACTCATCAAAAAAGACACGCTCACAGAAATCAAGGCGCGCAAAGAGCAAATCGCGCATGAAATTCAGCGTATCAAGCAAATCACGATCAAACCGGATGATCGTGTTAACCAATATTTGCAGAGCGCCGGAACCCGGCCCATTCAAAGCGGTGCCCGTCTGGACCAACTTTTGAAGCGCGTCGAGCTGGGTTACGATGTGGTTGAAACGCTGGCTGCCGGCCCGATGTCCATTGACCACCATGTGACGGAGCAGGTCGAAATCGAAATCAAATATGAGGGCTACATTCAAAAACAGCTGGCTGAAATCGAAAAATTTAAAAACCTGGAGCGGATGAAAATACCGGAAAACTTTGACTTTTTGGTTGTGCACGGTCTTTCCAATGAACTGAAGGAAAAATTGTCCGCAACCAAACCGACCTCTCTGGGTCAGGTCTCGCGTATCGATGGCATAACACCGGCAGCCATGTCGGTGCTGATGGTTGCCATTAAAGCAGCAAGCCGTTCGGGTTAGGTACCAGATCATTGGCTACGGGTCTCTTCTTTCTTGCAGTTGATTACGGGTGCAGGTGCACGTAGTTTGTAAAATACGGCATGGTTGGAACATAACCGAGGACGAGGAC
>JAAUXT010119426.1_pt1 | contig 13176 bp, 12 predicted proteins | sample 7278171 | NCBI WGS metagenome assembly JAAUXT01 (sample SAMN14350112, study PRJNA611818) | marine sediment metagenome | isolation source: surface marine sediment (1.8m) | place: French Polynesia: Moorea | collected 2018-08
CAGAGTGCTCAATCCCACGCAATAGAGGCGCACACCATTTTTATATGTTCTCATTTCCGGACACAAGGAAAGCTCGCAACTGACTGCGATAGATCGGTAAGAAACAGAAAATGGTCGGAACCAGCGGGAACTCTTTCGTGGCTCTTACCGCGTACAGAGAGCTTGAAATTCGAAGTTGTCATTTGTGTGTTGACCAGCGTCTGCGTCAACGTTGAGGCCCCACTGGAAATTGCAGTAAAAACAATTTTAAGTCACCGATATCATGAAAATAAACCAGCAGAAAGTTGCACGGAATCAAATTCAACATTACCCAAACAAAATTTGCTTCGGATGTACATGTAAAGAATGGATTCTTACTCAGATTCTGGATCGAATATAATTTCCTGCAAAGTTGAATCATGGCTGACACCAGTGATGTCAACTTGTTCGTCATCCAAAGAATCGATTTGCAGCACAAAACCAACTCCCGCACGTGAAGACATACTTGTATTAGTTGCAACAAAATTAATTCAGAACAGAAGAGTGAAAAATTTGGAAGAAAACCAATTTGAAACACATGTTACTGCAGCGAACACCAGAGCCGAAATGTACCGGTCAACACACACCGCTGAACACGAGACCGTGTCTGACCTACATCCACATCGATTCCAAGAAAAGAGTAATGCCTCACAACATGCAGACAACATGAAAACACTGAAAGGTAACATTAAATGCATATTAAACATGTTGCGCGCGTGAACAAAACTCAAACCAGTTGGGTAGACGTGACTTCATCGACGTGCGCAGTGCGTCGACGTGATCGTTTGGTCCACTCCAAGGTCGACTTGTCATCTGCGCATTAAAAACCTTGATTTGTACAAAATTGCTCATTCACGCTCTCGAGCTAAAGCTCTCGAGCGCAAACTCGCAATTTTGTACTCATCAAGGCCTTAAAACATGCGCAGATGACTCGTCGACCATGGCGTGGACCGAACTCACGGTCGCCCCACTGCCCGCGGCGGTGAACCCTAACTTAATCACTCCGTTGTCAGCACCAACATATGTTTGAAACAAACACTGTCGCAAAGAGTCCTGTTTTTCGTGCACGCAGGTGTACGACTTGTGTACATTGTCGGCTGGAAACTTCTGCGATTTGTTGGCAACAGCCTGACCAACATCACACACTGCCATGGACACATTGCTGAGGGATATAATTTTGTGTTGGAGTATCATATTCATACAGCGCTGGTCAGAAGTTCATCAGAATGCATGGATCTGGGACTGAGGTCGAGAGTCAGGTTGCCCACGCGGCGTGACTACAATGTAATTGTATCTGCACGATCACGGTTGTCCACTGCAACGTCCATCATCATTCGGCATCACCTCTTGCGATCCGGTTTGTGTGCAAGAATACAAAGGTTCCTTCCTGCATGCCCTGTCAAACTGTGTGCGTCTGGCACACAGAAATGCTTTGAATTTGCTTCGTGATTCAACGTTTTCCATCATTCTGAGGTTGGGTAGATGAACAAATTCTGTGGCTTCGTTTCTCTTGACTGCTTTGTATTTCTATCCGTTCTTTATCTTGAAAAGAAACTTTGGTTCTCGTCAATGGAGCTGATGCAGAGAAGTATCCAAACCAGACATTCAGTGGTGTGGGAGTGATGCTCAATGTGGGTGCAAAAATTTGATCAATATTCCTGCTGCTGCAGCGACACAGAGAACGGAGACACTCTTGAACAGTTCATTCCTTTCCAGTTCTGGACCACCACTGAACAGCCGTTGCAGATTGAGAAACAACAGGCTGGAGCCTGGGAGGTGACAACAACGAGGGTTGCAAGTTCACCCAGGTGAACAGAATCATTGTTCTCGATACCGATGAAACAGCACTATTTTTTGCAGGTCAGACACCCGCTGGGAAGGTGCAGGTTCTTCGTTGTTTTTGCAATCCAGCCCAATGACCCTTCGATCTGAATACCCTTCAATTATCAATACAAAAAGCTCAAGTGAGCATTGACTTCGTGCTTGGTTTCCATGCTGAGTTGCCCTGACTCCTTTTCCAGGCTTGGCTTGTTCGAGTTGCTTTGACAGCTCTGATTTCTTAGAAGTCGTAAAATACCCGAATTGACCCAGCAAAGGAGCTGTCTTGCAGTTCGAGGACGCAAACATCTTCAAATTAGCTCGCAACAATAATCAGGCACCAATCATTTGAATTTTGATGAATCAAAGCAGTGCAATAAAAATTGTGTGTCGGACATCAACGGACCTGAGGTTTCGCTGCGCTTGTCTTCCTCAACATTTTGTCGGTGAATTGAACTCTCCCATTCAAGAAAAGTCCATCCTCTTTGCAGTGTTCGGTGGTCCGGTGAGCGGCGTGCAGTACTCCCTGCTCATCGCTCCGCCGCTGATTCGCTGGCGGCTGCTGCTCATGCCATCATATCAACACTCACTCGAGAGGCAGGCATTCACTCCATCACTCAGCTACTTGTTACACCACAACAACTTAGCACCGATAGCTCACCTCCTGCTCAAAACAAAGTGCTACATCTCGATGCGGGCACCTTTTTGCAAAAGACAATACTTTCTTGGATGTTCGGATATCGCAGAATTGGAACAAAATGTAAGTACAGGGCTTTTGTATCCTCTTTCTGTTGGTGAGTAAGCGCCAGATGTGCAGTTGTGTTGCAACGACAGCCAGATCCATGGTGCCTTCCAGAAAATCCATGCAAGGCCAAGAAGATCAGCTTTCGCCCTCCAAATGTTTGCTTCTTGGTCAGAGGACAGAAACCACATTGTGTGACAGTGTCCAGTTTGAATGTGAGTCGCAGAATTTCACCGCTTGTGATCTGTGTGTTTCATTGTCTCACGCTGTGTTCTCAGAGGATCGAAAAGACTTCTGCAAACAGAGTGTTTGCTCCTCATGGAGAGCACTCCACCAACGATACCTGTGCGTACAAATGGTTTGAATGCCGTTTTGTGTCTTCTTCAGGTTGAAGTGGGTGTGCAAAACTCAAAAGAAGTCAAAACACCGGGTTGTGATATATTTCGAGTGAGGAACAAATGGGGAAAACAAATCCAAGACCACGAACCTTTTCCAAGTCCGTTTCACACATTTGTTCTGTTTTGCTCTTTTCCTGAAACAAATTGGTTCCGAACTTACGATCTTTAGAGTGCTGCTGATAAAAGATGGCCTACGACTGGAAAATGTCTTCGCACTTTTTTCGATCACACTTCCTTGGTTGCCGACAATTGCTGGAGAGAACACAGGCATTTCGAAACCAGCTTTTGCTCGCTAGGGAATTTTGAGTCCTGCAAATGTCAAACTGGCAACTGCAAACGTTGGACATGTACCGCATCAAAAGAATCCGGTCCTGACGTCTATCTCCCGAATATTTATGCCGCTATCAGCACGATACTGCAGATAGAACCGCCATTAAACATTTACCTGTCCAGCTTTATGATTGATTTCCAGGGGAAAGTGCACGTGTTTGGCCTGGATACAATTTTTTCCTCCTGATTGCCAGCTCGAGTCAATTTGCTTGAGGTCACTGTTGCGGTTTCAGATCTCTGAGCATGCAAGTTCAAATTTGTATCACATGAATGTTGTTGAAAGGCAAACACAGCAAACTGGACAAATGAAACTGGCTTTGTGCATAACGTTGACCTGTTTCTGCGGTGAGTTGAACCGCTGCACTTGATGCTTGCTTCACCAGTTTGTTGTAGAACAAAAAGTCGGGACTTGGGAGAAGTTGAGACACAACTAGCGATCGAGTTGGAAGATGTTTTCCACTCAACAAATCACTGACCTTTGCGTTGGCAGCTTTCTCGATGAAGCCTGCTTTTTGGCGGCAATGCGAGAATGAATCTGTGTCAGTGAGATCCGTGCTGTGTTGACCTGCCTTTCATGTCCGACCATTGTGTTCTGTCCGGGCGGAGATGACAATCTCGCAATTTACACATGTTCAGCAAAGGCCCTTCTTTTAACGATCCTTTCAATGTGGTAGACACTGCTCTTAGTTTTAGTGCTGAACATGATTAGTTCAATCAACTGAGTGAAACTCGGTGCCGACGGCGGATATTCTATACATCCCAGAGGGTCGGACTGAGGTTACGTCACAGCTAATGTTACGGAGTGGATTCGGTTTATCCCTGCAACTAAGTTTGGGTTATCTCAACGGTCAACAGCCACCGAGAACTGCTAGAGAGAATTTGGAGAACAACGTCTCAAAGCAGAAGTGACAATTATCTTTCGCAGTGGCGCGTTGGCCAAGCCAACGCTATCTCAAATCTGATAAAGCATTGTTAATCATTGGGTTGTTGATGAAAGTCCTGATAACGACAACATGTGCAACAGTAGAGGGATAGTTCGCACCTTTGAACAACGTATCAGCGAAGATCTATTTGTCTGGCCAATCAACATCAGAATGTGGCTTCCATTTTTTGTCCCATAGAATTGCACATTTTGCGTCAGTGTGAGGCTGATTCTCCTTCCTCCAGACTGAATACAGATGCTTTGTTGTGGATTTCACCCATGGTGTGTGTTCAGACCTTGCATAATGCGTGGCGGGGAGACTCATTACTTGAGCTACAGTTTGTGGTTACGTTTCCCCTTCATTTACGAACTTAAACAGGCAATTGAGTTCCTTCCTCACTTGAAAAGACTCTCAACCTCCACCACCCCAAATTCAACTGTTTTCAGTCAGCGCAGTGAACCTCAGTTCAAAGCGAAATCACCTACTGGTAGCGATATTTTGAATTTCTTGTGATTGGGGGCATATCTGGCTAAATATGGCTTCGGGGTGTAAGAAACCGCAGGTCTCACTCTCTCATCGTGTCGGAGACCCACAGGAGGTGGGTTGCCTCAGTACAACTCAGCAAGAGAGACCCGTGCAGAATAGTTGGATTGGAACACAGAATAGGAACTTGGGTGAAGGTTCACATGCTTCTCGGTGATGAACACAAACCCGGTTTCGCTGTCTTTGGTTTGGCTCTTGAATCCTGCAAGCGTTGAAGCTTCCTGTTCAGCTGTAGGTCAAGCGCTTCAACAGGCAACCAGAGCAGAAGAGAATGAATGAACTGCACTTGAATCCGTTGGTGTGGAAGTGCAGTGACATGTTGTTGGCAAAAATATTGATCTTCAGTCAACGGACTGCGGACGAGCAAGGACGGAGCGAAGCGAATGAATTTGTTCCTCTGTGCAGAAATAATCAGGACTGCAAGAAGTTGTGGTTTCTGGTCTGTTTGGGTCACAGCGAGGTTGGCTGGTTGTGTAGATTCCCCTTTCAGATAGGTGTTTGATTTATTCGTTCCCCAACCTCCAGGTTACACAGTAATATCACTATCAGGTTCTGACCATAAACACAATATGGACCCAAAACCGAATGCATTACAATGAACTCGACTCTTGCAGTCGGTAGATATAAAGAAAGGCAACGGAGTGAATGGTTTGCTTGAAAGGAATGTGATCCTTGACTGAAAGGCCTTGTCGCTTGTTTTTCGAAAACAGCAAATCAAGCGAGTATCGCGTGAACTCTTTGCCTGGTTTCTTTCACCCGGAGCTTTGAGTGTCAACCCTTTTCGGAACATATTGTGCTTGTACGGACGATAAATTCTCTGCGTATTTGTGCGTAACTCCGAGAGGATCACGCTTCACTAGTCACCCCGGAGTGCTTCCTGTTTTGTTTTGTCCCCGCTCTTGAAACTCTCCACTTTGTAAAAAGTGATTTATGTGATGTAGGTGCATTTTTGAGTGGAGGTAATTACAATTTGGCTCTCGGGAATGGCAATCTTAGGCAAAAAATCCTTGCTGGCGTGCACGCATGACGTGATCCAATGCACCGAGGATCCTCAACAAAAGAAACGCATTTTCTCTGGAGAAATTTGCACTTGATGAAATCCACCTCTGTGCTCAAACTGGGTGAACAAAACTGTGAAGTGCTGGTTTCAAGATCAAATTTTCGATCGCCCAAGCCAAATAGTTCGCAAAAACAATTTTTGGTGGGTCTTGTGACCGAACGCATGACCTACTGGTGAAGTATTCACGGCGTTTCTGCCCCGTCTATGAAGTGTATAATTTGTCTGGGGGTTGAGCTGAATCTCGTTGGGGTGTTATTACAGAGGAACAGGGGGTGGACGAGTTTGGGGGACAAGGGGCCGAGTCAGTCTTTTCACCCCACTGCCTTGGCGTCGCCATGCCGACATGCCAATTTCACCTTCTCTACTCACATGCCTCGGTGCCAGCAAATTAACTCCGGTAAAATGTGAACTGTTTATATTTCCGCTGACAGCGCAAAGGATACACACAGGTGAAGCTGTGAGTACCTGCACTGAGGAACAAGCGAGACATATGATGGAGTGCCAAGTTTGATGTGTTCATTTCACACCACAGTGTTATGCCTCAACAACGTTGAGTGAGGCTCATCGTGGAAACATGTTCAGAAAGATGTCAAAATTGTGCTCGAAGAATCTCTTGAATTGATTCAAGAAGCAATTGCCAAAAGTGGAGACACTTACAGTGATGGACATCCCATGCTGACCACGTTTATGCCAGAAATAATATTGACTTTGGGGAATCTCTACCAAAGGACAAGGAGAATAACCTGCTTTTGTTGGTGCTTTTTGTGGGAAAAACGATCCATTGGGGGAGTAAAAGTTCATTCGCGGTAGCTCTGACAATGAGCTTCTTTTCTAAAGGACCTTGTCAAATTAGCTTGCAAGGAACGTTGAAAGCTAATCTTATTTTCAAAATATTTGAACTTGGGTATGGACACTTGGGAGCCGGTAGCTCACATTTCACCCTTTTACAATTGGCGGGATGAGTTCCCCGACATAAGAGTATTTGAAGTTCTGAGACATTTTAGGAGCTCGGTCAACACGAAAGCAAAGAAAAGATTTCTGCATAAATGCATTGCTAGGGAGATACAGCCACGAAGAGGACAAATGTGCTGTGCGTGTATCACCAAGTTTGGATTTGTGAATCTGTGGTGCACTGTTCTTGAGAGAGGAGAGTCCCACAGTCTGTTGGTCAATATGTTGGCCTCAGTCGCGAAAGAACCTCAATCCCGCGAACAGCCTGAGAATAGAAATTCCTACCTGTATGCTTCTCCCACTGCTTTTCATTCAAAAAGTCAAGAGTGAAATATATTCAAAGAAGTTATGGGCTTTTAATCACAATGCGATAGAAAAGATCTGATGCGAAGATATGTGGAAAAGGTTCAACCCATTACACATGTACATACAAGGCAAATCTCTGCACCCATCATACATCAAGGCATTATTCACAGGTTGTGCCTTCGGCTCCATTCAGTGCAACAGACAATGACTCAGTCACATCTATCAAATTTCAATCTTTCAGGGAGAATGCACATACATGTCCAAGTTTGAAATACGCATTGAAATTATGTTAATTTTACACAGATGGGACATCTGTGTTTGTGGCTGGTAACAGTGACGAATCACAGATAGGAACATACCAAGTTGTAACGTTTCTTCAACATCACTGTGTTCACGCGTAATTGTGTGGCATGTTAATGAAAGATCTTATCTGCAATCGTTGTTGCGTTCGTGCAATTATTGTACCTCAATGATAATGGGCTTGTCAAACAACTGTTCAATCCAACTCAATTATGCCTCTGCTTTTCAAATATTGATGTGCAACGCAGCATTGTCGTGTCATCCAAGATATTTCTTGCAAAACCTTTTTTGCTGGTTCACAAACAAATTGCTTCAAGTTTCAGACGACTTTTGAAGAAATAATCGCATCCACCTCCAAAAGGTTCTGACCCCGGACCAGGTGGTTGTCCCAGGTTCTCAATGCATTCAACTAATCGCTGTAATTTGCCCATTTCTGCCCTTCAATCAATTACCCTGAGGCCACAACAAGGCTTTTTTATGGCAGGCTTCTTTTCCCAGACAAGAAAAGGCGTCCTTTTGATTTCTGCTGAAGGAGGAACCTGACAGAGTGGGATTGATTTGAGTTGATTTGAGTTGCATGTCGTCATAATTACCAATGTCCTGCTGCGCAGCGTCCCATGCTGGGATTCCGAACGACACAAGCGCAGTTCGAGGGACAAAGCCTCGGGGATGTTCACCCCGGGGAGGAGGGAGGGCTGCCGCGGTTAAATTCATGAGCCGGGTTGGGAGTTCAAATCTAAATTTCAAATGTTTGAATGTTAATATCTCGTGATGCACGTAATCGGATGTTTGACAATGACTTTCCCAGGACAACAGTTGACAGTGGTGATGAACATTACTGTTTCATGCGGCGATGTCCACTGCAAGTTCGAGCAGATGTTCTTGTGTCAGAAACAACAGCACAGAAAAAAGACTGGGTTTTTTGCACATCACAAACACCCTCGGAGTCTGACTTTTAGTGGGTGATTCTTGAATGCAAAAGGCAAGTGCCTCCCAAAAAGATCTTCAAAGTCTCCCCCGTCGTCAGACAACACGAGGTGTTGGGGATTTCACGCTTCCGTTGCTTCACATACCTCGAGGCAATCATGTACCACACAAACCCAAGTGTCGTATCGCCGATTCCATCTCACTTTTTTGCCCCTTATCTTCTTCCAGGTAATGACACAGCAAAGGCCTAACTGTGAAGAGGCCCGAGTTACAAGATGAAATGGGTCAAACCACCTTGACATTCGCCATTTCTGCGCAAATGGAGACGTAGTTCGAAGCTTCGAGCGACGTTTTCTCAACGCGTTGTGAGGGATCAAGACGGATGGAGGGGAAGCTGAGTATGACACTGAAATGGACAAAATTATGATGTGATGAAACTCGTAGCAACAGGAGGCACACCATAGCAACCATGAGGCTATGGTTGTTGCTCCGGCGACGCCGCCGTCTCCTGACCTTGGCCGTCACTTCCGGTCTGACCTTCTTCCTGCTGTCGTCCTTCGGGTTCCTGGGCCTGTCCCACCACCAGTCGCCCTACGAAACGTTCGACAACTCGGACTACGATCTCAACTACGACTCGGTGGACGCTGTTCACGCCATGGTTCGGCAGATGAGTTCCATCAAGAGGCGAAACCAGCTGCAGTTCGACGAGGATACCCAAGAACACCGGGAACCGGAACCGATGGAGGAAGCCAACAAGGACCCCGACTCCGACACCGCGCTGCGATTCGAACCTGCCGGCGCCAACAAAAACAAGCTACAGACGAGCAAGAAAAGGAAAATCCGACTCGGAATAGGCGACTATCCAGATATTCCAGACAATGTCCCCAAGAAGTACTCCTTCATCCACGAGCAGCACAAGTCCACCACTCCGCAGCCGAGAACCTCGGGACTTGAGCCCGAGACGAAACTGCGCGGGCCCAGCAGGGACGACATGGGTGACAATGCGCAGCAAGGAAACGAGCACGATGACTTGCAAGATGATGCCAGAAACCCTGAAGGTAAGGAAAGACTGATGATTATGCACCGACAGAGTTGTCGGGCTGTGCATGAAAGGGGAGAACACAACTGTGACATGGTCTCCTGATGTTTGACCTGCTTGACAGAGGCCTGTGAGAAAATTTTTGCATTTGCGACTCTCAGATTCAGACAACACAAAAGTTTTGTTTTCTTTACTGGCAACAAAGTTGTCATCGTTTTCTTGAGGTGAATCGGAATTTGTTTGTTTCAGACCATGACGATTACGACGCAGACTACGCTGAAGACGAGGACGAAGACGAAGAAGAATCCAATGAAGTTGACGAGAACACCAACGATTTGAACGAGAACGAGGAGGAAAACGAGAATTACAACGAAGACGAATATGATTACGGAAACCCAAACCCAGTGTTCAGGCAGGAAGACTTTGATCCCCTCCCGGCCAACGCCAGCCACCCGAAGAGAACATTTCAAGATCTGGCGGAGGCTGACGAGGAGAACCGAGTTCATAACTACGAGGAGGCCGGGGATTACTACGAAGAAAACAACGCGGAGGATAGAGCTGCGGAGCACGACATCCACGTCAACGGTCGAATGCTGCACAGTAAAGCGAGCGCTGATGGCGCAAAGGAGACGCATCAAGGTGACGTTTATGACAACCGCAAAGCATTACCTAGTGATATTACGAGGCTGCGCACACCTCTAAAGAGACAGGAAAATCACGCCATCCAAAGAGACCACAGACATTCACCGTCGGACAGGCGTCATTCAAACAGTCACAAGGGAATCAGCAAAGAACTGGAGCCCAGCAACGTGCCAAAACATGTAGATGGTAGTCTTGGAACAAATCTCGAACGCAGTGTGATACGGACTTCAGTGGTGAATCGGTCGGACACACGGGGGCGGGAGTGGGTGGAGGCTCCCGCCACCCAGATCCAGACGCCGCGGCTGCCCCGACGACTGGGGCCCGTGGTGTACAGTAACGACGGCTACCCGATCGTGGAAGACTCCATCTACTGGTCACAACAGGTGGACAGCTTCGTGCCCAGAGGTGAGTCTCCCCCCCCCCCTGAGGGGACCAAGTCAGGTTGAGTGATTTCTGGTGACATGTCAGGTGGTACAGCAAGACCGGTTACAAGTGACGTGTCCGGATGGTTGACACAGTTCACGTCAACTTTGCGCGAAGAGTTTTACGCAAAGCGCTGTTATCATTCAGTCACATACCACACACGCAGCTCATCCTTTTGTGTGAACAACAAGGGTCTTTTCCTCTCACCAAATGTGGAACAAATACAAAGAAAAGAACCTTGAATTTTCCACACAACAAAAACCATCATTATACGAATAATTATTTGTGTGTGGAACAAAGCGGAATGGGTGTACTGAAAAAAGAACAGTGTTTTGTTCAGCACTCAACTAATTACGAGGGTCTTCTACAAAGATTCCTTCTTTCCTGCGCAGTTTCGGCGATTTGAAATGAAGGAATTTTTTTGCATTTTTCAACAACTGAGAATGTTTAATAGAACCTCCAAAACATGCAATAAAATTGAAAATCATGCAGGAACATTGCGGAAATTGCTCCAAACATGGAGTAAAACTCAACAATGATGGCGGACGGGTCAAAGTCAATTGTCATCTGTGTCTTCCTCCTGGGATGAAATCTCTGCCTCAGAAATGTCTGAAATTGACAAATTGCAACCCTCAAAGTACTGTCCCTCAGCTTTGACACACTTCTTCCATCTAAAAGCCATGGATCTGATGGCATTGTAGAAGATTTCGGGTGGGGTTTTCCTCATCACCAACCAGACTCTGTCCTGAACTTCTGGGATATTGGCAAACTTGATTCCTCTCAACTGCTTCTTCAAATATGGGAAAATTGTGAAATCGCAGGGGGCTAAGTCTGGACTGTATGGTGGGTGGGGTACGAGATTGATGCCTGATTCTCCAAAAAGAGCAATGGTGATGTTGGAGGTGTGGGGGGTAGCATTATCCTGGTGTATCCAATAGTTCCTGTCTCCATTGGCATCGCGCAACCAGAGGCCTGGACGTTTTCAGCGAATTCTCTCCTTTAGTCTGTTGAGTACTCCACAATAAAAGTCAGAGTCAACTGTCTCTCCAGCAGGCACAAACTCAAGCAACAACACCCCATAAGCATCATGGAACAAGATCAGCATCGATTTCCTGATAGAGTTTGATTTGACAATTTTGGTTGGGCATGGTCCACCTTTTTCAGTCCACTGACAAGACTCAAATTTTGTCTCCTGGTTGTACAAGGAAATCCAGGTTTCGTCCCCACTGACGATGCGGTCTAAGTAGTGTGGAATGGTCCAGACATTCTGCAGATTGTCAGTACTCAGGTCTGATCTCATCTTCTTGTTGGCATCGGTGAGGAAATGAGGGACAAATTTCGGGCAAAGTTTCTTCATTTTTAAGTCCTTCTTGATGACTTTGAAAACAGTGGAAACTGGCCTTTGGACTTCTGCAGCGATTTCTTGAAGAGTCTTCCGGCGGTCAGTCTGGATGCTGGTCTGGATGTCAGTGATGGACTGCAGGCGTGTTGCAGGGCATCCGGAATGGGCATTGTCCTTGGCTGTCTCTCTGCCATCTCAAAATCTGTGATGCCAAAGTCTCACTTGGAGGTAGGACAGTGCATCCTCTCCATACACATCTTGGAGGCTCCTCGCAATTTGGGCAGGAGACTTGCCTTCCTTGGTCATGAACCGGATGTTTATCCTTTTTTCCTCACACCTGGACATCACAAAATGCACTGAAGAAACCACCAACAAAATGCACAACTGGAGGAAGAACTCCATGTGAATTTGACAATGAAAACTCTGTCTCAATGCTTGTCCGCCGCACAAACAAATGGGATCGTCACCTGCACTGATTGACCCAAGTTTGAGCGCATGCCAGGATCGACACACAGACAGCTGACCCACTTTTCCTCTTCCCAGACATTGCAGAGACAGTCTGCAGTCTTCGGACACTCACAAAAAAAAACTACATTCGACGAGATAGAAATCGCGCAGGAAAGAAGGAATCTTTGTAGAAGACCCTCGTACGAAGTAGTTGTGTGTGAGCTCGCAATCTTCTTATCAGTGTTCACAATTATTTTTGCCCGCATTTTTGCAAGAACAGAGATTAATTTCCACCATAATAGGGCCTAATACGGGACAAAATCCAACTTTACAAAAAAAGCGAAGCTGGTGGCACAACCGAAAATTTCAAAGTAATTCATCATTCATGTTGTGAACAATCTGAGGAGAAGCATCAACGGAAAAGGAAGGAAAATTTGTGTTCGAACTTTCTTTTTCATGTGGTGTAGTGCCCACAAATGTGGTCCTTTGGTCCCAATTTATATTTCACTCAACATCCATCAACTTGTGGGTCTGGTAGGCGTGGGTGGACATGAGAACCAACCCCAATGTTCATCAGTGGTTTCCTCTTTTCGATGTAAATTCTGAATCCAACAAGAACAAAAAATCTCAGAGCTAACCTTCCCAGCCACAGGTGGTCTGACTCCATGTTCGGGAGTTCCCGTCTTGAGTACGACGGTACGAGTCAGTTGAGCAGCCAATCCGTCAGTCGCCCCCTCAACGCGTCTCTGTCCTCTCTCCGCAGGGCTCAGCGAGTACGACGTGTCGCGGTTCGTGTCGCGGGTGCGGCGGCTGCCGGTGTCCGAGCTCGAGGCGGCGCGCTGGAACCGCTGCGGCCGCGCGCAAAACATGTTCGCGCGCCTCAGCGACGGGACGGCGGCGTGCGCGCGCTACAGAGAGCCGCACAACAAGCTGCTGCACGGTGAGGGAGGGAGGGAGGGAGGGAGGG
>JAAUXT010056040.1_pt1 | contig 13174 bp, 12 predicted proteins | sample 7278171 | NCBI WGS metagenome assembly JAAUXT01 (sample SAMN14350112, study PRJNA611818) | marine sediment metagenome | isolation source: surface marine sediment (1.8m) | place: French Polynesia: Moorea | collected 2018-08
AATGGAATGGATTTTGGTTTTGAAAATTTGTGCACATGAAGTCCAAGAACTGGTGTTCACTCGCATGCAATTTGAATAATCAGTGATGATTATGTCTGTCTTTGGTGACCCTGTGAAAGTGGTCAGTTGTGCACAGTATGGCGGAACATTCTGCAGTGTCTCTGACTCAGATAAACAACACAGAATTCCGCCAGCATGCTTGTGCAAGCCTGCTTTCAAAGACCAACTGTTCCATGTTCTACTGTCTTTCCATTCAATGTTTTTGCACGCTTGGATTGTGTTTCTGGTCCTCTTTCCAACTGAAGTTGACTCACACAGACAAAGGTGTCTGTTCAATCGCAGCGCCGGCCGATTGGTTACATAAAAAGCGTGCCTCGTAGACCCATTTAACGAAATGGGAGAATTTGGAACGCAACAACGACAGGCCTCCCTTTGTTAGGACAGTGAACCAAATCAACCGACAAACCCCAACCAACCAATTCAATTGTGAAACATCCGCGCCTAATTCGAGGTAAATTCCTCCAGAAGTGACTGTCTCACTATCTTCCTGGAACCAATACAAACTTCATTTATTTGTGTTTCCACAAACAGACACATTTGAATTTGATCGCCTGACCCATTCTCTGCCAAGAGAAATCACCTGTCACATTCAAGAAATGCAGCGGCGCCATCTGCAGCAATTTGATCAAATTACAGTGCGAGTGGAGCACGTGTCTTCAGCGGCACAAAGTCCTGTTGCCACATGGTTGGAGTCATAGAAACCCAGGAAAGCCACCAAAGAGATGGGGGAAAGAGCAGAGATAAAAGAAGTGATAGCACTGATTATGAGCATGAACAGACTGACAATAGCATCAAGCAGACAGAAATAACACCAGGTTCAGCAAAACAAGCTTGTTTTTGCTCTGGTACTCATGTACTTCTGCTTGTGGTGACAACAAATACCACGGGGTTGACAATTGACAACATTGGCGCCACAGCCACTTGGGTCCATGGCAGCATTTCTGGAGAATAAGTCTCCAACAAACTGGCTGTGATGTAAATAAATGAAGTTGGTATCCAAGACAACCAAATGAAGCATGTCACAATGACCAGTTGTATCAACATGGAAGCGTTCAGTTTCCCCTTTGACTCTGAGAATTCCTTTTGTGATCTGTGTAATGATATTATCAGGGACACGTACACCCCTGCAATGAAGACAGCTAATGACATTTTGTGAAAACTGACCATCCAGATTTGTATGTTGAAAAGCACCTTTGAACCATGTGGATCAATAAAAGGTGAACACAACATTGAGGGCAGGGCATGGAAAAGGTTCCCAGCACTTATGACTAAAGCCAATGAAACTGAGCAACAAAGTAAAGTAATTCTGAACAAATATTTTGTGATCCTTTTGGCATCTTTAAATCTTGTACTCAATGGGTCTTTTACCACCCTCAGCCGAGAGAAAGAAAGAAAAGAAAGGAGCAAAGGATGCAGGATTGAGAAATTCAACAAGAGGAGAAATATTATGAGACAGTAAATGCTGGATCTCCAATTTTCTTCTTCCAAAACAAAGTCATCACCATAGAAAATGTCAGCAATCCAAAGTGCAGTCAAGAACAGAAAACATGTCACATCTGAGACGTTTACCCACAGAACAGTCAGTTCAAAAGCCTTTGTGCTTTTGCTTTGCCTGTTGAATCCTGCGCGAATGATTCTTCTTTGCAAAATGGACACCATGTTTGCCAGAAGAACCACCGCTCCAATCACCTTGAAGCACACTTTTAGAGCCAGGTTGGGCAACAGGTTCTCACACTTAAAATGCCAGGGTAACTGGAGACTGCATTCTGCTGTTTCTGGCAAAATGCAGCAAAGACGAAATTGGCTGGTCTCCACAAGTCTTTTCACACAAATTTGTTTGAAGAATTCAGAAGATAGAACAAATGCATTTTGTGATACAGAGAGAATATCAACATTCAATGAATTTACTGCATCAAATGCTGTTTGGGAGATCAAACAATTGTGAGACAAATTCAAGATTTTGAGAGCCTTCAAATGTGAGAAAGTGTGCTCCCCAATTGTAGTCAATAAGTTGTGATTCAACAGAATTTCATACAACTTCCTGTTGTCCCTGAAACAAGTTTGCTGTAGTTCTTGAATCTTGTTGTGAGAGAGTTTCAAAACACACAAATTGGAACTGGAGGTAAGCAGTGCACAACCTGTGGTTAAGCCTGAATTAGTCACTGCTGCAGTTAGAAGAGAGGAGAAAAGAAATGTTGGGTTTCTTGTGCGAAATGAGCACCCATCAAACATGAGTAGTGAGTGAGGATACTCATTGTCAAAACGTTCAAAAAGAAAGTGCTTTTGTGTACACAGAAGGGTGAATGCAGCACAAGTGCAGCCTTTGAAACAGTGAAATGAATGAAGTGAGCAAAAGTTTTCATCATCTGCACTTGGGCAATCCCTTATGCCATCACAAACATCTCCCAGGTGAATGCATCTCTTGGTGTTGTGACACTGAAACATGTGTTTACAAGTCCTGGTTTGGCTACAAATACTGTGATAGTGATAACTTTCATCTCTTCCACTGGGACAGTTCCATTCTCCATCACACACCCTTCTCCATGGAATGCAGTAGTACCCAGGACATTTAAACATCATGTTACACTCAAAATTACTGCAGTCCTGAATATGTTCTCCGTGTTTGCAAGGAAACTGGTCACCCCTCCTGTCCATCCTGAACAGGCAAATGTCTGAAAAATTGTAACAAACTTGAAAGTCGACTGAACAAGGTATCAAGCCCTTTCCATCACACGAAATCGTTTGGCTTGAATTGTGTGAAGCTGCCTGAAAGGTGCCCAAGCTGAAAGATGAACTTGACTTTTGTCCACTCCATGATTCCCTTGTGATTGGGCTGTGGAAGCATGAGTTTCTGCCTCCCTTGAAAAATATTGTGCTGCAGTATTGCTTCTGTTTGATGAGCTTGTCTGACAAACTCTGGGAACACAAGGCAGCTGATGTTTGGAGGACGAACAGCACTGATTTATATTCTTGAGATCCACATTTCACCAGGTTTTCACCCGTGGAAATTTGCTTCCTCCTGAGTCTCTGAACCACCAGAGCAGAATCAGAATCTCCGGAGACACTCATTGCCTTGACAAGTGGCAAAGGAGAAGAATACTTTTCCAGCTCAACAACTTGGGTGAAATTATCATCAAAATACGGTGGAAAGGTGGGAGTATCAATGCACAGCAAAAAATCATTGAAATGTGGTCCTGCATCAATTGTGAAGGAGAGTTTTGACGCTTGACTGCGTATCTGCTGTGAAATTTTCAGACAAGAATTGTTTTGCCTCAGTTGCTGTTTGCGGCAGACCAACATAAGATCATCCGTGTTAAACTGTGTCTGGTTGCTTGGTTTTACCCCAGTTGTATTCTCCACACAAACAATGTCTTCCACAGCTTTTGTGTGACAACCAATTGTCATCCAAGTTGGGTGAGCCAAGTTTGATAACAGCATTACTGTACACATAGTGGAATAAATTCTTTGCCATGAAACAGAAATCATGGATTTGGAACTGGAATGTCCACAGGTAGAAGATTTGCAATCAAGTTGGTGTTCCCCAAGCAGCCTGTAAATTCCATATTGCAGGCAAAAGGTGAGTGGTTGCGGATAAGCAAGTCCTAAACCCTTGGTGAATGTTCTTTGAAAAGCTAATGGGTCGTTGTTTATCCAAGCCTGGATGAAAGAGAGTGCATTTTGAATGTATTCGTTGTCATGGGATAAAGATGGTCAAAATGTTTTGCATCACATACCTGTGTGCCATTTGTGGTACGCTTTAGCCCAATGAACAAACTGAATATGGGAGGAAGAAATTCAGACAACTTCATCAGGTCCAGCAATTCACTCAGTTCTGTTCTGCTGTTGAATGTTGGAAGGACACTGCCCAACGTGTGACACAGCTCTTGCACTCCTGTCCAGGACTTCAGAATCTTATCAATGCGAAATCCAACCACTTGGTAATTTTTGAATGACTTTGAGAAAAACTTTGAATCGGCTGCAACATGGTTGTTTGAACTGTTGCAAATCATTTTTACTGAAGTTTTGGTTGTGCATATTATTGTTTGCTTCTCTAGTTTGAATGATGTTGATGCAAAGTTCAAACATGACATTTCATCCAGACTTTGTGAAGGTTTTGAAGGTTTCATTGGTGACTGTTTTGTCTGAACCCAAAGTAATTTCAATGGAAACATTGTGTCATGCAGATCATCTTTGCATTCTACTGAAAGTGACATAATTTTGCCTGCCAGGGAAATTTCATGGTATTCCCTGAATGAAGGCAAAGACAAGTGGAATTTTCTTGATTCCACAATGCTGTGCAAGCTTTTGATGTAATGTTCATAAATTGGATGTGTAAAATCAGTGACATAAAGACTGTTGGGTTTGTGAGGGTGATTTGTAGAACAGGTAGATATCCCCATTCTTTCTCTCTTCTTCCTATTTTTGTCAGAACCTATTGCTCTGAACGGGTCATAATACACAGACCTGAGCGGAAGTTCTGCATCTTGGGAATAACTGAACAAGTACTGTTGGAATTTCACCTTTGATTCGTACGCAGTGACATTCATGGTGACTTCCAATTTCAATTTGGTGCTGCCACGATGTCCTCCCAGCATCAAGGTTCCCCTTTGGTATTTAGGACTGATTTCTCCCGGTGTCCCTTGTGAACAGCAAATCAGGTTCTCTGATAGAGAAGTTTGTCTTGAGGACATCTCTGTGTCCTTTGTGTGGTTAATGTTTACAAGTACGTTCACCCAGCTGTGTTTTGATCTTTCAGCCAGCATCACCTCGATGGAAGGGCCTGTCTCTCCAAATGGGTCACTTTCAGAAAAGCTCAAGTTGAAGCTCACTGAATTATTTTGTCCCACAGAACAATATGTGTAGTTTGTGCTGAATTCATCACTTTGGCATATTTTTGTTTTTCTAAATTTGCAGGGATCACTGTCCCCTTTCCTGGATCCATGCCCTTCATGTTGGGTGTTATGTGTGTATTTCTCCTTGTAATGTAGGCTAAGGCTGCCAAACAAGGCTATCATATCAAAATACATCTTTGGAGGCTGATAGACACTGCCTGAACCTGTAAAATATAACTTGCAAAGAGGTGATCTCCAAAACATCAAGCTCAACAAGGCAAAGCTGTGAGATGGTCCCCTACCTATAAAACGAAAACCAGGCAACTTGTGGGCAGAGAAATAGCCTGTCACTTCATACTTGTAAATAACTTTTATTGATGAGACAGGTTGGAGACTATATGGCTTGACGGTCTTCACACATTTGTCTGTTTTCTCTGGAAACTTTCTCTTTGTTATCTGGAAAATGATACATTTCTTCATGGACTTTGAGATCAAGTAATTGAGATAAAGCTGACGTCTTCTCTCGTACATCTTTGATTCGCCATCACACAGCCATACACTGACTCTAACACAATAGGACTGTTCAACAGCCAGATTCCCGACAATTTCAGCGTATTCCATGAAGCTGTAGAATAGTACTGAAGCATTCTTAGAAAAATAGATGTGCCTCTGTGCTATGGTGGAGGTACCAGGCTGGCAAACTGTACAAATCTCACCAAGTCTCTGATCATAGAACAGCAGTCCAGCATAGAGACAGTAAATGCTGTCTTTACCCTTGTATTGCATACTTTTCAGTGACACTTTGATGCTTGCATTTGGATTCAAAATGTGAAGAAGACAAACTCTTGAATGTGCACACAGTTGAAAGGGAAACTGTATGTCAGTTGGCAGTGTGTTTCCAGGCAGCTGAAGTTTATTTCCCTTGTGGAGAAGTCTAAAACTTTGAAATTTAATTCTGCTCAACAAATAGATCAAATCAGCTAAATTTGTGGGAGTTGCATTGATATACACCAACACTGAACACACAAACCCTGTGGAATTGGCCTCAGCATGAGATTTTACATTTGTGAATGGAATTTCATGAGAATCAATGCCTGGACCATCATAAAGGACAAATTGATAGTTTTCAGGTGGCTTGAAAATCCCAACTCTCACAATGAATTTTTTTGCAGTCTGGAAAGTGTAGTGCACCAAAACTAGTTTTGAAGATGGAAAGTTCAGTACCCAGTTGTAGTTGAGGCTAAACCTGTCTTTGTAGTGAGGTGAGATGAACACTTGATGCAAAGCAGTTTTGTCGATGAGGGAGACTTGCACATCAGCCAGGCTTGTTATTCCAAGATCTGAATAGAGGCCCAGATGCATTGTCCTTCTTATGTAAACACTGGTACCAGAATGTGTTCCTCAGAACCCAATCTCATTCACATTGAAGAAATTGCGTTCAGAAAACAACATTGGAACACTGAGTTCAAGCAGCGTCACATTGAAGTGGACATTTATTTCTACAAATTTGAGGGTGACTACTGTCGAAAAGGAACTCTGTGTCAGCATGAGTAGATTTTGTATTGGACGGCGGGTGGAGTTGTATTCGTAAACGCTCCAAGCTGCCCCAGCTCTGTTGAGCGTTGCTCCCCGCTTCAGGTGTCTACCTTTCAGAGCTTTCTCAAGTTCAGCTCTTCCTTTGACCTTCCTTTCATCCAACAAGAATACAGTTTGACTGAAGGAAAGGAGAACATTGGCTTGTGTGTGAAGCCACGAAAACCTATTTTTAAGGCTGTGGCTTCCTGAAGACATCAGATGAAAATACTTCATTGATCCGTTTGTGTTTTGGTGTCTGACATGTCTTTGAATGGTCTTATGATACAAGAATGCTCTGACGTAAGCTTGCCAACTTCGATTCCTGAACCGAGACACATGTGTTCTCAAAACTGTGTTTGGTAATATTGCTGGAGTTTCCGTGTGGCTGGCCGTCACGCAGTTCAACAAAACAATCACAATACTGGGATGCATAAGTACTGCACCTTGCTGTGTTGTGTGCTACAGAAAACTTGTTTCACATCCAACAGAATGAACCAATGCTGGAGACTCTATTTTTTAACATGTTGATCTGCATCTTCTTTTGAAAGGATCTTTCTCTTTCCAATGACAGTGCTTCATATTTCACATTATGGTGGCACTCAGAAACCTCTCAGCCAGAATTTGTCAGCAACAATACCATTGTTTCTTCAGGTTACCATTAGAAAAGCTCTTTGTATGAAAACAATGTTCTTTTCTCCCACAAAACTTGGATATTTCTTCTGCCTCAACACCAACTATTCAAGACCCAAAGAGGCTCAAGGTTGTGAAATGTTTCTTTTTTTGGGTCAGTGCCCCAACTTGAGATTCAAAAGCTGGCATGCATGTGAAAGACAAGAAAACTGCTGTACCTGTGGTACAAACCCTGGGATTCATAGAAACAGATCCATTGTATGGGTGTTTGCGCACGTGGGACCAACGTTACAGGCATGAATTTATGAGGGGCCTATTTCAACTTGTGACAGTGTTGGATTACCCCTTGCTTAAACCCTTGGCCCAACACACCATCCACAACTCAGGCCCTGGTGGAATGTGGCTGAATGCAGTAGAATGCGGTTGACTGCGGCTGACTGTGCCTTATCCAGCAAAGTTACACCAAATCCATTAGAATTTCTGTGCATCCACTTGTCATGCCTGTATTTGTTTTGTTAAACAGCTGTTATTTTATGCAGAACAATAAGGACTCTTGTCACATAAACGCACGGACAATGCAGACTCAATGGCCGTGTTCCGTATCTGTGGATCGCCGCCGGCGAAGTGGCGTGAATTTCACTCTGGACTGGAGATAGTTCCCCGTGTGTGTGTGTGTGTGTGTGTGTGCGTGCGTGTGTACGTGCGTGTGTCCGTGTGTGTGCGTGTGTACGTGAGTGCGTGTGTGCGTGCGTGTGCGTGTGTGTGTGTGTGTGTGTCTGTCTGTCTGTCTGTCTGTCTGTCTGTCTGAGTTGGTCTGTTGTATGTTGCTCTGTTGGAAAGTTGTACATGTCACAAGACTTGGCCCCAGAGTTTGATTCACTTCACAGAGGATGATCAAAATCATTTGGAAAGTGCCGGCCCCGGACAGGCCTGTTTGTGTTTCTGTTTCTGTCAACAGGTGCGGTCGTGCTCTGTTCATCGTCTGCTGTGATTGTATCATCCTCAATGATGACGTCATCCATGGCCACGCTCACACGGTCAGCCCCGGACGACTCCAAAAGCTCACTGCAAGAGGAAAGTCACCAGAAATCACGAAAAGACATTCATTCATGAGACTGTGTGCAAACACATTCACACACATGACTCACAAGAACCAGCACAAGGTCGTGAATGTTTGCATTCCGAGTTCTGTTTTTGCTTGTGAATATCGCATTCCGAGCGTGCAACACAAACCATTGTTTTGCAGTAGCATCTTGAAAACAAAACTTCACCTGTATTTTTTGGCCAACTCGGTAGTGTTGAAACGAACGAGTTTTGGGGGATTGGGTCTGGTGATGCTGTTGGTGTCGACCCGGGCGTTGTTGGATATGACAAACAAGTCGCGCCGACATGACAGCACTCTCCCGAAACGAGGAACGTTCACCTCATGGCACGTGTGACAGGAGCAGCGCGAGATGCGCTGGTACACCATCCGCGGGCAAGCTGGAAAAAAAAGGTGTAGATAAACAACAGGCGACAGGGGACTAATGAGTCTGAGGCGAAGCCGAGGATATTGATAATCTACTGTTGATTGTTTGACCACGTGTTGTAACTCACAAGCCACCAAAGTGGATGAGTGTCAAACCACTCAACTGACAACTGTTGATCACCTGTTGAGAACAAAGGTTGCCCCTGACGACGTGCCTTACCATTGATTCGCAGTGTTTTCTCCTTGGTATCTTCAAGCAGCATTAGAGTTAGGGCGACCCCGATCTCGACTTGGGGAGGGGGTAATCATGTTCTTGGGGTTGGAGTCCAACTCCATGGTAAATGAAAACGTCAAAGCCCCAAAACTGGAGGCGGGGCAAAGGTTTTCTTTTTGAAGGGGGGGGGGGTCATGTGTCTTGATTTTAGATGGGGGGGGGGGGGCGTCGGCTCCCCACAGCCCCCTGAGGATTGGGAATGAAGATGCCACACCCCTTGAACTTACCGAAACCCGGACAGTATCCAGTTATGTACGTATCATAACCCGAATCCATGCAGACCCTGGCTATGTTTTGTACACTTCCAAGAGTGCTTGAGTCGGTCAGAATGGCAGTCGAGGAACAATGGCCTGCAGAAGGAGACAACGAGGCACAATTCACTTGACAATCAATCCATTGAAAAAAAATGTCTATTTGTTGAAGTTTGACACAGGCACATTGTCCCATCATACAGAGAACAATTGAGTGAATTTTCAGGTTATGAGTGCAGGAGATGATCGTGAAAAAGAATCCTTCATTCAAGTTCACTTTTGACTGGCAAACACACCAGCTGTAAGTCACATTATTCTGAACTGACTGAGCTGTCTGACCAAAGTCCTTCATACACCGCTGAACAGGAGGAACTTTTGAGACAAAATAGATCTAATCTTTGTTCACCTGAACAGATGTTGTCGATGACAATGCAAATGCACCCATTGCCACAGAATTCCACATGAAGGCCACTGCGGACAAGGTTACACGTACACACGCCGCCGCTCCCTCTAACTGGCTCCGGAGATTGTACAATCAGGATGCTGTCAATGCTGTCAACCAATACAAGTTCTCTGTCTCTGTACACAGTCATGATCGCACAGCACAACAAGTTCGTGAACAAACAAATGCCGTAAGTGTCGTCAGACGTGTGTATGCTTGTGTGCGTGTGTGCGTGTGTGCGTGTGTGCGTGTGTTCGTGTCTTCGTGTGCTTCTGTTTGTGTGTGTGTGTGTGTGTGTGTGTGTGTGTGTGTGTCTCTGTGTGTGTGTGTGCGTGCATGTTTGGAACAGGCCTGTCGCTTGGTTGTACTAGTCCCATCCATATAGGTGCCTCCTGGGCAGTGTCAACGGTGGGGAAGGGGTTTGTCTCTGTCACCCAGACCCTGTGAAAATCGTGTGAAACACAAATTAATGCGCACCTGGACACAGTGCTGTGATGGTGATGCCCCAAACCTCCGACAGGTAAAGAACACAAAGCTGACTGAGTCTGTCACCTCAGAGAACTGTTTGTCATCATGCATCTGAGTGGAGATTACCTTGAAAGAAAGAGGGAGATGAACAGTCGCTTGCACACCTGATTTATCGTTTCCTGACAAACGCTTTTCAGAAGAGACGTGTGCCACTCCTTGAGACCTTCAGATTCACTTGTGCGATGCCCTAATGGCGCAGTTGATAGATCTATGTGCCATAACTCTTCGTGTTCATGGTTTGCATGAGCGCAACAACCTGTTGATTTGTGTCCTCAAAGGGACGAAGGAAACTCACATATTTATTTGGCCTGGCGGTCTCAGCAAAACAGGAGCCATTTCGTACTCCTTACACCTCATACACTCAAACACGCGTCGTGGAGAACACACAGTCCAGGGACTTGTTCACACTGGTTTCGTGAATCAGTGACAGAAAGGAAACTGCTCCTGAAGCCGAAGCCTTTTGGTTCCAACAACATGGTGGGACGGATTCGGAAGAATCAGTGTGAACCGGGGTCAGTCACCTCAGAGGCGGCACGCCCAGAACAACGGGCTGTCGTGCGCTGCACCTGTACCACCTGGCAATAGAGTCGTGGTTCCATTGCGGCGTTGAACTCAAGGTCACATTCTCTAGTTTGGGCCTGGTGAAGGGGTTTCCGATCTATTTTTCATGAAATCAAAGAGCAATGCTGCCACCTGTGCCTTCACTCGTTGGGTTTCGCAGGTGGATTGCCATTTTGTTCGCATTTTCACACACCAAGTTGAGAGCTTTGTTTCAGACGTTGGGATTTCTTCAACTTCTCATTCATCTGTCTCGGTGGAGTCAGAATGCTTGCCCCAAAGTTTTTATTTCTTGACAACAGAATGTGGTTAACTTGTGAATCAGAATGTACATCAAGGAGCAAAATGGTCACAAAAGTAACCTTTGATATCTACAAGGTGTGTCTGTGTCTCCTTCTCTTTTGGCTGCTTCGCCTGAATCAGCGACCCGTCAAAGTTCATCCGGCTACATAGACGGATATGTAATGGACTTCAAGTCTTCCGGAGCCACGCGAACACGGTACGCAGACGCCAGCAGCCCTCTGCAAGACAAGATCGGCAGAAAGAAAGCTGGTGCAGCGGTGTGGTTATTTTGCGCACCAAAGGTCTCCAGGGACAAAACAGAAAATGCCACACCGACTTTTTAAATTTTTTTTTACCTGTAGTGTTCGGCAACTGCTGTTGTTGTGAAATTGACAGATTTTGTTGCTTGTATTTTCGGGTTGGTGTGTTTCATGCACGCAAAATGTGCTGCGCCACCAAGCGGCGGCTCTTTGGTGCACTCTCCGCAGCCGCATCCCGCTATGTGATTGTACACGGTCCGCGCATCGGCTGAAATGTGACGGAGATGAGCATGGGTGCAGTCAGTGGTCCCATCTCTGTGGATTTTGTACCTTCCAATGACGGAGATGTGTGGCCACTTGTACTGTCAGTTGTGCGCAGGCCTGAGGTCTGTGTGCTTTTGACGAAGACATGCTGTTCGTTTTCTTTTTTGGGGGGGTGAAGGAAAGAGCCACCTTGTTTGAAAACAGTTTGGTTCTGTTGGGTTTGACAAACCAAGGTTTGTCAAGAAGAAAAAAAGAGTCAATCCTTACCATGTCAATGATACGACTCAAAACACTTGGTGTGTGCAAGGCCTCAAATGGCAAAGAATGAAGCTGCAGTACTTACGGTTGTCTAGACAAGCCCCCGTGTGGTATGCCACGTGATTTGTGTCCATGCAGGCATCGCTTATGTACACTGTACTCCCCAGGTCTTCTGGGGCTGGCAGAATTGCATGGGAGGAACAGAAACCTACATAAAGAAAATAAAAGTTCAGCTCTATGATCTTCAGTGATGTTGATTCTCAGAAAAGTGTTTTGTTGATGCCAGCCTTGTTACAAATACAATTGCCATCTTGAGGTTTGACGTCAACATCCGAGACATTCAGCACCCAAATTTGGCGCAAAGCGTCAACATCTTGACGTAGGCGGCACAATTTGAAACCCCTTGAGCGGTGTAGCAACACAAGCTCAGCACCACACAACTTGCCTGTCGATATGGCAAAGAAATCACTCACCTGTACAGGAATAGTCAATAACAACGCAAGTGCAATCTTCACCATTGATTTCGCAGGGTTCCGCAAAAAAGTCAACAAATTCATGATCACAGGTGCACCCACTGCATCCTGAAAACAAAACAAAAAATAGTTCCATGGGACTCGCCTGTTGTGCCAGAGGTAAAAAGCCCCAGGCAAGTGCAAAATTGGAACACTGCTAAATCACAAAGTGGTTGTTACGATCAATTTTCTTGCTGGTGCCTTATCCTTGATATGAACACAATTGAGCACCATTTTCATGGAGAAACTGTTGTACATATATATATACTTTTGGAAGAGGATGTGCCTGTAGTGATTTGTATTCGACTGGACCAGTGCAAATCACTAGAAACCAGGAACTGCAGCCACTGACTCTGTTTCAGAACTCGTAAAGCCTGTCAAACTGCCAACTTTTGGTGCAATCATAGTTTCATAAAATATTTGCTTGTGTGCGTGAGCATTTTATGTATTCATAAACCCAATAAAAATTCTCAATCTCTTTTGTGGATTTCAGCACTTCACCTTTTATCCCCCTCCCTCAGTGTGATATTTGCAGCACCCAACTGTGCAGAATGGAGTTTGTAAAAGAAACAACAATGGACAATGAGAATTCATTCCAAACAAGTGTCAAAAACTAGAATTTATTGTTCCCACCCAATGTGTCCCTGTTCAGTCACAAGTCAAGCAAGCTCACATGGTGTGCACATGACTGGACAAGTTGGAATTTGCAAGGTGTTTGGGGATGTTAGTAACAGTTTTTTCAAAAGACAAATTGACAACTTTCATGAAAGTTTGAGGAGCCATACATCATGACAATACAAGAATACATGCATGTGCCAATGTTGGTGATGAGCAAACAATAAATTCCAAAGACAACAAGAAAAAAAAATAGCTCCATGGAGCTCGCGGTGATTTGAGGAAATTTCAGTTGCTCTGATTTGGCTTGCTCTGATTTGGCTTGCTCTGATTTGGGTCACTCAGATTTGGCTCACTCTGATTTG
>JAAUXT010077119.1_pt1 | contig 13174 bp, 21 predicted proteins | sample 7278171 | NCBI WGS metagenome assembly JAAUXT01 (sample SAMN14350112, study PRJNA611818) | marine sediment metagenome | isolation source: surface marine sediment (1.8m) | place: French Polynesia: Moorea | collected 2018-08
CACACACACACACACACACGCGTGAGACGAGTATTAAAGTGAGGAGGATGCGGTAGTCTTGACTCACACTCACAACACATTCTCAGAATGCATTACGTCAGGGTTCGCTCACTCGGACTGAGTGCGACTGGGAGATCGCAACACTGTGTACGCAGCCGGTTTTTTTCACGGAACAAGAGACATGTTGCGGTCAGATTCACGAGTCGATCGTCGAGATTGCGAAGCAATCGAGACATGCGATGAGTGTTCCTGAGCGCAACATGTCAAATGTTTTGTGAACCCGGCTGAGTACACAGTGTTGCGATGTCCCAGTCGCACAAAGCACCGCGTGAGAGAACTCACGTCTGCAACGCAGTAATTTTGGTGAATGTTTTCAAGAATTTCACACAATGTCACTGCCAAAATGAAGTTGCTTTTGGTAGTTCTTTGTGTCAGTTACTTTTTGGATGTGTTGCCATTTGCGTGCAAAATGGAACAGAGTGTTGAGGACAGTGCAACTTTGGAGTACTCTTATTACGATGCGATTGATCCGGGCGTCACAATTCTGGACCAAACACATTCGACTGTTGACTTCGACCCAGATGGAGAGTAAGTGTCATTTGAATTCTCTCTTTTTACAAAGTTGTTCTTCATTGTGCAGACTACATGTTTGAAGCAAATCTTTGTATTTGGACTTGTAGAAATATTTTTGCAACACATGGAAACATGCGAAATGTACATTGTTCTGTTGCTTTCCGTTTCAGTGAGGGCATCTTCATGTCAACTCAGAAGGCTGCGCAACATGACGATCTCAACCCAAGTGACTTGGATGACATCTTCAGGAACTTGACAAGAGCTTCACAAGACTCTGATGCCTCTGTGGTTGTGGTTGACAAGAAGAAGAACTCACATTTCGTCAAGAACAGTGGAATTGTGCCTTATGCATCCTAGAGTGAAAGTTCAGACAGTGATGACTCTGTGGACGTTTTGAATGACAGCCCCCCAGACTCTCCTGTTTTCAAGTGTGTGCCAAAGGATACATCGTCATCAGATTCAAGCAACACTTCACGCTTCAAGAGACCAACTTCCAAGGAAACACTACGTGAACTTGCGGGTAAGAGTTTTGCAAAATCGACCGATAGAAAAATCAATTGGGCCATGAATTTGTTCCGTATGTGGCGTGAAAACAGAATCAAAGAAGGCACAGGTTTCGGTGAGATTTCGTGGTGCAATGTCAACAAAGATGACTTGGATCCAGAAGTTTTGGCACATGTCCTTCCTACTTTCATCAACGAAATCAAAAGAGCTGATGGACAGGACTATCCCCCAAACACTGTGTACTCCATCATTGTAATGATTTTCAACTCTTTTTCGAGAAGAAAGGAAAGACTTGGAAACTTCTGGATGGCAAGGACTTTATGAGTGTACGCAATACAGTTGATAACATCATGAAAGGTAGATCGATGGCAAGAATCGCACAGAAAGTGAAAAGGTCCGAACCAATTTCAATTACCAATGAAGAAGAAATATGGGATTTTGGTATCTTGGGCAAGGAGTCAGCAGACAGTCTCCGGAACACTGTCATGTATCTCATTGGCTTAACATTTGCGCTCCGGGGAGGCAAAGAACATCGCACACTCAGAAACCCATATTTCAATCCGCAGATCATGGTCAAAACAAGTGACAAGTTGGGCATGAAGTACTTGCTTTACACAGAAGATGTTGTGTCCAAAACCAATCAAGGGGGACTCAGTGGAAGGAAAATGTCACCCAAGGTTGTGAAGGCTTTTGGCAATCCTAACCCACAATGTGATCTAGTGCGCCTTTACCAGAAATATGTGAGTTTATGCCCACCGGAACCAAAATCAGATGCACTGTACAAGTACTCTTTGTGTGAATCTAACAGAAGATCATGTCAGTGGTACTCCGACAAGCCCCTCGGGATCAATGCCATTTCCAAGTGTGTTTCTAACTTGATGAAACAAGCCAGAAAAACAGGCAACTACACTAACCACAGCCTCTGGGTGACAGCTGCCACACGTATGTTTGAGGGGGGAATTGAGGAACAATTGGTCAAGGAGAAAACCGGGCATAAAAGCGACGCGGTGCGCACGTACAAACGTACTTCAGACAGTCTCATGCAACAAGCAGAGAAGGCTGTGATTTGTCCATCGACCAACAAAAGTGTCAGTCATGTCACCAAGTCACTGCCGGAGTTTGATATTGATGATGACATTGCGAGTTTTGATCTGTTCTGTACAAAGAAGTATGCCAAAAAGTCGACAGGTTGCTGTAAGAATGCGCTGTGCGCTCTTCTCAGAGGCAATTGTATCGATGGTAGAAAAGTCAAGAAGGTCAAGTTTTCCGTCACGTTTGACGACTGAATGAAGCCAGACATGAAGGTCACTTTGTTATGTGAATAAATCGTTTGGAAGTTGCATCGACTTGTCGATTTTTTGCAGCCCGTGGTGCGACTGAAAAGTCGCAACACCCTCCGAGAAACTCGAGAAAACAGACACCGAAATTACCGCGTTGTAGACGCAGTGCTCCCGTCACTGGGTTCTGCTGCTCTATGTGCTTGCAACCATGGCACACGGAATCGCACTCCTATCATTGCGCTTTCTCAGAAAGTCAGTTCCAACTGCTCTGAAGAAGCTTTACAAATATGTCAAAGAGAAATGCGTGTCAAGAAAATCAGAAAATGATGAAATTTTGGAAGACAAAAACGACAGCATCCATGACCAACAAAAAGAAACCGAAGAGGGTGAAACAAGTTGCACACAAGAACTTTCAAACACAGAGGCAACAGCAAGCCAGTCAGGGAAACAGACATCTGGACTGGAAGAGGATGAAACAGAAGATGATGGCACCAAGTACATCCAGATTCTACTCTACTATGTGCAAGATGCAAGTCTTTTCAAAGTTTACTTGGATGTAGAAGATCAGGAAGATCAGAGTATCTTTGCCAAGATTCTTAAGTTTTCCCCTGAAGTTGTTGCTCCGCTGATCCATTGGGCTGAAAGTTTGTGCTTCAGTGCAACCTCTGGTGCAATCACAAAGGTTCTGTTCAAAGCTCAGTTTGGAGGAAGTGTGATGCTATTTCTTCTTGTTCTGTATTTCTTTCAGAAAGTAGTGGCTGCTTTGTGGTACAAGAGATCCAAAGTGTGGGAGCCTGTGAAGGCCGAATTGGTTCAAGCTTTCCTGCTTGCAATGATGTTCTCTTACCAACACTTAGTAACAGGGGCCTTTACTTTGGTCAAATGTGTTGAAATAATGAATGAAAAAGTTTTGTATGTTCAACCACTGATTGAATGCTACACATGGTGGCAAGTTATGGTGAAAATTTACATTGTCCTGTGCATTGTTCCAGCTTTCTTTGTTTTTTCACATGCTCCTTTCTGTGTCCAAAACAAACAGATGTCAGTACAGACATTCATACTTGCTTGTCTGTTTCCACTCCCGGTTTTGTCATTCCATCACATTCTGAAGTTTGTGACAAAATGGAAAAATACGGAGAGCCCTGTGACAAACGTTGAGGTAGGTTCGGAAAGAAAGGAGAGTGTCGCCGTTGATGAGAGTTGCTCTGCTCGGGACTTGGAAGGTGAGGGAATTGGGGACTTCGTGAATCAGACCAATCATGAAGACAACAAAGATGAAAGTGGTGGGGAAATTTCTGCTTCACGCAGAACAAGTCAGGGTGAAAGTGGCACAACACAGAATGATGCAGTTGAAACCCAAGTCATCCAGAGTGTGCCCAATAGAACAGAAAGTGAAGAAGTGGTTCTGACAACTCTACTGAAGCATTATAAGTGTCTCGACATCTTTGGCATTCCGTTGACATGGCTTGGTGTTCACAAATTTTACAGAGTGATCTTAGTGGCTTGTAACACGTACATCTCTCGACCCATTAGTTCGACTGTCAGTGATGACAGCAGTGCTCATTGTCATGTGCACGTCAAGTGTGTTTCTCAGACCATACAGAGACAACAAAGCGAATGGGACTGCAACCTTGTCCTACATTGCCAACTTGGTCATCGCCTTCTTGAACTTTGGAAAGACGTTCCTGGTGAAGTTTGGTTGTGAGAATAACTGTTCTGACGTGAACACATTACTTCACTATTTTGAACTTTGTGAAAAATTCTTGTTAATCTATGTGCCCTTTGCAGTTTTGTTCTTGTGGGCATCTGGCACAGTTCTTCAGAAATGCTGTTGCAAAAATGCAAAATTGGATTTTCATTGCGCATGTGGTTTCACGCAAGAGACGCCAAGGGAAAGGTGTTTATGTCACAATTTATGTTGCTGTGTTGACAAATTAAAACGACTGAACACACCATGTCGCGTTCACGCTTGACAGATTAAGAACAGCTGAAAAAACAACGAAACCCAGCCTTCGAGACATTCCAGCATTGACCTGCAGGCCGGTAGGAGGAACTGGAGCTTTGGGTACGCCAGTATTCCACTCCCGGCAGTGGGTCCTGCACTTTGACCTGGGCTGGCAGAAGCGCTTGCACCTGCAGATGCTGTGCACTTCGGGAACATCTGGGACGCCGCATGCGCCCAGGAGTGTACTCACGTATTGGAGATTGCAGTCCGCGGGCTGGCAGTAGCGGTCACGGCACGAGAAGGTGGCCCCGAGGAGCCGCCCCTGCTCCCGGCAGTGGGCGCCCGCTCGACACGGGAACAGCAGCGCCTGCGGGGAGACGACGTAGTGTGCGTGTGTGAGCGTGTGTGGTTGTGTGGGTGGGTGGGGGAAGAATCCGACTTCAAGCACCGCATTGCCCATTACCCTCTCTCCCCCTTCCCATCCGTCTCTCTGTCTCCTACATTTCCCTCCTCCCTCTCTCTATCTGTCCCCTTCTCTCCCCTCTCCCTCTCTTCTGTCCTCCGCCTATTATCCTATTCTATCCTATTCTCTCCCTCTTTCGCTCTTGCTCTGTATTTCTCTGTTTTCTCTCTCTATCAGTTTTCTCTGTCTCTCTCACACACTCTCTCTCTCTCTCTCACACACACACACACACTTGCGTACCCGTTGTCTCTCGTTCTCCTCCACAGTTTGGATGTCAACTTCAGACTGCTTCGATCTCGGCCCCTGGTCCATGGAGCTGCTTCCACCCTTTCCCCTGGAGCTGTTTCCTCCATTCCGACTGGAGCTGCCGCCCCCGTTCCCCCTCCCCCTCCCTCCCTGGCCGGACCGGGACCCTGAGCCACTGGAGTCTGCAGCCACCGCAGCGAGCACCAAAAGCACGAGCCACACGAGCAAAGTCACGCGCCTACAAGTGAGAAAGAGCAATGTCCTCATGTCAACCAACCTCCAGCATTTTCAAAGAAGAACAAAAGATACCTGCAAAACTCAAAGAGACGTGACTTGCCTCATCACAATGCACGAGCCGCAATCTGGGACGACGCAACAAACATAATTCCTGCCTCTTTCCTCGTCCTCTCTGTCTCCCCGTCTCTCTGTCTCGCTCCGTGTGCCTCTCTCGCTCTCGTTCTCTCTTTTTCTTTCATTCTTTCTTTATCTCTCCTCTCTCTGTCTCTCTGTCTCTCTCCCGCTCTCTCTCTCCCTCTCTTTGTATCTCTTTCCATCTCTCCTTTCTCTCTCTCTCTCTCACTCCATCTGGCTCTCTGTCTTCTCCCTGTCTCTCTCTGTCTCTCACTGTCTCTCTCTCTGTCTCTCTCTTTCTTTCTTTCTTTCTTTCTTTCTCTGTCTCTCATGTGCGTGAGTGTGCGTGGGAATGAGGACGTGCGAGATCGACAGTCAATGAGGAAAAACTACGTTTTACATCGAATGAATTTTCACTCACATGTTGTTCTGAGTCCCCAACAGCTGTTTGTTCTGGTTTCTGCAGTCCTCTCAGTCCTTCAGTTCACCGCTCTTCCCTCCGTGAGGGATTCATACTGGGTGCGCCACGCATTCTGTCCCGTTAGAGCCCAGCAAATTGAAACGTAACAAGCAGAAGGGATGAAAATCAAGATCTGCTTGAGGTCATGGAAAGCATGTCGCAAAGTTCGAATGTTATTGCAATGCTTGGCTGATTTGCTCTTCGTAGAAATTGTGTTCTTTTTCCACTCTGAATCACACGGGAGATCACGAGCGTCCCGAAAACAGCTGACGCGGATTCATAGGGGGCGGGTAGGGGACCCCACCACTTCCCGCGACAAAGTGCCAACTGGGTTTCGTGCCTCTGGCTCCGAAACAATCCTTAGTTGAATTGAGAAGGGCCTTCTCTCAGCAGATCATGGATCCGGCCCTTGCACAGGTCAAATATAACCCTTGTCTTTGAGACTGAGCAAATGTTGTCAGTTGTGGGTGTATCCTTTTGTGTCAGGTCTGCCAGAAAACGCCATTCAAGTCATGAAAACGTACTTGACGAAAATACTTTGTCTTCATTTCTGAACATAAATTCATGCAGATGATACCTCACGCAGCCTGGGTAGGTATTGTCCTCCGTGCTGAAGGCGCTTTCATACACAGAGAGCACTGTGGCAACTATTCTGAGTTCGGCATCAAAAACTTTGCCCACTTTCTCTTGAACCAGCTCTTCACTGTCAAGTGCCACTGTTCCCAGTGAACTTCTTGACCTGCATCCAATGCCCCAGAAAAGCTGCATTAATTGGTGTCTGTACGAAAATACTGAACCTTTTCCTTCTGATATTTTTTACACTGCCGCAGAAACTTGATATAAAACGCCTTGAGGGTCCGGTCCACGAGTTGGACTCCACGAGCACATTGATGTTTTGTAGGAAGCGCCCTGGGATTGTACTCTCCGTAAATTGGGCCCAGAGGCTGACCCTCCAGGTGTGGTCAGCAATCACTGTGATCGCAAAATCAGTAACCTCAAGGAATGGTACTGAAGGTGGGGCAAATGGCCCATGTCAACTGGTTCGGAAGAGGGGAGCAGTGCTGAGAACAGTTTCCGTGGCAGAAGTCCCCCCCAACATGGTCACATGACTGTGCAACATCCTGCCTGTCTCCAGAACACATTGTCTGGAGACAGGTCTCAGCTCCAGCCCCACACATCATAGTTGTTGGTCCCCCATGTTGTGGTACAGGGTGGTTCAGGGTCCGTGTTGTGTAAGGTTCACAAAACCCGAGAGACCAGAATTTCAACCTCATTGAAAACTTGCACAACCCCTGGAAATCACACATACACACACACACACACACACACACACACACACACCGGGATTGAACACTTTGTAACACAGATAAGGAAATTGTTTGACATACCGTACCGTACGTGTTCCTTTGCTCCAAGTTCAACATATGATTCGTGTTTCCATCCAGAACCCGGATCAATGTCCAAAATAAAAGTATGTGCACGGAACAAATAGATCTATAACATTCAAAATTTATGGACGTCGCGGTGATTTGAGGGCTTTCCCGATAATGTCAAAATGTGAGTTGTGCATTTTGAGATTGAATCTCTTGGGAGGCTCCATTGCACAAATTTTAAATGCACCCAAAAGAACAGAAATTTGCTGAAATGAAAACCTGACACACGGCAATGTCATAAAGAAGCCTCAACAGTGTTCGTGAGGTTTGGTTTCCCTTGAACCTCAATAATTGATCAAACACAGAGCACAAGGACAAAGTTAGTTTTGAAATTTTAGTCTCCTGCAGCCAGGTTAATTGTTACATATCCACAGCAATGCAGTATGTCACCACAAGTTTGCATGCATGCCAGAACACCATGATGAAGATGCTCCAAGCCTATACATCTGCCTTTTCCCAAAACAAAGTTAGTTTTTAACAAGTGTTAATTTAAAAAAACAACATGTTTGCATGAACGAAATGAAATAAATGTCAAAATTGTACAAATTGCTGGTTTAGAAAGCTCCGATTTTTCTGGGCTGGGCTATGACCTCATAAGCATTGGGCTGCAGCGTGAGAGCAAATCCAAAAGACCTGGGGTCGTGGTTGGGTGCCATCTCACCCTTGGTGGGCCGGAACCTGAAGGCTTGGAACAGAGATGTGATGATCAGGAAGAGTCGGTTCTTCGCCAGGACCTCCCCAGGGCACGCTCTCCGTCCAGCTCCAAAAGTGAACAATCTAAAAATGACAACAGAACTTTGAAAACTGACAGTTCAAAACTTCATTTCCTGATGGGACAAATCATCAGTGAAAATTCAATGAAAGCCTCCAGAGGATCCAGATGACACAAGGACCATGTCCCTCCCTTCAACACCAAGAAAATAACTAAACCCAACCCCCTTACACATGTATGTCACAGGCACAACTGCATTTTGCATGCACACGGTGAATTCTTTGGCAATGGCCAATTGCTCTGAGTCAAACCCAACTGCACCACTCCAGGATTCAATGAAAGTTGCAGACGTGCATGATGTCAATAATTACTGAACTTACTTCTTCCTGTTGGGATGGTCAGGTCCCACCAGCTGCCCCTCGTCATCCAGGAACCTCTCAGGGTTGAAGGTCCAGGGGTCCTCCCAGTACTCAGGGTCGTGGTTCGTCACATAAGTGTCACACCAGACCTGCGGAAAGACGGGCAACTTTCAGTCTTCCGTGCAGTGCTGAAAACTTGCTTCCCTGTTTTGCAGCCAACCATTTCTACCGACCCATAGATTGAAAGGCTTGTGAACTCAAAAAAGTTTCGCAGTGCGAAAAAAGACAGTGAAGTTGTGTCTCCTGTCTCAGAATTAGATCTACCATACTTTATAACTCACCGCAAGAGTGCAAGAAACAAATGGACTTGCTCTGGAAGAGACAGCACATGCCCCCCCGAGATCTCACCTGTGTGTTTTTCGGTATAAAGTGTCCACCGACTTCGCCATCCTTGGTCGCCAAATGTGGTGGCATCAGGGGAGTGATGGACACAAGCCTGCTCATCTCCAATATCACCTGGATCCAAACAATTTTTGCTTAGTGTCTTGTTCTTGAAGATAAGGAACGCAGTTGACTCAACAACGGAAAAGGGGGAGCAGAAACTTTTCCTCCTGCTATTTTCCGACTTCTTGTGCCAACCCTTTTTCAAGAGAACTGTTGGAAAACTGGTCAGAAACATATTTGGTCAGAAAGGCACAGAATTATCGTAAGTGCGCACACGTGCAGAAGCAGTGCACAAAACGTGAACAAACACCATTCTCTCAACCAACAAACTACGCAGCAAATTTTGTGTTCCCGTTTTCCATCAGAACAAGACTACAAACAAAACAAAATGCAGTGTGTACCGCGTTGACATAGTGCAGCTGGTCCTTGTCCTGGAGCCTCGGTTCCGTCTCCCCGAGCACGTGATCGATCTCCTTCTGCATCCGGGTCTGCAGCTCAAGGTGGTTCGCCAGGATGGCGATCACAGACCGAGTGCTGGTGCTGGTGGTTATCATACCTAAATCCAGAAGAATGCAAATTCATAAGGGTCAAGAGCAAGAAAGGCATAACAAAACACTGTCAGTATTCTCTTCACTCTTACAACACCAAAGTGTCACCAACAGGATGTGTTGTGTCACAAAGACACGAATTCTCTTCACCCGCAACAAAAACATCTGCAACCAGGGCTCCTATCAGTTCGTCAGTGAAGTGTTTGGGTTCCCCATGGACCTGGATCTCCTGCCTCTGGTACTGAATCAGACTATCCAAGAAACACTCAGGGTTCTCTTCATCAATTTCAGCCTGAAGGACACGATGAGGCTGAAAGTAACTCACACAAGCATATATCTGAATGGCAAAATCAGCAAACACGGCAAAACAAAGAATTTGAAAGTTTGTGCACAACTGTTCACTGTCCCTCGCCTTTCTTTCTTGAATCCATCTGTAGTAGATATTCCACATGACATCCGAGTTCTGCTCAAGCTCTTTCCATAAAGGGTGGAAGTGCCTTAGCCTGTGAAACAAAAATGGTGAAGGTTTGAAATTGCCATAATTGTGTGGTCTTCATAGAAGTTGCAGTTTTGATCCCAAAAACAGAGGTACAGACCAAGGCATGAGCTCCAGCTCGACCCCGTACCCAGCAGGACTGAAGTGTTTCTTCTCCATCAAATCAGTAGCTGCAAGATGTGCCTGTGCATCAGCATCAGACAACTCACTCCCGGACACCTGCAAGCAAAAAAATGACAAACCAACGTACATATAACTGGACAAATGGGAGAAGAAATCAGTCTTTCTGGGAAACACTACAGCTTCTATGCATTTCAATGTCATATCTTGCACAAAAAAATCTGTCGAATAATGCGGTCTGTCGTATAAAGCGGTGTCGTATAAAGCGCAAAACGACAGTATGGGCTGGTGTAAACAATGCCGTTGATTGAGTCTTCTTGCCAAACACTCTTCATTACCAGAATGCACAACACTTGAAGAATAAGCTCCTCCAGACAGTGTTGGGGGTCGAACGGTTCTCCTCTCATTGCAGATATTGTCTCTTTTGTCTTCTGGATTCGAGATAAAGTGACCTTTTCCAGTTTCAGAAGTTCATTCCCATACCTGCAAAAGCAATTTGGTTGTGTTTGAAACTTTTAACGTTTTGTTGTGCTCTGAGGACAGGGTTGGACAATTGTATTGTTTTCAGTGGAGTCTGGAAATGTTTTGGCTGGCGGTTCCCAATGTCCTGGTTAAAGTTTCACAAATTTTCTGTGAAACAAACCTTTTTATTAGCTTGGTTGGTGTTTGTTTGGAATGGGTGGGATGCGTACAAATGTTGTATGTGTTTTTAAGGGTGGTTCGTGTTTTTGTGGCAAGTTTCTGAACATTGTGTCATTTGTTTCAGCTGAGTTTTTTTTGTGTGTTTTGTGACAAAAACAGTGACAACACATGCAACCAAAATGATCTCTCATGGTTCCAAGAGAAGCTGTGTTGACTGCAAGGGACAGAACCGCAAAGCATTCATTGGCTGGATAAAGTCGCCAGCACAGAACTTTTTTGAGCTCTCACATTTTCATTGAAGTCAGAAAGGCTTTTTTCTTGAGTTTCCAGGTTGGAGTGTCAGTAGCGAAGCCAGATTCCTCCTCGAAGTGAATGTAGGGCTGCATTCGGACCATAACTGGTCTCCCAGAGAAGGCGTCTTGCTTTGTGACCAGTACCTCTCGAAGTAGCTCTGGCGAGGACACCTGGAAAGAAAGGAAGTGGCAAGGTAAAGCGTGTATGTCCCGAATTACGCATCACGTAACAGTGATTTCCTCCCACATGAGATGAACAGTCAGTTGATCGCAATTGTCTGTGAAATACAAAACACAAACAACCAAATGTTTCAAAGAACGACCAAATGATTTTCTTGAGTCAGGAACTTCTTGACCAGAGTTCAAAGTGATGACGAACCACAGCACACTGACCAGTTTTCCCAGAGTCCTGCATTCAACTTGAAAGAATTTTCTTTCTTGTGTCCTTTTTGAACACCCTGAATGCAGGTTCAGCGGCTTATGCCGCGGTACAATACTTCCAGCGATTGGAACAGACACTCACAGCTGGAAATTCTGAATATTCCAGTTGAGGAAACTACCTCCAAATGCTGTTAGTGCGCCAGAGTCTTTCTGGGAGGCGGCATATTCTGTCACTTCGTGGTGTTGTTGTCCTCCATTGTGTCAGATCTTGACTGTCAGCCAAAATCACATGGTTCCACTGGTCTTCATTTTAGACGCTGAAATAACTCCGCGAACATTTGTTGTGCATCAAGTTTTTAGTCAGTGGCACGAAAGCCACGTCGAGTTCGATGTCAGGTGAACAAAGCATGACCACCATGGTTCTGCTTTGTTCAGAGAAACTGCTCTCATGCTCCACCACAATGGCCTCAGAAAATATCCATTGCAAGATTGAGCAAAGTTCCTCATCCGTGACCACTTGCAAACTTCATCTATCAGGCTGGTCGTTGTTTAGTGATTTGCACTGCTACTGGTCGAGTGCGAAGCACTGTAGGCATCCTCTTCCAAAAGTATTTGTACAGCACTTTCCCTATGAAAATAGTTCATATTTGGTTTTTATATTTGTTCTATATTGGATAATGCACCAAGAAGTAATTTGATCAAAATGCAGTCCTTTGAAATTGGCACTGTTCCAATTTTCTCTTGTCTGGTACTGTTGACCCCAAACAATATGGCGCCAGGTGCAAATCATGTGAGCTCACTTGAGCATTTTTTTGGCAGCAAAGGAAAGCAGCTGTTGACAAGGGTGAGGGTTTTTGCAAAAACAGTGGTCAGCAAAACCAGCAAGGTAAAGTTCATGCTTGATCTTGGTACACCTGACAAACACCCAGAAACAAAATCCAATGTTGTTGCATGGGGACATCAGGAAAGAGAACAACATCAAAGGCTTCAGAGAAACAAAAGAAACATCTGCTTGAGTGCTGGTGCAATTTACTATTCCAGAAAAACATTTTCAACAAACAAAATCAGCAATGTTTTGTTCTTTGTTGTTTGTGATTTTTGGTGGTTTGGCTGGACACAAAAGCTGTTATCACTCCATCAAATAGCTCAGTTCTCATGGCTCCTCTGCTGTGCCCAAGTGCTGACTGACAAAGAAGACTCAATGATGCTGCAAATGGACTGGAGAACTGCCCAAGCAATAGAGTGCAGCAACTGAAAAGACAACCAGGACAGTACAACAGAGAGAACTCTTTCAGCCTCAAGTGAACCATCCATGACAGAGTCAGTGGAGATAAGAGTGGCAACTTTGTCTTGTTCTGACAGAATCATCAAGGATTTAATCAAAAAAACAGTTCAGGTCTTTCAATCTCATCCCTCCCACTGTGGCAAGACCAACAAAGATCAAACCAATGACAATCTCCCTGTGTCCACCAAGTTCACACCTAAATGGTGTTGCATCATTCCTCTGTTGCTCTGCTTCAAACACAAGGTGCACTGTGCTTCCCTGAAATTGTTCTTCTCATTCCACATGCAATATGTGATTGTCAGAATCAATCTGCATCTTCAAGACATGGCCATCAAACTTCAGTCTCCTGCCTTCCCCCAAAAATGGTCACATCATAAACAAAGACACAAGCAAAAATACAACCCATCCACATAAACAAAAACTACAGACCATACATTTCATGTCCACTCCACCAAGTATTTGTTCACATAAGATGCAGGTCTTTTTCACCTCACACAGCAATACCAACAAGAAGCAGTGCTCAAGGCAACTGCAGTGCAAACTCCCTTGCAGCATCAGTAATGTTGTCAATTCTTCCTTGTTCATCAATTCTTCCTTGACCTCCTTGTCTTCCACCAGTCATGCTATCTGAGGGGGTCC
>JAAUXT010005587.1_pt1 | contig 13173 bp, 12 predicted proteins | sample 7278171 | NCBI WGS metagenome assembly JAAUXT01 (sample SAMN14350112, study PRJNA611818) | marine sediment metagenome | isolation source: surface marine sediment (1.8m) | place: French Polynesia: Moorea | collected 2018-08
GGAAACAAATATACATATCCCGTAGCGTTGACTGTGATACATTGCAGGATCAACTTGTACTTGGAAGTTGCATTGTCGGGTATAGTATCGGGTATGATTCGAAACCACAATTGATCAGCGTTGAGCATCTGTGTGTCGAATGTGTACGACAGAAGAAGATTATTCTGTGTAAAAATAGCTCAGTTAATGCATATGCATTGTGCGGTAGTAGAGTGCAAGTGCCCGGATTGAAGGAAGTGGCTGCAAGCGCGTAGTGAGTACTCAAGGCACAGAGTGTGATCTCCTCTGGTGGACCCAACAGCATGGCACAAAAACATCTGCATTGGTTATCGGACCGCCGCACCTGACTCAGTAGACTGTCACAGACTTGTGACAGCCAGACAGTTTGAGAAAAGGACAATCCGTGCGCGAATTGCGACGTATTACTTGCCGGTTTCACACTATAAAGGACAGAACAGTATCCACTCGTGCACAGGACCGTGTTTTGGTTTGCGATACAAAGAAGATGTGTGTTTTACACATAAGGGTGAGATGACTGTTGTTTCAATGGGACCTGGACACAAGAAACTCAAGGCAAATGTTTTGGTGTGTCTTCTTCTCTCTTGAGTTCGTCTTGGGTGTATACGGTAGGGTGATAATCTCCCATTCCAGTTGGACCTCAGGTATATAACACCAGTTTTTCCTGACACTGCACATGTCGAGCCCTGCTCTGCTGCACACCCACCCCACCGAGCCCACTCCTGGCCCCACGCTTACGCTGATGTAACGCACAGTGTCCAGCCAGTGACTTCAAAAAACACACAGCACAAAATTGCTCTTGGATTCTTTGTTTGTTGGACACACAGAGAAAAAGACGAGCCGATCAGACTCAACACAAGGTTCTCTCTACAACACGGTGTTTTGAGTCTCCTTTGCCACAGTTGTTACAAACCTGTGTTTTCTTTGCGAGAAAAGAACTCATATTCAGGTGAAAATATCTCAAGCAAAGTTTATCCAGGTATCACAAGAATGAAACCTCGACACAAACTCACTTCACAAGTTTCATCAGGTTCTATTGTGTGCTGATGGTTGTGATATCGAATATACAAAGCGAAATGTACGGTTTGTCTCTCACTCTGACATTTTGTGCGAAGTTGGATGAAGGAAGCGAACATGCGTATAATTCAATTTGACTGGGTCCTCCATTGACATTTCGTTACGCTGCATGCTTCCGCCACCCATCTTGAAGCACAAATTGGAGCAGATCAAACACAAACAGATTTTTTACATTTCATTCAACCCATCTGCGCCTTCTTCCTTCACCTCCACTTTCTTGTCATCTGCTGGCACCTCCACAGTTTCTTCCCGTGCGTACCCAGGATTGTCATGAATTATGGTTTCCAGTGCAATGCCTTCCACAGTTTCAACATCTTCTTCACTGTCACGAGTATCAGGCCTCATGACATTCTGGTGGTTTCCAGGAGCAAGCCTTGCTAATGGTAGCATGTGGTGCCATTCCTGCTTCACAATCCTGTTCTTTACTCTGAGCATTATTGCAAAATATGCCTCAAAGCACACAACAAATAATATCAAAACAACAACAAACATAATCTCCAATAGCTCCAGATTTGTCAGGATTTCTACTTGAGGACCTTGAGGATTTAGTTCAGTATAGAGAAATGCTGCTTTGAGCAGGTTGATTGCTGCTATTGCACACAACAGGGACAGGGAAAATCCTTCAGCAAGATTGGACACACTGTGTCTGAAAGGCTTGACATGTGTTTGGTGAAAGAGAAACAAAAGACACAGAGCCAAGCAAACAGATAGCTGAATCAAAGCATTGGGTATCAGAATTGTGGCACTGATAGCAAGTCTCCTCAACATGAGAACTACTTCCCAGTATTGAGTACCACCTTCAGATTCTCTGAAACCTCCTTTGAATCCATCATAAATTACTTCATCTGCACCTGCTCCCTTCTTATCAACAGCTCAACCTGACCTTCCTCATTATTTTGTTGACAGGAGAGAACAAGCCAACAAATGACAACAGGTAATGGGAAAATGATTGCCATGAAGAAAGACTTTTGTGATATTTTCTTCTTGTTGAGAAGTTTCATCCCAAGGTACACCAGTAGTGGATAAGGGAAAATATACAAAAGACAAAAGATAATCATGGCAATCTGCCAAATATTGTAGCACTGAACAGAACCATCATGGAACCATACATTGTTCCCTGCAATGGAGGTGCATGTTAGTGAGTAGAACACTGCAGAAGAAAAGCCCAAGTATGTGTATTTCACAATCTCTACCAGACCAGAAATAAGCTTCAGTTGGAATGTCTCCAGTTTGATTGTGTTCCAGTTCATGGAAACAAGAATACATTTCCCAAGATAAACACAGAGATATACTGTTCCCCAAGCAAGAAATATACCAGTCAGAAACAAGAGTCTGAAGATCATTTTCTTTGCTGTTGTGAGATCTATCAGTACACATGTGTTTCTTGAAATATAGCTCAACTCAAAGTTCAATACCAGTTCAATAAATGATTCTATTTCATTAAATATTTTGTCAATAGAATGTGTGTGATCCAGTGAAATAGAAAGGCCCATTACTGCCTTGATTTGGACAAAGTAAGTGACAATCCCAAAGTAGCCTTTGTCAATGTAATACACATCTGCATCATCAAGACCTGCAAAACACATTTTGCACAACTTTTTTGCAATGTATACTGGGATTCTGAATATGTCATTTTTGAAAGTGTACCAGATCATGTACATGATGACTGCCAAAACAACCAAAGGCCATAGCCAATGGTCTTTGCATGCTTCTACATTTATGCACTCTGATGACAGTATAGAAAGTGAATAATGTTCCTCACAACTTCCACATAATACTCCAGTTCTATAGCCTGAGCACTGATCATAGCCCATGCAGTTTTCTGTACAACAGTAGTCTGCAGGACACTGATGCATGGTCACTTGGCTTCCTTGTGTGAAACCCCAAAAATTAGCCTTGGCAGTGAACTCATTTCCAGGACAATTTGCACCTGCTGGGCATGGTTTGCACTCAAAATCTTCTGAACTGGTAGTTCTTGCCTGCACAGTCACTGTTGTACTATTGGGCTGGTAAACAACATCAAATTTCCCATCTGACAGTACATAGGTATTTGCAGAGCAAGATGTACATGTTGCTAGGATCTCCTTGGCTTGTGTGTTGATAAATTCTGTTTCCAAAGATGGCCTGTACCAGGGTGGGCACTGCAGAGTCACACTCAATATGTTGACTTTGGCTCTTTCTGACAGCATCTCAAGCTCAAGCAATGATGGAGATAAGGGCGAGATTCCCTTCAGGGCCCGAGAGAACATGGAGGACTCAACGCTGATTTCAGAGTTGGATGACACAAAAATAGCTTTGGGTGAATCAAAACCTTGGTCAGTGATTTCAAAGGTTGAGTTTGTTATTGATGTCCTGAAACAGCTGTCAGCAATATGTACAGCTCCTCCACCATCAATTGCCCAATTATTTTTGAAGAAGCTTCGTTCAATGTGAACATCAAGCAGAAGGCAGTCCATTTCAGTTGTAGGACCATCAATGCTGATGGCTCCTCCTTGGGAGATTACTGAACCTTTCCTGTCAACTTGGTTCTCTTCGAACATGCAGTCTTGTATCTGAAGAAAATTAAGAGTCAAGTCCGCTGCACTTTGTTCCTTTGGAAAGAAATATATTTCAACTGCTGCTCCTGAGCCCAGCTTTCTGTTGTCTTTGAAGGTGCAATTCTGAATCTGAGCCTGGAGCCATGAATCAAGAAGCCCAGACTCCTGTTTGGTAACTTTGAATCCACCAGAATATGAATCTACTGTGCAATTTGTGAAATACAATGACAGCTTGTTTGAGCTGATCTCAACCAACGAAAGCTCTGTGTAACTCAGTCCAGACAGGAGAACATTTTCAAGTGAAGTAAAACAAAAAACATCAACATTCATGACAATGTGGGTGCTGATGTAAGATGTGTCTCTTGACTGAAAGAAGAGGTGAGAAGTATTGAGTTGGGTTGAAATATTGGTCAAAATACTCTCAGTGAAAACAACAGTTGCCGAGAATGTTTTGTGCAGCACAAGACCAAATGACTTTTTCTGATGGATTCCACCAACAAATGTGGTGTTAGTAAAATCCAGGACAAGATGAGCAAAGCTGTTTCCTGTTTGTTTCCAGTCTGTAACTGTTGAATTGAGAAACAGAGCATTCCTGAACTTCACTTGCACATTGCCAACAGAGATCTGGAAGTTAGAGAATGTGATATTTTCCATGGCAATAACAGTAGTTCTGTGAAAGGCATCTGCAAAAATAATCAAGTCACTTTCAAGGTGGCATGATCCAGTACATGTGATGGTGATACTTCTCTGTGTATTGGAGTCTACACGGGGTAACTTGATCATTTCATGATCCATGCTTGTGTAGTTGTTTATGAAGATGGTGTCGATCCACAACATTTCCTTGATGATATTGGTGAGGATGAAACTCAGGGTTGAGCATAGTGTTTTCTCTGGTTGAATCAAACAGTCAGCATCATCACGACTCCCGTTACTCAACCTGGTACCAGACACATACACGTAGCTTTGCCTCCTTGTGTCGTTCAACACGGCACCTGGAAATGAAGCACACATCAAGCGGTGGTCACAGCAACATTGCAGACTGAGGGCCAAGCTTCTCGAATCACCAAGACATGAACGCCCCGTCGAAAATACAAAACAACTCAAACGTCTTCTGAGATCTTCTGCACCACACCTGATATTTGCACTCACCTTCACAAAACACCTCATCTTCCGCTCCCACACAGTCTGTCACATTATCGCACACACTGCGATGTGAAATGCAGGTCTCATTCAGGTGACACCAAAACTCACCATCACCAGCACACATATCAGGATTCCCCACATTCAATTTGCAATTTTCCATTTGATAACGCTGACATTCAACGTGTTCATCACAAACCCAGCTCTCATGCACACAGAGGGTGGCATTCTCTGCTGTTGTACACTGCTTCATGTTGTATTTCTCACAGGCACAGTACAGCTCATCTGATCCCAGAGGACAATCAGATTTACCATTGCAATACCAAAACACTGGGATGCATTTTCTTGTGTTTTCCTCACACCTCTGCAAAGTAAATGTATCAGAACAACAGACAACATTTCTGGTAAAAGAGACATGTCAGAACTTTGAACATTCAGAACTCAAACAAGTGAATTTTCTGGGTGTTTGCTTTGGTTCTGTCGGGAATCAACATTGTTGTTGCAGTGTTGAAAAGTTGAATGAAAGGAACTTACTGAAACACATGTTTCATCAGCACATTTAAGAAAACCTTCCACACAGGTATGTAGGTGACAGTTCACCTCGTCCGATCCATCTTCACAGTCACTGTTTCTGTCACATACCTGGGCGCCAGGGATGCAGAGTAACTTGTCTGTACATTTCCGCTCATCTTCAGTGCAGGGTTTGCACATGTCAACCCATTCATCTGATCTATCATCGCAACCACCATGTATGGATCCATCACAAAGCCGAGACTCGTGGACACACTGCAAACCATCAGCACATTTCCACCACCCTTCACTACAGTTCCAGTTGCGACAGACTTCCTCCCACTCATCTGATCCGTCACCACAAACCTCCCTTCCATCACATACCCAAGAGTCAGGAATGCATTGGGAATCATCAGCACATTTCCAGGGTCGGGATGCTGTGCAGTTCCAGTTCTTACATGTTGTGTTCTACTCATCTGACCCATCCCAGCAAGTCGGGTGCGCATCACACACTTTCGAGTTGGGGATGCACCGTGACTGATCATCACACTTCCATTGGTCTTCAAAGCAGGTCCAGTTCTTGCAGGTCTCAACTGCCTCATCTGATCTATCAAGGCAACTATCATGTCTGGAACCATCACAAACATACGAGTCTCTGATACACTGAACATTGTCAGCACATTTCCACCAACCTTCAGTGCAGGTCCAGTTTCCACAAGTCTCCCTCGCCTCATCAGATCTGTCATCACAAACACTACGTGCGTCACACACTTCTGATTCCTGGACACACTTCGAACCATCTGCACATTTCCAGGGTCTGGTTTCAGTGCAGTTCTCACAGGTCTCTTCCCACTCATCTGAACCATCCCTACAAGCCTCATGCCCATCACACACCCATGAGTTGTCTATGCATTTCAAGTTGTCCACACATTTCCACTCGTCTTCAGTGCAGGGTTTGCACATGTCAACCCACTCATCTGACCCATCAGGGCAACTGGGACCTGCATTGCACAGCAAATACTCAGGGATGCACTGCGAATTGTCCACACATTTCCACCGACCTGCAGAACAGTTCCAGTTCTGACAGGTCCCTTCCCACTCATCTGATCCATCACTGCAGTGACTGCGTCCATTGCACACCTGAGATTCGGAGATGCACCGAGACTCATCTGCACATTGCCACGGGTACAGCCACCTGTATAGGCAGTTCTTGCCCTGAGCTTCACTCTGGAGACACACAGCTGCAACAAAGCAAAACGGTTCTAAAATCACACCACCACGACAGGGCCCGCCTCTTGTGTTTGGTTTTCATCCAAAACCACAACATTTCCAGATGTTCGAAGTTCCAGGATCTTTAAACTTTTCAGATACTCGTAATTTTCTTGGATCCTCGGGATCGAGAAATGCCAGTTTCACCAGATTCTGCAGCTCTGAGATGACAAAGAGAAAGGTTACTGCTGGTTCTGATTGGGCAAGTATTCACAAAGGACCACTCACACACAATGTGAACCCGATTTGCTTGAAATATTACTTGGTTGACAGAAATCACGGATATGATCCCTGTTCTCAGTCCAGCTTTGCTGAATTGAGTTGGGTTCGTTCTGTTTCTCGCTGAAACTCAAGCATTCTTCTGAAAAAGCATTGGAATGAGCTCAGCCAAAATTCCAGTGCATGTCCATTTTGAGGAAAAATATAGTCTCAAAATTTGGACTGCCAGTTGACGTTTTTGTACATTGAATACAGAGAGCTGACATTAACTTTGACTGGCAGCTGGCACAATCAAATGAAAACTGATTTGTTCTCAGGCTTGGAGAAGGCAACGATAGAGGTGGCGGCCCCTCAAAATGCCAGTGGCACATGGTGCTTCGCCTCTTGGCACCGAGTGAGAATGCGCCTCACCAACGCATCGTTGAGATAACAAGAAAAAACACCAATGTTCAAACAAGTAAATCACGTACCAGACCAGAGTATGACTGGGAGCCACACCCACATGTTGTCAAGTTGATGGAAGTCTGCAACGAAACCAAACAGTTCAAGATGACAACAGTCTGCAGCAGGAACGAACACACCAACGAACAGGCCTGTGGTTCTGATACTGAGAATCGTGAATCGAAAAAAAAACACACTCACCCTTCAGAAGGACAAAGGATTCAAATTATGACGAAAGTGGACATTGCAACTCCGAAAGAGCTTCGTCACAAAGTTTGTCTCCAAAATTGCTTCAAGACGTATTTCCGATCGTGTGAATTGTTCCGAAATTTTACGAGTTGTTCAACATATTTTACTGACCTTCCGGAAGAATGACTGACGAATCCTGGTCAGAGGCGTGGGATGTGGAACAAGGAAGCTCGTTTTATGATCTGTTGCAGCCAGATGCCAAGGCTTTCCTAACAGGAACCACGGTGATCCAGAAACCCACCTTCGGAGAGACGTGTTCTCCAAAACTGGTGACACCATGTGAAGCGCCGTCTTGATGTGACTGGACCAAGGGCCGTGGATACCACGAACCTGAAGAAAGAATACATCCTGGTGTGTGGAACGGACTGATTGTGAAAACAAGCCATCAGGCGTTGGGATCTGTTGCAAAAACCAAAATGCACAGATGAACTCACCTGACCTCAAACCAAGTGACTGGCTACCTACAAAACCTTGTCCATGCAGGGAGTGAAAACACTTAGACGCACACCAAGTGCTGAGACTAAAGAAGATCCAGGTGACTTCCATCAACTGCTGTCCATCGCTTGCTGACATTTTCTCTTCTGAACATCGGCTGGCTTTGGAAACTTTTCAAAGCACATGTTGTGCAGTGCTGAAGCTGCATGTTGAGTACCAAACTGGACTCAGCATCACAAGCTTCCCCTCCCGAAGGACCACCCACGTTTCTGGCGTGCCTTAACCAGTGCCTGGGGCACCCCTGCGCCCACCTCTGCCTCGGCGCCGCCTCCACGCATGCGCACCCGCTGTCCGCACCACCCCGTCCGCCTGCACCGCCGACACCGCCGCGCTTCAGTCGCCCGCTCCCTCCGCCTCCGCCCTGACGCCGCCGCTCCTTGCACTTGATGTCCTCCTTCGTCCGCTGCTTGCGTTGCTGCTGCTGTATCTGCGCAATGTGGATGCGGATTCCCGGTGTAACGGGTGCGACTGGCTTGTGTTTACGCTTGACACGTGTATGTGCGCATGGCTGGGAGGCCCTTGTTCATTCAGTGAACTGTGCACCCAGTGTGTATGACTGACATGTATCCATCATACATGGATCTGTAACAGATATTGAACGAATCCGAACTATATATTCTGGAAGGAACGAATCCCCGTTGAGGGTTGAGTTCCATCCAGAATAGTGTGTGAGGACAAGTTGATTATCTGGCATTTAGCACAGCAGCCATAGTTGAGTAGTTGTCGAGTCATCAACGAGAAAGGCCCCTCCAATAGTGATATTCCTCCTTGAGAACGATTGTTTCGTGCTGAGCATACTCGTATGCTCGCCGCACGGGATGACCATACCAGGGCTGCGTTCTGTGAAGGACTCTGACGTTTGTACTGCCCAACAAAACATTCACCCGTTCAGTTTCAAAGCACCCAATCATTTGCAACAGGCACATTTCTCAAGGCTGGTAAAATGGAGGCCTTTGGGAAACGAACAACCTCGGTTAGATTCTACGTCTGCCCGCCCCGTCACCAAAAGGCCAGATCTTCAACTCACCTCTCAGACGAATCTTCGCACAAACCACGCATGAAACTGATAATATTACCTTGTCAAGATTGCACAAACACGAGACGATGTGAAATTACTTCGTCAGCAAAAAACACACATCTCCGCTAATATGAGAAATTGTGAACAACCTGTAGATGTTTGGATCCGGGTGGGGCAGTTGCACCTGTACACTCGGTCCAGGCAAAAATGCAACTGCGCAGATGAAACACAAAATGCTCATTTTGATTCGAAAGCACTGATCAGCTGTAGTGCCACTTTCGGACACAATGGGGAGGCTTTGATCCACGCTTCATTGTGTAGAATTGCAGAACAAAGGGATCAAATTAAATGAAGTGGCGAAGCGAGGGAGTGTCCACTGTTGAAATGCGACATGGAGAGAGAAATGCGCGTTTGTTAATTTGACTGGAATCTGGGAGGCTTTGTTCTTGTGTTGTGTTGCAGATTAAAGGATCAAATTGACGTGAGTGGAGAAGCGTGGTGGCGCACTGTGCTGTGCACGGGTTTGAGTGTGGCGAATGTCAGAAATCGGAGCACAAAATGAAAATAATTCTCAGCACTTCTGATAGCTTGGGCGCGAATTGTTCGGTCACTCGGGAGAAATCACAGCTGCTCCTGCAACTCCGTGACAACACAACCTCTCAAAACTGCTCGCATCGCAGTAGAAATTGGTTCTCTGGCCACAAGACTGATTCCTCTAAAAAGAAAACAACTCCTTTATCTGACCAAAGGTCTCGAAAAGTGTCACAACGGTTATTTCATACCAACTGCAGTGTGAGGACCAACAGGTCAACTCCTTTGAGTTCGTCTCCTTGAGAAGAAAGCGACTTGATCCGAGTCCCCGAAACACGTGTCCAAGCTGCGCAGCCGCGATTTCTTCAATGGGTTGTACAGTGCAGGCAAAACCACGACCACGCAGCTGGAACGATGGGAACTGGCTAGTTCAATTGAAAACATTTCATCAGCTAAATTGCTGCTTTGGAATGCAATGGAGAAACAACAAAACAAATCAATTGGAGTGGTGAAGCGAGGGCTCACCCCAACACATCGTTGTTGACACTGGCGTCGTGGTGAACACAAACGACACAATCCACTGAGTCGCCAGGCAACGTGACCAAACGCGGCAGGTTCAACGAAGACCGGTGGTCAGCTGAACTGCGGAGGCGAGGCAATTGAAAGGACACGGCGTTTCAAAATGCAGTCACAACAAGTCACAACCAGATTTCTGAAATCTGACCTGAAACCAGGACCATCGTGTTGCTCTGACGAAGTTCTGAAATGATGCATGTCTCGATGAAAATTGTCTGGCTATTTTGGAATGTTCGTCCTGATTTATTGCAGCACAGCAACATTAGTTACTGAATCCGTCTGAAGCCCTAAATACACAGAGAGTGCTACCAGTTCAGGCTAAATGAGACAGTGATCTATTCTCACTAAAAAACACAAGAAAGAAGGTTGTATATTTGCATCAATTACCACAAATTCTACAACCACCCCAGAAGCACGGCTACTAAATTGGAGATTCTCTTCAACGGCCTTTGAATCTCAACCAGGAGCACATACAATTTTTATCAACTTTGCGAATATCAACTTTCAGCCAAAAAAGTTGACAGATATTTAGGGGGAGGCTGTTGCCTTTCAAGTGCGTTATGTAACAGATATAGACCGACAACGCGATGTTTCACGTTGGTCAGGGAACGAATTATTGGTTATTGAACTTGTGCTGTGCACTTGTTCAATGACCAATAATTGGTTCCATAACCAGGTGAAACATCAAGTTGAGGTATTTATCTGACATATACCTACAAACAGCAGTTTCTTGAATGTCTCCAAATGACATTTTTTGACAGTGTTTGCCACTGAGTAAATTTGTGCACAACCCGGGTTCACTGGTGCACTGGTCAATTCAGTTTGTCAGTGTTGTCTGAAGAGTGTGGATGTCTTTTTCTTGTGTGATTTTGGTTATTTTGGAGATGGAAGGTTGTGGAGATTTTGAGTTGAACTCAGGTTTGGTGTCAGACAGTTCAGAGGAAAACTGTGACAACTCAAAAAGTGCCTGTTCTGAAGCTTCATGTGAGGAGCCTGGCAGTGGATTCTGCAATGAAAGTTTGAGTGTCATCGACTTCAACCCTCTCAACAGGCTTGTAACTTTTGATTTTGGTCAAATTTGTTCCAGTGGTTGTGAAGGCAAGAGAATGAGGTAGATTTTGTCAAATTTTGGAAGAACTGTGATGACTCAAAATTTGGTTTTTTGTCACTTCAGCGGAGGCTTCACATCAACACAGCAGGAGAGGAGTTTGTCACCGGTTGCACCCGTGAAACAAGTTTGATTTGATGTGTCACTGTTGAGGTGAGTTTGTTTACGTTTGGGGCTTCTTGTGATCAGTTTCATGCAATTCCCTGTTGGAGACTCTGCAGTAGAGGATTGTGAGCAAAGTTTTCTTCACTGTGTAATTGCAGTGAAGACTACACTGAAGGGTTCGCAACATTCAAACCTGACAAAGAGAGTGAGGTGTATGAAGGAGTTGTGATGGGTCATTTCAAGCCTGTCACAGATGATGCTACTTTGGCAGCTCTTGGAACCAAAATACAGAAAAGAAAATGTTGTGGGCTGTAACTTTGTGCAGAGAATGGTGGTATGGATGGTGCAGTCAAGCTTACTGTCCACCAGCAATTTCCTTGTCGAACATTGAGAAGGGAGCCTGTCTGGTCAAAGTCTACTTTCAGAGTGCTCTGTGCTCTTTTGTGAATGAGGTATGTCAGAAGGATGCCAAAGAATTTCCTGGAGAGACAATCAAACAGATCATGATCATGCTCCAACTGTATTTGGAGAAGCAGGGAGTCAATCTGAAACTGATCGATGATCCAGACATGGCACGTTTCCATAATACATTGGACAATGTGATGAAGCGATGCGCAGCTGAAGGGTTGGGTCACAAAGAAAGTTCCATGGCAATTGACTTGGCTGACGAAAACGTACTTTGGGAGAACAATATCTTGGGCAACAGTGAGCCAGATCAGCTGTGGGAGACTGTGTTCTTTTTGCTTGGTGTGAACTTCACTTTGAGGGGGGAAGAGCACAAGAACTTGCACATACTGGGCTTTGACTCTCAACTGTTGCTTGGAAAGGACAGACTTGGGGAATGGTATTTGGAGTATAGAGAAGACGTGAAAGGAAAAACCCATCAAGGTGGTCTTTCTAACAAAGTCAAACCTCAAACCCTATGTATCTATGGGTCCACTAGCCCTTCAAGAAATGTCATCAATCTGTTCACACAATACATCTGACTTTTGCCCAGCAAGCAAAAGAATCCAAGTCTGTACTCTGACTGCCCAGTGGGTGTGAACCAACTGAAGAAGGTTGTCAAGGGGATAATGTGTCAAGGTGGGTTGGAGGGAAAGTATACAAATCACTCCCTGCGTGCTACATGCATGACAAGGATGTTTGAGGCAGGGGTCGATGAGCAATTAATCAAGAGCTTCACAGGTTATAAATTAGATGCAGTCCGAGACTACAAAAAGGTGTCAGAAACCCTGTTGCGCAAAGCCAGTTCAACCATCACTGGTAAAGTCCATGTTCCAAGAGTTCATCATGTTCAAGAGCTGGTCAAATTGGAGCCAGACAGCTCAGAAGAGTCCATTTCTGTCAATCACAAACCTGCAGTAGGTCAGTCGCAGAATCAGAGAGCAAGCAAAACAACTGTGTCAAACTCTCAGAAAATTGCCTGCCCCACAGCATGCTCAGACTCGAGTTGCTCTACTCTATGTTCAGTGCTCAGAAAACTTGACAGAGGCAAAGAATCCAAGGCAAGAAAGGTCAAACTTTAGCTCGAAATAGAAACAGGTGTGAGTGACTGAAACTCGGTTTGGAGTGTTCAATGTTGTTGTTGTACTCATATGTTGTCGCTTGACCTGCAAGTTGTGCACAGTTGAACTACATGTTTGAATAAATTGACAGGTTGCCAATCAAGTATTGAACTCCTAGTATTGAGTATACCACTGTGTCGAGTTAAGGAACACTTTTTCTTTTGTGTTTTCCGGTCGTTATCCTGCAGTAATTGCACGATTGTTGTGGTATACGTCAAATAACATGTTTGACATCATACCTTATCATGGAAATCGTCTCGACTGTCTCGACGATTCTGACCATGATAAGGCACGACGTCGCACACGTTATTTGTA
>JAAUXT010030989.1_pt1 | contig 13173 bp, 16 predicted proteins | sample 7278171 | NCBI WGS metagenome assembly JAAUXT01 (sample SAMN14350112, study PRJNA611818) | marine sediment metagenome | isolation source: surface marine sediment (1.8m) | place: French Polynesia: Moorea | collected 2018-08
CCCCAAGACCTGTTTTCGAAATGATCAGTGATGTTCACTGACCATTTTTTTCAAAAGCGGGTCCAAGCCCCCCCCCAAGACCCATTCTACACATACAGACGGACGGACATACAGACTGATAGTGATTACATTAAGCGTGTGGTACACGGCCCTTCGGGCGACCACACGCTTAAAAACGTGCTCGCCCGAGTATGAGCGGAATTCAATGTGAACCCAATCGGAGGCGGGCGTGGCGGGAGGGTGACGCGTGGGAGGAGCGACCCCATTCCGGACGAGCGGGAGAACGGAGGCCTCCGCGCCGCTCCGATACGCTTATCGTGCAGTTCCGCTCATCCACTTGTGTTCGCGTCCAGCTCTGCGTGAAGTGGGATCGCAAAAGTTTCGGACACACACGCGCAAGTGTTTGTGTCGATCTGCAGTGCGGAAAGGGTGAAAAAAGTTCGTTCCTATCCATTTCAGTCCGCACCAACAAGATGAGCTTTCAGTGTTCTCAGACATGGAGTTTCAATTTCAGGACCCCCACCCACTTTCCCAACTGGCTTCGTCTTTCGTCCTCACGCAGTCAGGTACGTTCATTCAATGGGAGTGAACTTTTCTTGTTCTGCCCGGACCCTGATGGTATTTCCTGCACCTATTTGGCATGTGCGACTGGTTGCTTGTTTCCATTCTTCACATGCTATGCAAGTCAACGTGGGGCTTCGTGTCTACCTCGGAAGATTGCGCAGTGTCTGTCGGGAGACGTGTTTATCGGATGATAGATTCGCAAAATCCCCATCTCATTTTTTCCCCGCCAGCAACACTGCAACGTCAGAAGAAGGGTCGGATGTTGTGCGCGAACACGGTTCTGGTTAGGTTTGACGCTATCAGAACCATGCAGGTCAACTGCACGTGCTTTCCGAAACGAAGAATGACTGGAACGAAACGAAACTGATCAGCTGTTGCCTAAATCTCCCGCCAAGTGGACAAACCTCGTGCAAATGCGCTCAATCTGTGTAAAAGGCGAATCACGCGAAGCCATCAAGCAGAATTAAGTCGTTCATGTCCATCGCTCGATCGAGAGAATTGATCAACTCGAACAAGCCGTCCACTTAGCCTGGCCGTGAACCCGCGTCTCAATCACACTTCCACCCCGAGATGCTGTTCGTCTGCAGGCCCAGCCGACTCAACCTGCCCAACTTCACTTTTCTCGAGAATTTGTCAATCCCGTGGTTCCGGACAATGCCTCAGCCGGTCCTGTCGAGCACTCGCGCACACGATGTCCCAATTGCATTGGCAAGAAACATATTGATATCCAATGTGCTGGACAATCTTGCCATGCGGATCAGCAGACCGGTCCTGTTCATTGAATTCTGGCCCTAAATTAGAAGTATGACGTTCCCCAGAGTGGCCTGAGCCCATTCGTCTCCATCGTTACGAGATGACCACCAAACTATTAAGAGAAATAGCCCGTCGGGGAGTATTTTACCAGAGTTACTCCTTGTTCAGAGGAGCTGGGCTTTTGATGCTGCAAATCTCTGGTGCATCTCTGCTGGGAAATGCTTCAAAAGGAACTCGGCGCTTTACAGGCTCGGCTTTGTGAGGAGCGGTGGATTGTTCGCTCATTCGGCAGATTGAAAAGTCTGATTCTGGTGGATGGGCAATTAGCAACAAGGCAATGCCATTTCACAAGCAAGTTGTTCGCACGAAAGTGGCAGGATTTGTTCAGGGTGTGACAAAAATCTCTTGGCCTCACATTTTTTGTCAGAACAGATTTGTTGGTTCTCCGTGGTTTTTGAATAACTTCCCAAAATGATCACCGTTTGAAAGGAACAGACAGACAGATGCCCCAACAGGATGCCAATGACGGAAGAGCTGGTGGAAAGGTCTCCAGAAGACGGACACAAGGGTTCGCGCAAGGGTTCACATTTGTTACCCCTCGAATCACCGACACACGAAAAACAGGAAACACGACTGCCATTGTAAACAAGTTGGAACATCAACTTGTCCACGCTGAAGGGTTCGGAGGAGCTGCCGACAAATAAAGTCGCTGTTGCTTTTCAACGCAGCGCACAAATCTGTCGGCGTCGTGTCTGAATTCGAGCCGCAGATCTTTGCACGGTGACGCTGTACGCAACGCCGTCCCTGTGGTTGAGAACGTGACATGGGGAGAACGCACTGAATGAACTGAACGAAGCAGCACAAATACACCGCTGCGACTTTCAGATGAATGGGATCGAGATCAGGAATTACTGTGATGGCGAGAAATCACCGCGCAGAACAAATCGTTTTTTTTTCGCAAGCGGGATGAGATCCGTTTTCGCTCTGGTTGGGACTTCCTGTCCATAGTTGCAAGGATGCATGCAGCTGCAACCTCGTCTTTCTGCACGGATCTGTCGGCGCCGAGTCCACTGCGGAGCGCGGGATGAAAAGCAAACATCGGCGTGCCGTAATTGGTTACACTCCGACATCTCCGCGCACACAATCCCTCTCCTTCCTCCGTGCAGTGGATCTACAGGAGTCAGGCTCCGTCGGAATCACGCCATGGTGCTCAGTGTTGATTTACAAAGATCTCGTGGACCACGAAACGACATAAATCAATTTGTGAACGTTGGATGTACGGCAGCGACCCCCACTCCAGGATCCTCTCTCGCTCCACCCCGACACCCGTTGTTTGACGACGTGCCGAGTTTCACCCAATTCAAACAGCCATCCGTCTCTCCTCAGAGTCACGTATCGAAGAATGCTCAACACTCGTGCAACACCACACATTGAATATTCGGGATGAAATCTAAACGAGTCTGAGATAACCTTTTCCACAATTCAACCTTTTCCACAATTCGTCCAAAAACAGCAAAAAGTCTTGGTTGTGTCTCTCGTAAAAGTAGCTTTGCTGATGAGCCACACCCTCATCCGCCCCGGGGAGTTCCACCCGCTCCCCTGACAAATTGCGTCTTTCAGCCCGAAAATTAAGTCAAGCATCACAAGAAGGGGTGTAGGGTGTAACTTTGTCGCTGTTTCAGTATCTTTGCACCAGAAAATTTGGGCAATTCCAAAGTTGGGAGTTTGGGGCCCTCGAATTGAAGTCCTGACTCGATTCGGCCCCGTGAACTTGGTGATCGGGCCCCAGAACACAGGGTGGAGACTGCATGATTCGCACGAAGTGCGTGCATTGAACGAGAGATTTTATTTCAAGAAACGGGCAACATTTCTCGAGCGAAACCCTCCATGGTGTGTCTGCCCCTCGGTCTGGCTGACGAGGCTCGTCACAAATCCGATAAATCTCTGTTCAGTTCCATGCAGCCGGCAAATCAGTCTCTGCTTATATCCTGTCGATTTCAATGAGGCCCCATCATTCTTCTTGTTCACATCGGCATGAAATCCACGTCTTCCACCAAATGCTTCGCTATTTCGTGGCGTGTCGATCTTCAAAAGGTTGAGAGAGGAAGGAAGCTCGCTTCGAGTCTCCAAACCTGGCAAGATCCAAATCTTCGGTGAATTTTCTGAAAAGAGCCCGTGTGTGCGCATGTCGTCCTGTGGGACTGCACGAGTTGTCGCAACAGCCCACATTCTGCCGAACACTTGCTGTTGCTTTGTCCACACACCCGTTTTCCATTTTGCCGCCGTGTCTCCACGATTTACAGGCTGGGTTAGAGTCTACTTTGAGCCTGTGGAATATGAGGTACAAATATTTGGCCACTCCGGCGGACAAATTACACAGAATCTATTAACTCACAGGTCACGATGGCCCAACAGCCTGTGCCATATGGGGCTGAGGAACCGGTTCTTGTCGCCCTGTGGGAAGGACTTTCTCTAGGTTGAAAAGATGCCCATTCTCCTGTGGAAAACTACACCCGCCCCAAAATGGCCACTGATTTTTGTTCGTCGTGCGTCAATAGTTGAGCCGTCCTGGTTGAGAAGTACTTTCGTGGAGTATCTTGGCTGCGAGTTCGCCTCCTGCGTGACTCGCAGCGTTGGTGAGTCTTCCGTGTCATGCAAGTGTCCGGAGGTCCGCTGCTCCTCGAACCCGAAGGACATCACCGTGATTTGAATGCGAAGGATGAAGGAGCGACTTCTGACGACCGAAAGTCGGCCTTTGGCCACAACAACGACCTGTCCACAACACTTAACAACGCACTGGAAATCCTGACACTGTCGGTCCGTTGTCTGGTGCATTTGAACGCCTCATTTTTCAACTAAATCATGAATCTACTTCTTCGATCCCCAAAATACAAATCCTCACTTGCACGGAATAACGCACGCACACACACACACACACACACACGCACACACACACACACACACACACACACACACACACACACACACACACACACACACAGAGTCTACTTACCACGATCATCTCTGACGGCTCCAAGATGAGACACTCGTTGGGCCGTCGCTTGCATCCTGCGGATCTCTTCCCGAAACTGCAAACACACAGAATGAGAAATATTTATAACACTTTAAACTCAATAACGCTGACAAAATGTTGCCTGCAAGTGTTAACCCTTCAAAATTTTTCGTCTTCCTCTGAAACCATGTCAAGCACAGCGGCCCTACTTTCTTGTGTTTTGGCATGACTTCAATATTTCACTGAACTTCATTTGTTTCCAGTCGATCCCTGTGGAACACTTCAGCATGCCACTTGCCTCAATTGACCGCGTCTGAAAACCCGTTTTTCCCCAGACGAGTGAATTTGAATGGGGAAAACGCCAATAATGTAATTGTACGCTTACGTGAAAGAGACATTATAGATGTGTCCATCTGCCGAAACGTGAGTTGCGTAAAAGTCCATCTTCCGGGACGAAAATGAATTTTGATAAAATCTGCCGTGAAAATTCACTTTCCTTGAAAACTCTCAAAACAGAGTTCGGTTCACCAATCGATGAGTCGCCGAGACAGAAGAAAGTTAATCCGTTGTGGCAAATCTGGCTTCCTGACTGGAGAAGTTCTCAACGGTGTTCTTGACACGTTTTCAAAGAATCAAAGTCTCGACACTGGACAACATCGTCACCAACCAATGACGCCAGATGAACAGATGGATCAATTTTTCAACCACGTTCCGGGTTGACAGCCGCAGTTCCTTCACCACGTTCGATCTCCGTGTGTCAGCCACAAGAGCATCGGTTTTGGAAGTCAGAAGCAAATCGAAGGTTTGCTTGACAGCAGACAATGTCCATAAGATATTCCTTGGGCTGGCAAAAACTCAACTCCTTGAATGTCTACACAGAGGCCTGTTTACCAAATATGACTCAGGATTGAAATTAAGCACACGCTGCGCGTAGAGTCCGTCTCAGCATGCCAAACAACAACAAAGGATTCTGTCAAAAATGTTTCCGAGTGCTTTGTGCTTTTTCTTGACACTGCAGTTTGAGTACTCGTGTGAGCGACCTGTTTCTCGTGCTGCATTGATTTGAAAATCATCCCTTCAACCGATAGAAAAACTTGACGTCAAACTTCGAAAAGTTTCTGTCTGTGTCTGGCTACTCTTCGATACAGGGCAAAATTCTTCACCGACGAGGTTCGCTCGAGTCAAAAAATTTTTGTTCACTCTGTCGATGTACCCGTGCGTCAACATAAAGAGTGAGTACATGGCAGCAGAAAGGGCTTTCAGGGCAGATAAACCATTACCACAGAAGTATATGGCTTTCTGAGTTGATGAGTGAAAGAAACACACCAGGAACTGCACACAACCGTTCATGCCTTGCATGATGCTTTCTAAACAAAACTTCAGGACCTTGTTTGCCGCCGAACTGTGTTACCTGTCATTCTTTTGCTTTCTCACGACTTCGATAATGGTACGCTGGAAAACATGGCTGCTCAACAGGACCACAGAAAACGATTTAAAAAGGTGCACACACCGTCATGTACGTATTCACTCACTACAGGAAACATTCAATCAGTTGTCAACTCCGTGAAGGCTCAGAAGCAGTTTCTATCCGGGTTTCTTGCTGATTCCTGAACAGTTCGTTCACGATCAACAACAATGTTTGGCGTATCGACAAGGAATTCAGGGCGTCGCAGTATGCATCTCACCATTCAATACTTTGTGCGCACGTCGAGCTGCAATGCGACAGGAGGCACACGAGGAATTTCAGAGTCCAATATCGCCCCACCCCCACCCAAGGTGCAACTTGCCCGCTCAATTAGAGGCGGACCACAAAGCTGTGACAGCAACTCATCTTTTCCGAATTGGGGAGCTTCTGCAGACCAACACAAATTGGCAACGCAACGTCCTCGTGTGCAGCTCGTAAATTGTGTTGTTCGCAATACATCAAAACTGAAATAATCGTTTTGGCCCTTCGGTTAAATACATTCCAACACGAGAAGAAGTATGCTGCAAGTATGCTCGACAAGGCTTGGTTTCACAAAGAAAACAATTTTGAATACAAAGGAAAGGTTTGGTAAAATGTACCTTTGCTCACGACAGGTCACGTCATTCATTGTCTGAACGCGAAAATCAGGCTGACAAAATTCTCTGATTCATCATTCAGCCACTCAGCGATCTCTAAACATGTCGTACGAGCTCGCATTGTGGTAGAAATGATGGTGGTTCGCACAAAACCATCACCACGAGACCTTCAAGGCAGAATGACCAGGTCGCTTTCCGCACTGCGTTTCTGAAATGCAGCGATAACCGAATGAAGACCAATTTCGAGGAGCGCACGTTTCGCCACACTGCCAGGACGAAAATTCTGTGGTGCTGTTCGGTTTCAGCTTCAGCGTTGCCAGCGCAAGCGCCGCTGCGATCTGCGATGGCTACCCAGTCTCAGTCTCACCGCGAGGTAGCCCCGGAGGGTTTTTTTTCTCCACTGAGATATTCAGACGTGGCCATCCGTGATTACCAATGAGAATTTTTTGGCAGTGATCTCACCCCACCCGTAGTGATCATCAGGATGACAGTCAGTGCAAAGCACAGGCTCGCTCACAAGACTTTCAGGCTTCTTCCACAAGACAAACAGCACTTGAAACACGAGTTATGGCTGCAAAAATGTGTGTCTCTGAGCCCATCTAGGGGGTCACCAAACACGCTGTATGTATGAAAGCGTCTTCAGAATTTCACTTCATCAAACGTGACACATCGTGCCATTAAATTTCACTGATCTGAACAGATTGCTGCACACTTTGTCTGCTCCTCAGTGGGAGGCACCAACGAGTTCCACAGCGTGTGTTGTACCAAATCATCAATGAAACGAGCAACATATTTTTCATCAAAACACCCATTTTGACACGAACAACATGCACACAATTTGCACAATTCCAAATTCTCCAGCGAACCGAAGACAACTGTGCCGCTCGTGCTCCTCTGCACGTTCCGGTTTGCGATGGCAACTTGGGCCTCGCAAAAAGAGCTCAAGAGCTGGGTCAAAGCACTGACGTGCAAAGCGGAAATACCCACTGACATGAACGAATCAGTCGCAACAAAACGTACATGTTCATTTCCTGTCAATGGCGAAACTCCCATCCGCTCACAAACATTTCTGTTCACAGCGGCTCAGAATCGCACTTTGCAGGAGCCCGAACTTGAACATCATTCTGAAATCGCGAGCCAGTGTCTGAATCCAGGTGGGAGGAAATCCGCTTGTCTGCTTTCGTAAATCAGCTCAATGTGTGCATTGGCACTGCTGCATCTTTTGTGACAAAGTCGGGATAAAGTACTCAACGACACTCACGGGAATGGCGCCCCGCCCTCTGATCATTTCGCGAAGAGAAATCTACCTGAGCCTTGTTTTGCGAAAAGTAAAGTCCAACCGTGTGACAACGAAAGGACCAAAACTGGATTGTCCCCAACGTGTGACTTTGGAGGACAGTAATCCGAATGGCGCCTTTTTTGTTGCTGTGCGGGACGCGTGGTCTGGCAGTAGCCTTTCGTGGTATGGCGGTAGGCTCCGTTGTACTCGTACGTGGACTGAGATGTGGATTAGGCACGTATGCACAGGCCTCCCCTGTACCTCTCCCTTTGAGTATATCAGCCCCCATCCTCCTGTGGTCGTATCTCCCTCAGCCGTACTCCCTTGGCTATGCCCACAAGTCATGTCCCTCTTTAGCCTTGGCCATGCAACCCCCCACCCCTGTAAGATCCCGTTTTCCTGTGTTACCATCCCGTGCGGCCTCATGGGGTTATTTGCGGATCTACCGTAGTTTTGAAAGTTCCTTGTCCACTTGTGGAAACCGCAACGGTTTTTCCCGTGATACGAGTACGAGTGTCCAGTCACAGGTCAAATTTAATCTGCATGCGCGAAGACGACAGCAATATCAACCCAATTGCCGTGGTCGTAAAAAAGTCAATGCCTTTCCATAAAATACTGAAATCCAATGAACAACTCTGTTGCAATAAAATATTCCATCGACAGCCATCGCAAACCCTTTACATGACCAAGCAATGAAAATTTCAACCTTTTTGCGGCTCTCATTTCAGAGCCAACACGAGAACACCTGGAAGCAGACAGTCTTATGGCATTTGTCGTCAGAAACCAACACAACATTGAAAGCTTTTTTGTTTGCCCTTTCAAACACGGTGAAACTCTCCCTCACCTGGGGCAGGTGACAACACCTATGGCTCCCTCCTCTTCTTCTGGGACGGTCTTGAGGTAAATCAACATTCCGGTCGTATCCAGTTTGCCTCACTGACCACCGAAAAGCAATCACATCTTCGTTGGTTGTTTCTTCAGGCAGATCTCCAAACCAAATTCAGTCTTCCTTTTTTTAGTGCACGTGCGTATCCAAAGGTTGACGTTCACAATCCCACTTGAGTATCACACACAAGACAGTGAGAACACTACGTACTTTATATTTGCACAGATCGTGTGTATTTGCTGTCCTATCAATGCCGTGAGATGCGCTATCGATCGCTGCCATTGACACAATGACATCAGTATCTGAGAGTACCGCCACTCCAACTCACAGACAGCGCACGACGTGATGTCCAAACCAGGCCACAGCACGTTGGGCTAGTTCCCAACTGACTCGCTGTTTATGCAAAACTATTTCCGTGAGGAAAGCGCCTTCCGCGATGAGCCCTTCAGGCCTCTTCATGCATCGTGGTTTTTCTTCTGAAGTTTCATCAGTTTTTCAGCTTTGATGACACCCAAACTCCACGTCTCTAATCAGGGAATCAACCGACTGGAAAGTTGCTTCCCTTCATGCAAATTAGCCAATTTTGAGGTGCATCTAGTTTTCCTGTGTATCCAAAACTCCTATCATCGTCCTGTGTCCCCCTCGTGCAACACCGATCTGCGTCCACAATACTTGTGTCCAGCGCATCAGCAAGTTCCTTCCGGAAGTCGCATCACGATTGTTTTCGTGAGATGTCATGTCACCAGCGCGACACGGAGAAGCAGCGGACAGCAGCGTCCCCGTGAGGTGTTTGAATATCCTCCAACTGCGTCAATTGCACACTCAAAGTGAAAGTCTTTGTCTAGCAAAAAGATCTTTGACTTGTTTGTCTGCTTTGGTGAACAGTCGGTCCTTTGTACCAGGAATTTGGCCCAGAAAGTGAAAACCACAACCAGCCAACTGAGCAAGTCTTGAAGTGCCTTGAAACGTTGCGAAGTGTCAAAAAGTTACAGAAATTGGAGTTGTGTTTGCTGAATGAACTTGAGAAACGTTCAGACACAAACACCGCGAAATGTGCTCTGCATGAAGTCGAGTCGTTGCAAGTACAGATTCGCAACACTTGGTGCCTCCGATATCCATTGACAAAAAGTTGCGGGGGTACAGCGTCACAAGTAGGAGCTGGGTACACGAATGATCACGTGCGCCTGTTTCGTCACCGCAAACTGTAAATCCTCTGAATGATCCAAAGACGACAAGTCCAACACTCTTTAAATATTTACAAACTTTCCGTAAAATCTTCAAAAGCCGCGACGACACATTTGAGCGTTCATAACTCTCTTCGTAACGTTTTTTCAGCACTGAACAACCTCACGCGCCCGCTTAATATTTCATGTTTTTGAGTCCTGCCTCTCGTGCCCGTGGAAGTTGCCCCGGCAGCTGGCGACGGGCTACTGCACCTTTAATTTGAATATCCCCGAAACACGAGACTGCACCGGCATTGTGTGGCTGATGCGCTCGAGTCACTCGACACCCTCTCACCTGGCTGAACACACGATTCCACGTTACCCCCGAAATCCCATTGTCATGTTGAAATTTTAATATAAAATTGAGTGTGCTGCAAGTATGAGCAACAAAGGCAACATCAGATCGTTTTCGCCCGACATAATTTGGGCACACTTTGAAGGCAACACACACACACACACACACACATACACACACACACACTTGCACATCTGGTTCGCACGAGATTGCCGTGTGAGGTCAGGGTTTGCGTCAATGTGCGACGTGTCCACGGATCGAGTCAAGTGAGTCTGTCCGTTGGACTCAACCACCTTGAGCACGGCCTCCACAAATCGTTCGACGTTTCCCCGTGGCACGACCTCCAACCTCATCCATTTTACCACTTTGTAACATTCTGTAAAAGGACGTGGGTCTTGTTCGCTGCAGCACTCGTGTGCTAAAAACCGTAACGCAGCCTTGTCTTGGTCCCCGCCCGACAAAACGTGCATTCAGCACATGCGCTGCCCGTGGGCGTTGAGAAATGAAGCGTGATTCATAATCACCGTCTTGTAGGCATTGCAGTCTCCTTTCACAAATGCATTCAAAAATGTTCTTGCACATGCCTGTCCCATTCAAATTCTTTCTCTTTTGAACAGTCCAGTGGAATGTCATTCGTGAATTTGTGAAAAGCGTTTCAGTGCGGTGCTGTTGTCTGTCCGAGGGTTCAACTGCTTCACACACCAGTGGTGTTTGGGTGTCGAAAAGAAAAGGAACAAATGTGAACAAATGTGAAGGAAAGAGTCAGACGTGGTGCCTTCATCTTGCCCTTCGGTTTCTTGAAAGTATACCAGACATTCACGGGATTCAGGTGGTACGCAAGAAATAAAATTTGTTCAAACACAAATGTCTCAGATCAACCGGCAGCCTTTTCGCATGGAAACAAGTATTCCCATTCAACGAGTGAATTCCATGCATTTTCTGAAGTATGTCCATCAGTCAAATGGCAATGCACATTTGCACAATTTGAATGAACAATCAAAGCGGGGCGTGCAGCAAGAATGTGGCAGAGTGACGTTTATTGGTCTCCCGCAGCGACGCATTGTTCCACACGCTTCCGACGTCAGATCATTGTTAAATTCACCTGTTTGTGTGGAGTCTCTTCCATTCACTGATTCAGGGTTCGTAGGGTTGATAATTATGCGAAATATATATCATTGTCAACTCGGGAATTGGTCGCTGCAAGACTTTGTGAATGCCTGTGGTTCTGACCACTGAGTAGCCACCACTCCCCCCCCCCCAACAACCCTTCGACCCAACCTCGGCGCCCGCGTGACGTGACGAAAGTTCTATCTTGAGTGAAGACGTGCCGTTTCTTGGGATCCAAGGTGCTGTTTTCTCCGCAGAGTGGTGATTAATTCTCTGAGCTCGTTGGGGCGATTCAGGTCCAGACGACACGCGGGTCTTCGTGTACCGGTGATAAATGGAGTGGCCCACTGACCCTTGGTCACTAAGTGGGCAATCCCTACGACGATCACGTCGTGAAGAAAGACCGTAAATCAAACGCGCACAATGGACTCCCACTGCGCGCGCCCAAACGGGTGTTTGTGCAGTTTGTCGTATCCAATAGATTTGGGGTTCAGCCACCAATGGAAGATCTGCACCACCCCAACAGGAAAAGCAGTTTTTGCACCCGGCCATCAACATTTCGCAGGACAAATGTCACAAACACATTGGGTAGCAAGCCATGTGCTTTGAGAATCTGACCAGAAAATGCGAACACCAAAACGCAAGACAAAATCGGGTGCTTGCACTGGTTTGTTCCCTCACAAAGTGACGCAGGGTCAACAGTCAACCAACAAGAGCAGAGGATGTCTACAATCACCAGGGTTTGACAAGATTTCTCAATTGCGGTTTGCGTTCCAGGATCAGCAAGCATCCTTTGATCTACGAAGACAAATGTGTGGGCATTTAGTTTGGGAAACAGTGCAAAACCGACCAAATACCAACACAAACTCTTTCACTGAAGAGGAAACCAAGTTTGGTGCAAGCAAAATTTGTCAAGTGAACTGACGTTTGCCCTTTCCTGAACTCGAAACATATTCGCAGTGACGGCTGCCAGGCGGCATAATTCACACAGGGTTTTGTAAACGTTCACGCTTCATGCAAGAAAAAGATCCAATTTTAGCTTGGATAAATCAACACTTTCTGTCTGCGAACACAAAAACGTACATCAGGCAACTAGGCCCCAAGGAAACTTCGCTGAAAATGAGCAAGCCGCGATTGGCCGAAGTTTGGATCCATGACAGTTGTCCTTCCACGTTCGTTTACAAAGTTACGCTTGAATGTCAGGTCATCCTTAAAATACGTCAGGTGGTGTTCGACAACCGCTTGCATTGACACGACAGTGCAAACGCGAATGGCCACAGCATTGTTCGTGTCTCTGTTCAACATCATTTAGTGGTACAAAGCAAATCCGCAAACTGAAGAGGTTTGCCCTTGTTGACCACAAGTACCTGTGTCTGGTTACCCCAGGTGTCGGAAGATTCACTCCCGCACCGTCCGGTAACAGACATCTGTTGCGTCTCGCCGAAGTGGTTCATTTCGGAGAAATCCGTTCACTTGGTGTCAAGTGGAGTCGTTCGCTCAGTTGAAACAAGAAGCTTCAAACAATCCAGAGAAACAAAAAATAAATCTGGAAGATTGCAAGGCATTGTGTGCTCAAACCTCAAATTGAAGGAAAAGGGGAACAGTGTTCAGAATTTCCTGGACATTTTACTGTCTATGGAAAGGGGCCACAGCTGGAGTTTAGGTGATTTGAACTGCACGCGTGTTCCCGTCCTTCAAGCGACTGGAATAAGCAACCAGAAAATCACTTGCAGGTATCGCTGGCAAATTTCCGGGGCATGCTTCAGGGGCCAGGATTTCATGATGCATTACAAGGAAAAACAAGAATGCTACGCATAAAAAGCGTGTGGTCACACAAACGTTCGTTGTTCATAAATGGTCAGTGACCATCACTGATCATTTAAAAAAAAAAAAAAAAAAATTTTGAAAACAGGTCTTCGGGGGGGTTGGACCCACTTTGAGAAAAATGGTCAGTGACCATCACTGATCATTTAAAATAAAAAAAAAAAATTC
>JAAUXT010057031.1_pt1 | contig 13173 bp, 12 predicted proteins | sample 7278171 | NCBI WGS metagenome assembly JAAUXT01 (sample SAMN14350112, study PRJNA611818) | marine sediment metagenome | isolation source: surface marine sediment (1.8m) | place: French Polynesia: Moorea | collected 2018-08
ACTTCTACCCACCAGCCTGTCGCACCCACATTCAAAGCATGTCACCTAATCACTGAATCCCCCCCCACCAAAAAAAAAAAAACAACAAAAATTGTGAAACATACCCAGATCCTTCATTGATCAAAACGTTGTCAAAAAGGAGAGTGTCACCCTCATTTATGTCGTACTCGTACTGCATCAGGACGGCATGGAAGGCCACCACACCTGCGCGAACAAAACGTTCACAAAAATATGGCCTTGGGCAACACAACAACAATACAACCAAATACAGCCCAATGCATGAACAGCAGTTTGCTCCACACACAGCTTCTTTCTCAAACAACAATAGCGAGTTTAAACACGGCATTTGGAATTGAAAACGTCAACGTCAACATCAATTTTTTTTGCAAATTTTTCTATATTTTGGGAGTGATTCCACCTTCTCAAAATATCGTTGAACAAAATTGACCAAAAGCCAAGGTTTATTGTTTTGAATTTTTCTGTGTACAGGGTTCTAAAGTGAACGCGGCGTTTGAAGTTCTGGCTCCAAACGTCGCTATTTAATGTGAAAGCAGAAACAATACAGCATCCAGAAAAGTTTTAGTCTCCCGAGCGCACTTACTCTTGTTCATGGACTGGATATCCCTGTTGGCCCTGCCCAGTCCCGCCGTGTGCTCCTCCACCGTCTGGTTCAGAACGTTGTATTCGGCGATGGCCGTGTTCAGCTCCTCCACCATTTTGGTGCAGGTCTCCAGCTTCACCATAAACTCCCTGACAATGCCATTGTCTTCAGCGAAGAGGGGCAGGAGATTCAGGAGAAAGATGATAACAATCCTCCTTGATATGATTTCCATTTCTTCGTGGTCTGATTTTCTGTGGAAGGCAAAAAGGGTAAAAGTTCAAACAGGAAAACGTGAGCTTCACGGACTTTGTCAGGCAGAAAGCGTTTCTATTTTGCGTTGATGCCAACAAATCCTGGAGAAAAGACGAGTGACGAATGTTTTCCAAAGATCGCGTGGCTACCAATACAAACGCATGTTGCGTTTCCTGATTGGGTTCCCCTCAAACGCTCACGAACAAGAATCTGCCAATCTGGGAACACTTTTGAAAGAGAAAACAAGCATTCAACAGAAAATCAATGGTCAAAGCAACAAAATTGCCATTTCGCTTCTGCACTGGTGATTCCTTTCAATGAAATCACTGCGCTCAAAGGCGTGTGAACAAATTTGAACAATGGCCACGGCTGCGCCTTGATCTGACGGGCCCCTGGGTTGCCCCGGGATCCCAACAATGAGGGATAAACACTGGAAAAACAGATGTCGTTTTGATCATGAGGCCAGCGACTCGAGGGGAGATCCAGGGTCTGGGTTTAGTTGTGAACCGCGTCAGGGGTCTGAATACAACGTTGGGAATTTTCATTGAGACAATAAAACGATGTACCATTGCGTGGTTGGTGGTGTTCGATTAACCCTTCCGTCAATTCGGGTTGGCGCACAATGAACAACTTTTGTACTTTTCTGGTCATTCTGGATTGATCTTGGCCATCCATCCCACTCTGGACGGAAGGGTGAATCAAACACGACCAAAATCGGAGGCGACACACCCATGTACGGGCACCAGTCATGGATGGATGGAGGTACCCGAGACCCCTGGATCCGTCCCTGTGAGGCGCTGCCATGGCGGTGTGATCCGTTGTGCCGTTGGCTGAGTTTACTGAAAGGAAAACTTCAGAATAATGAGCACATCAAGGATCGCTTTGTTCATTCAGGGATAAAATGCGTCGTTGAACTTCTGTTGTTTTGCGATAACAATCAAAACACATTCAGCAGGTGTAGAACTGATGAAACTTTGCCAGGTATTGACGAATGTCTCCTTGGTGATTCTAATTGATGATTGACATGAGTCCGGCGCGGTGCTGGCCAAACGGAACCTGAAGCTGTGGTTGACAGTTTCAATGCATTGAAATGGGTGAAACGGCGCTAAGGCTGGGAACACACTCCCGGCGACTCACCAGCAGCGACGCAACCAGCGACGCGACCACCCCATCGCCCCATTGGGTTTGTATTGGGCTGGGAGCGGTTGGGGTGATGCAAAAGCAGCCCAATACAAACCCAATGGGGCGACGCCACAGCACGACGGGGCAGCACGAGGCAACAGCGCGTCGCTGCACCCTAAGCACAGTTCTGGACAGAAGTGAAAGAGCAGCAACATAAAGAGGAGTACTCTGACCGTGAAAACGCCTTCACTTGTTGATCCCAGATTTGGCGGGTGGGTGTGGTTCGGGACTCCTCGTGAAATGTAGACCCAGTATCAGGTGCGGAGGGTGTTTTCTCACAAAACCCTGGCGAACAAAATGAACTGTCAACAACAAAGTGGAAACCACATCACTTTGGCAACTGTAGCTTGCAGGAGTTTGATCTGTTCTTCCTTTGTATTGTGCGTTCCACCCATGGGTTCTAAAGACCTGACCTCAGTCTGCCAGAGGGCTGCAGTGGGGGATCCACAGGGGATGGGTCGCGTCATTGGATCCACCCCTGGGAACGCTCCCAGTACACTCGCATGAAGCGTGCATTTGCACGTTGACTTGTGACAAGCTTGAGGACACCTATTCAGTTTCAGTTTCATGTGAACATGTCCCACCTGTGTGTGCCACTCCTCGTGCTGACATTCAGGCGACATCTCGCGTCTTCTTTCTGAAAGTAAGATACAGAACATTGAAACACGTCTTCACCTCGTGTTTGGGCAGTACCCCTGAAAAAGACGCCAAAGCAACAAACATACGTTGAATGGAAAACCCGGTTCGGAGTTGCGACTGAGAACCACAAACCAATGGACATTTTGGACGCGGATCCATAAACAAAATGAAAAAAGGAGAAACGCCCCAGCGCGTCAGGAGCCATGTTGTTGGGATCCAGAGGAGGGCTGGGACCTTGTCTCCTTCAGCTTTGGTAGTTTGGTGTGCGCCGCTCCCTTCAAATCAACCTTTGTCTTCTTGGACTTTGTTTGGTGATCCCTGGCGTCAAACTGTCACCTGATCCTGTGAGGTCATGGATGTGACAGGATCGAGAAAGCTTCTGCGTATCTCTGAGATTCACAATGCAAAGGTGCTGGAAATCCCCAGTGTTTCGGCTCAGATTTCAGAGGATCAGAGACCGTGGGTGAACACACGGCACGCGCAGCAGGCAGACCAGTGAAGAAGCACCCCTCTCCAGGCTTGGTCCGGTCTGTGGCCCAGACAGGGTTTTTGCGTGGCCTTCTCTCCAAGTTGTGCCATTTTCCATGTGCGCATGCACTGCGCAAGAAAGACAGAACAAACAAGACTTTGTTTTGTGAATTTTATTCACAAAAACATTTTCACAACAAACTTTGTAAAGCACATGCAGGCAAGTTATTGTCATGTTCACAATTGCATGTAAAAATATACAAAAATATACAGCTTTGTCATCAATGCCAAGGTTTGGTGTGCCAAATTCATAACGTGCCAAAACAAAACAAGAATACGAATATCACTTGTCGCTTTGTCTTTTCCTGCAATTCTGATAATAGTTTTTGCTGCCTGGTCATACAGGGGTGGACGCTTTGTCAAGGGGGGCGCGGCCATATTTGGGTGTGGCCTTGCTCGCGTGTGACAAAAACATCTTTACACCACAAAGCACATGGGGCGGGGTCTATCACGAGGGGAAGGACCGGCCCCTGGATCCACCCCCAGAGGTGAGTATTTTTTTGTCAAAAATGCCTGAAATATTTTCCGAAAGGGGTCCTTCAATTCGCATGGAAGCCACAAGTATTTTACAGAAAAGTACATCAAAGAGCAAGAACTGTTCACAAAATGCACGTACAATGTTTCGGTGCACGTGGACTTGTTTGGATAACAGCGCACGTGAATGTTGTCATGCTTCTATATTTGGGAAAACCCGCATTATCTCTGTCTCTTCTTCAAGTGTTCAGTGCTTGACAGTTCTCTTTGTCCAGAGTAGATATCAATGTACATGTCAATGTTGTCAATATCAGACGCTCACGCGTGTACAAAACAATCCTGACAAAAATACACACATGTACAAGGACAAAGACATATTTTTGGCATTGTAGTTTCATTGTCTCTGTAAAAAAAACATATGATACTTGTATGTATTACGCTGTTCTTGCTCAGCAAGCTTGGGGCAGACATGAAAAATCTACGTAACAACACGATCAATCGCATACCACAATTCACTGCTAAAACTGCCGACTGACGCAACGCAACGCACGGCTCACCACCGCGACGCAAGATGAAACAGACTTGACAGTTATATACACTTGGTCAGTATGGTCTCGGACCATGATTGACCCCAACATCACCGGTATCGCATACTCAGACTCAGACGCGGATCCAGGGTCGGGTCCAGGGACCCCCGCACCACAGGGAGGTCCCGACCCCAAAATTTTCATTTTTTTTTTTTTTGAAAAAAATAGAGCAAAAGACGCTCCTCACGGTGTAAAACCAATTTTTTTGGCAGGGGCCGAAACCTTCCCGCCCTCCCACCCCTCCTGGATCCGCCCCCGGTGCCTTTACAAAATGCAAGCTTTGAGCACAAGTACGCGCTTTGTCGCACAACAATTGAGCAATTTTTTTCTCAGTGTGGATTGATCCTGTTTTCCAGGGCCAATTAGAATGTACAGCAAAGATCTGAGGGCATCGCCCTCAGGGAGGGATATATGTCATGCATTTGATGCTGGCCCGTATGCACGTGAAAAGGCGATGCGTCACCAGCTAGGGCGCAGCGTCTGTTGACGTAGAACTTCACACACGCTTCAAAAATGGTTCCTGTCAGTCACACAAATTGAGATTGAACAGGAATCAATATAAAGGTGTGTGAACTTCAACAACAACGAGCCACGTACGAGAGGCTTTGTGACCGCAGCGTTGTAGAATTGCGTAGCTGCGTCTTGTGTGACGCACGCAATGGTGTAACATATCCCGTACAAAAGTGGCACCTGTCAACAATTCTTCAACTGAGGTAACACGAACTAACGGCTTGCCGCGGGCCTAAAGCCCCAAACATCCTCCACACAAGTTGAGCCTTCGAAATATGAATACATTTCCGTTGATTTCAATCTCAAAGGATTAATATATCTCGAAAAACATGCACGCGAGAGCACCTGGGGTCCTCAACCTCATTCGATTGGGAAGTACAACGACAGGGGTTGAAGCGCTGAAGCGAAATGTACGCGCAGTCCCGCATTGGGGATATTTGTGCGAATCTGAATCCCACAGAAATTGGCATCATGGTTCTATTCGGATTCCAATGAACGAAACAAAAGAGCTTGCATCCTGGGACTTCAAATTTGGTGAATTCACCCAAATCAAATGGATGAAGTCTACAAAGGGGATTCAAATTTGGCGGGACAAGTGTTTGGGAGTCAACAGGTTCTTGAGTGTAAACAAGTGTTTTCATGTGCGTTTTTGACAAAATTTCTTGGCGACCTTGGTCTTTGGGTCCTACAGGTCGGGGGTGTGGTCCTATAGCTGGAGCTCCCAGGGCTGCAGGGCGAAGGTGTTGCTCGTGGGCGGAGTGGGCACGTCGCCCAATGGGGCGGCTCCTCCCTCAGTCACGTGACCGGAGCCTCCTGATTGGTCGGGGAGAGGGGCGGGGTCACAGCCGCAGAACCTATTGCGTTCCACGATCACCTCCGAGTAGTCAGGGCCCCTGGACGGCAGAGGACGCTCACCCAGCAAATAGGGCTCAGACTGCGAGGATCCGAGTCGGGAAGAATCGAATCGGATTGGGTTGGATTCGGAATCGGATCGATAATCGGATCGAGCGCCAATGGACAAATGGCGGGAGTTTTGCTGGAAGGGATTGGTCAGAAAGGGTTCCGAGGTGGCGCCACCTTGTTTGCCCGATTCGTTGGCGGGGTTGCCTGGAATATCAATGATCCAGTCTGCAGGGGTTGTGTCGTAGACAGGAGGGGGTCTGATGTCCCTGCAGGAGCGGGGGGATCGGGGCAGCTTCAGGGTCTGCGACCTGCTGTCTTGGGTCTCCTGCACCACCTTGGGGACCATGTACCCCTGGCTGTCCCTGGACCCGCGGTCAGTGGGGGCCTGTATCCTGGGCACGCAGGGCCCCAGGGTGTGATGGTTGACCCTTCGAACCCTGCTCTCACTGTACAGGAGGTGATCAAGGCTGTCCCTGGCAGACTCTAACTTGTTTTGCCCAGCGTTATTCTCCCTATTCGCTTGTCTGTTTGGACCTTGGGGGCACCAGGGATCATTGGTGGCACTGGTGGAGTGACCCCCGAAGGGGACACTGAGAGACTTGTGCAGTTGTGGCGGGGGTGGGGCGGGGGCTCGCTCCAAAGGAGGTCCCTGATCCAGGGGTTCCATGAGCCACTGTTCCTGTGCCGCACCCCACCCCGTCCCCCTCCCGTTCCCCCGGCCCCTCTCACCCCCACCGGAAGCGCGCAGCTCCAGACCGGAATAACCCAGCTCCAGACTCGACCTTGACCTCTGACCCGGAAGTCTGGACGCGCTGCTTCTCCAGAAGCGGGATAGCGGGGAGAGGTAGTCGTCGATCTCAGCGTACTCGTGTGCGTCGGACGAGACGTAGCGACTCATATCGTCCGTCCGGTACGGACCTGACAACCTGACCTGGAAACGGAAGTGAGACGTACCACGTGAGTCAGTTGCCTTGGAGACGTCGTTCTGCCAACCTCAAGCCATTCGCCATGTTATGCGTCGGACTCGCCACTTCTTCCGTCACCAACACGTTGAAAAATGTCGTCTTCGTTGAACTTGGACATCCTCGGCTTTTTTGCGAACATCGTTCCATTCAGGTACAGTACAAATCAAAGCAGCAGTTCAGGAAATAAGCAAAAGCAACGTTGCGCTCTAATAGCCGGGAGTCGGTCAGCATGTAGTGCGTCTGAGAGGCCACCAAATATTGACTGTCCCAGCAAAGCTGATAAGAGAGTATGTAGGCCGGTGGAGGTGCGTCTGCAAGGCGTGTCTGTCAATCGTGTATAGACAGGTACACAGGACACAACGCGCGCACAAGCGGATCAAGGGATTAGAGCTGAATTAGCTGTTCATCTTGGGTTTCAATTTTCGTCAGTGGACACACATCAAACACCCATCCCACTGACCAAACAGAACGGCGCACCCACACTACACTCACTCACATCAAGGGTTTTCACATTGGTGACACAGCGACAAAAAATTGATGCCCTCGTCAAAAATTTGTGATCAGCCTGGACCAATAATTTGACACTCTCCATTGGGTGTCATGTTGACTTTGATGCCTGCGCATCAAAATTTTGACGCACGCATCAAAAAGTCTGACACTGCCCAGCCTATGTGAAACCCATATTCGCACGCACATGCACTTGCATACAGACGCACACATGCTCACCCACGTACACTCTCACACATTCTCTTTCACAAGCACGCACACTCTGTCTGTCTGTCTGTCTGTCTGTCTGTCTGTCTGTCTGTCTCTCTCTCTCTCTCTCTCTCTCTCTATCTCTCTTCCCTCATTAACACACCATTTCAAACTCATACAAGAAGAACAGGAAATCAGCAAGTTATCTTTCTCGAGGACAAATTTCCGCGGGAACGTTTCCAGAAGGCGGTCTCAAAAAACTTCTGTCACACATCAACAGGGGTGGCTCGATGAGTTGGTGCAGGGGCGATCAAAACATTGCATGTTTTCACACAGGCAGGGCGGCGTCAGAATTTTTGACGATCCAGTCCGTTCCTGGCCTCGCGTCAAAATTTTGACGCCCTGTCATCTGTGTGAAAACCTCAATTGACAATTGAAGTGAGGTAAACGCAATGTGGGATTTTGATTTCAAGGTGTTCAATGGAGCGGATGTACAACCCTTTCCATAACGTGCACGCAGAACCATTGTTTCAAGGAACCTGGATCTGCCTCTGGCGCCAAACTCAAACAAGACCCAACAGCCAACAGCCCTTATCGCCCAAACAATACTGCTCACGTACCAAATTTGAACTTGACTCTTATCAGCACTTATGGCTGGTGGTGTCGCAGCGTCATGTCAGCGTACAAACAGCCAGCGAAAGATCACGAATTCGGGTTTTCACACGGGAAGAATTTTTGACGCTGACGTCACAAATTGACGCGCGGGCGTCAAATTTAGCGTGACACCCAGTCCATTCCTGACGTCACGTCAAAATTTTGACGCCGCGTCATCTGTGTGAAAACCCAAATCTTGACCATGGCTGAAGTCACCTCCGCCCGCCCCCCCCCACCCAACAGCTCCGACAAACACATTTGGCCTCTCTCCCGTGAATTAGGAATTTGGTTCGGGTTCCCACCACCAAAACCTATTTTTGGGGTTATTTGTTGCGAAGGTCAGTTTTGCCCTGCCCTTGACCTTGTGCATGCCGAGACGCAACTTGTGACGTCACGTTCGCGTCGTTGCGTCTGGGCAGTTTCGACTTGGCAGCCAAATAAGGAGCGCAAATTTAGGTTGCTCCGGCAGGGTTAGGGTAGGTGTAAACGGTTATTTTTATGCGAAGCTCGGGAGTTACGGGAGCGGCAGACATAGAAGACAAACACAGAAGCTTGTGAGGCACGCGGTCTTTATTGACAGGAGAAACAGCAGATATTAGAAAGCATGTACTTGCACAATAAATCAGTTTCACAAAGCCACATTTTTTTTCAAACAAATTGGTTCCTTAAAACAGTGTCAGTCTTCAAACAATTACGTTTTGTCCTTGGCTCCACCCCCAAGTTTACTTTTGGTAAGTTGTGCAACGCACCAACAAAATGTTCGTGATTTTCGAAAAGCGTTTTGTGCCTGTGCCAAACGACCTGTTCATACCTCGTGTCTTGATCTTCTCTGGGAATTGTTATGCCCTCGTTATTTTTACAAGACAATCAAATGTTGGAACAATTCGGGGCGGGGGAGGGGTATCCATTTGAATTGCTTCCTTTGTCTCGGGTCATATTGATATGGCAAGGAATCAGTGGGAAGCCCAGCAAAGCAAAAAGGTATTGGTTTCAACTGCAGTTCAAAACAAAATTTTGTTATTTCAACAAGAAAAATTTCAAATCATTCACAGTGCCACACTTCCAAAATTATCACTCTGCCTCTAACAAAACCCTCAATGTGAAACAATTGCTTTGTCTGAAACAAAGGACCCCCAGAAAAACATGTCTCAAAGCAATGCTCCCATGCAGACAAAGTCTTCATATCAAAATAATTGTTGTCATATTTCTGATTCCTCACAAACCAGAACCAACAATTGCATAATAACACCCATCTGGGCAGGTTGGTCAGAAAAACAGGCTCCCTAACAAAAAGGAGGGACTGTCATAAAAAATGTTTTCTCCACAAAATATATCCCACCCTTGAAATAAACAAGCCATTTTTCTTGCATGAAACCATTCCTGCAGCAACAACCTGCCCTCACTCCAAAATGGCCTGCTCAAAGTGTTCCCAGTCCCACAAAAACATGCTTCTTGAAATAATGTGATTCTCTGCCTCCACTTCTGGATCAGCAACCTCTTTCCAGACAAAGATTTCTTGCCCCCACAAGAAAACTTTTTTCCAAAAAATAACCACCCAGAAAGGACATCTCTCCAACAATTACCTCCTCCAAAAAATGAAAATACTTCAGCAAGAAACACCTCCTCCCAATGAAAGACCACATGCTCATTCAATGATCCCTGCATCCATGACCCATTTAATAGAATGAGACTTCTTTTCTTGACCACACTCCCACAATTTGAAAGCCCCAAACAAGCAAACTGGTGAACTTGCCACAAAAGACCCAACCACTTTTCTTTCCTTCTTGGGGAACTGAAAATGTGTTGAATGTGGGACCCTTGAGCAGGGGACATGTTTGCTGGGTTCACTTTTTGTGTTTGCCCAAAAGGACTTTGTACAAACAAAGCTAATTTTTGGCTGCCAAATGGAATTTGAGCTGAGATACAAGCAAGGTTTTTGGATTTCTTTGAGACAACAAGAACCAAGACAAGCGAGGTCACTTTTTTGACACAGGTCTCGGCTTTTCCATGACAAAATCACTATTTTTCAACAGATCCTCTTGATCTACCTGTGTGTATTTCCGGCCCTTCTTGCAACAGCAGTACCAGAAGACGAGAGCCGGGACAAGGATCGTCAGGACGCCAACGACGACCAGCAAGACGATCACCAGCCACTGCGGCAAACCTGACGGAGAAAACGTCATCACAGCGGGTCAGTTAACCTGGTGAGGTTTTCCAACAGACAAATGACCAGAAAAGCTCAAAAACGCTGACTGAATTTGGGACCAGTGTACATCTGTCGTGTTTCTCCAACGTACGAGAAACATCATTCACGCTCTTTGTGTCTCCCATCGCCCTTGTCTGTCTCTTTGTTTGTCTCTGTCTGTCTGTCCCCTCATCTCTCTGCCTCGTCTTTCTGTCTATTCCTATTCCGTCTCTTCACTCTCACTTCGTCCTTTCTTCTTCCCATCTCTCACTGTTTTCTTTTCTCTCTCTCTCTCTCTCTCTCTCTCTCTCTCTCACTCTCGGACTCAAAAGCGAACTCACCGAAAAGTTTCCACTCAGCCTGGAACCGTATGTTTTTTTTCTCCACTTCAGCTACAAAGGAAAGCATGGCTCCGGTAAAGAGCGTGTCGTGTTACGTGGCTTGCAAATATATACCCTGGACGAACGGTCAAAAACTGGAGGAGGCCCGCCTCTTCAGTTCTGCATGGGAGCCCCAGACCACCCTGCCTCCCTGTCCCCACACCCGCAGGACCTGAAGCCCCTGCCCCCCCCCCCGGTGGGGTCCTCCCGGGTATGCAAAACTCACGTTTTGGGGTGGGGTGGGGTGGGGCGTTGCTGGTGCAGGGGCTTGTGTGTGTGTGTGTGTGTGTGTGTGCATGTGTGTGCGTGCGTCTGTGTGTTTGTGTGCGTGTGCGTGCGCCTGCGTGTGTGCATCTGTGTGTGGGGTCTGTGTGTGTCCATCTGTGTGTGTGTGCGTTTGTGTGTGTGTATCTGTGGATGCGTGTGTGCGTGTGTGTGGATGCGTCTGTGTGTTTTTGCGGTATTGTGTGAACTTCATGTTGAGGAGCGCGCGGACCCCTCGCCCTCAGCCGGGTGGTCCCACTGCCGGGTACAGAACGCAGTCAAACTCACGGTCGGGGTCGGCGCTGGTTTCTGTGCGTATATCAGGGGCGTCGGTGGCGTTCCTTCTGAGCAGCTCGACGACCAGGATCTCCTGCTGCGAGCCGTTGGGCTCCGAGTTCTCTGGAACAAACACAGCATGAGATTTGAATGAGACAGGAACACCACAGTCTTTTGAAGGTGCCTTTGGATTTTCTGTGGACAACAGCGTTACACAGTTTGTTTTGTTTGTGCATCGCACGATGTGCCAGCTGTCACAAGAATTATTATTCAACTGCGAATTTTTAGATTTGAAATTGCCCTTTTGTCCGAGTCCACCTGGTCAGTGCGTGCGTGTGTGAGGGAGGTATGCGTGCGCGACTCCTTCAACTCACCTCACTGCAAGCTTTGTACTGTCCCGGAGTGAGATGTTCGCGTGTGTGACGGAGGAATGCGCGTGTGTGACTGAGGTGTGCGTGCGTGTGTGAGCGAGGTATGCGTGCAGTGGCACTACTCACTGGCTGCTTCGCTGTTGGCGGTGCGCTGCGCCTCGGCCTGCTCCTCCGTCAGCTCTCCGGTGCAGTTGAGGTTGACGTCCTCCCAGCTCAGGTTCGGCAGGTTGTGGCACCGAGGCTTAGACTCCAGCTCTCCCGTGTAACGTTTGGAGTCGCGGTGACGAGTCTTGTACCTGTGGGAGAGTGTGCGTGTGTGAGAGGGAAGTCTGCGTGTGGGGGTGATCAGTGTGTGTGTGTGTGTGTGTGTGTGTGAGGTGTGCGTGTGTGAGTTTACGTGTGTGTGCGCTTATGTGAGCGAAAATGTGTCTGAGAGAGAGTGAGTGAGAGAGAGAGAGAGAGAGAGAGCGAGAGAGAAGAGAGAGGGAGAGAGAGAGGGGGTGTGTGAGGTATGCGTGCACGTGTGTGGGTGAGGTGTGTGGGGTGAGGTGTGCGTGTGTGTGAGTCCTCGCGGCACGTCATGCACATGTTAGAAATTCTGGAGAGTGTGCGCGTGTTCGTGTGTGTTTTGGTGAGTGTTCTTATGTGTGTGATGTATGCGTGCGTGAGTGTTGTGTGCGTGCTTGTGAGCAATGTCCCATTTACTCCACTCCTATTTTCATGCATGAACCCTTCATTGACCCAACCCTGAATGCGTTCTGCATGAGTGTGTCTGTGCGTCTGCTGGCGAAGTGAACGCGTGTGTGCGCGTGTGTGTGCGTGCGTGTGTGTGCGTGTGCCTGCGTGTGTGCGTGTGTGAGCGTGCGTGTGTGTAAACAGAGCGCAGCTGCAGATGTAACGTAGCGTGTATGTGTGTGCGTCCATGTGTGAGTGTGTAAACGTGTGTGTGCGTGCGTGTGTGTAAACAGAGCGCAGCTGCAGACATAACGTTATGTGTGCATGCATGCGTGCATGTGTGAGTGTGTAAACGTGTGTGTGCATGCGTGTGTGTAAACAGAGCGCAGCTGCAGACATAACGTAATGTGTGCGTGCGTGCGTGTGTGAGTGTGTAAACGTGTGTGAGCGTGCATGTGTGTAAACAGAGCGCAGCTGCAGACATAACATAGCGTGTATGTGTGTGCGTGCATGTGTGAGTGTGTAAACGTGTGTGTGCGTGCGTGTGTGTAAACAGAGCGCAGCTGCAGACATAATGTAATGTGTGCGTGCGTGCGTGCGTGTGTGAGTGTGTAAATGTGTGTGTGCGTGCGTGTGTGTAAACAGAGCGCAGCTGCAGCCGTAATGTAGCGTGTACATGTGTGCGTGCATGTGTGAGTGTGTAAACGTGTGTGAGCGTGCGTGTGTGTAAACAGAGCGCAGCTGCAGATGTAACGTAGCGTGTACGTGTGTGCGTGCATGTGTGAGTGTGTAAATGTGTGTGTGCGTGCATGTGTGTAAACAGAGCGCAGCTGCAGACATAACGTAATGTGTGCGTGCGTGCGTGTGTGTGTGAGTGTGTAAATGTGTGTGTGCGTGCGTGTGTGTAAACAGAGTGCAGCTGCAGACGTAATGTAATGTGTGCATGCGTGCGTGCGTGTGTGAGTGTGTAAACGTGTGTGTGCGTGCGTGTGTGTAAACAGAGCGCAGCTGCAGACATAACGTTATGTGTG
>JAAUXT010104324.1_pt1 | contig 13172 bp, 17 predicted proteins | sample 7278171 | NCBI WGS metagenome assembly JAAUXT01 (sample SAMN14350112, study PRJNA611818) | marine sediment metagenome | isolation source: surface marine sediment (1.8m) | place: French Polynesia: Moorea | collected 2018-08
AGACACCCTTAGGGGTACTCTACAAGTCGCATATGGTATCAATTATTACTACTGCTCTGATGAGGAAAAAATGACATAAGAAAATACAAAAGAAATGCTATAGAATGACAAGGTTAGGGGTAACTCGGACATTGTCCAGGATACCCCATCCCCTGCAAATAAAATTTTCCATTCCATCTTGGAAATTGTCCGGGTTAGGGGTAACTCAGACATTGTCCGGGATATACCCCCCCAGGCACCACCCCTCCCCCAGAAAAATAAAAGTTTACATTTTCATGCTTGCAATTGTTTTTTCAGAAACATAAGACTATGCACACATTCTTCAACATACACAAGTGCTGTCCTGCCGATGTACGCTGCACGCGGCTGATTCTCCACTTGAAAGTCCAGTTGTACTTGTGAGTACAACTGTGCATTCAAAAAAAAAGTATCATATATAATGATCTATCCTGCACTACAGTGACAGGTTGAGATATAAAGTGTAAACTCAGAGAAAAAAAAGCACAAACACCTTGCAATACTAAAAATTATATAGTAACAAGAAGAACAAATCTCTGATAGCAAATAGACAAGTTTATCCAATTTTTAAATAGTCAAAAGAGGTTATTTGGCTGTGATCACAAGATCCCTGAACTATGGGTTGACGAGTTGTACAAAACATATTTATGTGGCATAGGAAGTTTTCATTTTTGACCAAACACAAAGATGTACGGTCCTCCAATCGGTCTATTTTGAGACGGTCCTTGTACAACAAGGTGGTGATCAGAAGTGGTGACCCCTTTTCCTCGTGGACACTTGGTCGTGATCAGGAATGACCACTACCGATTCTGGTCTGGCGACGCACTTGTGTTCAGAGCTGTGTTTCCTACTCACTGCCAGACACACAGCCAGCAGCTGTGATGTCTAGTTCCAGTGTTTATTTCTACAGAAGCATGGGTCGTCGACGTCATTGAGGCATCATGTACTGACAGAATATTCTGGCCTTGATTTGCACATCACTTCAGAAAACGAACAGGTTCTTTCTGTCGAAGCATGAAGGCAAGTGCAGCAAAAGAACAAAGGGGAGTATCGTACACTTTGATCGCAACAAGGACAAGTGAAACAATAGCCAAGGGGGAAGTTTCATTCTTTTGTGGCCATGAAGCATGTTCGCCTGTGCGAGTCACTGAGCGCCCTGAACAAGCCTGAAGAACCGCAACTGGAAAGTGCCACAAAAAGACTCAGCATTTGTTTGTCAGACTCCAAATTTCCACACAAGACCTTCTAAATTCTCGTCGAGTTTGGGTCGATGTGGATCGTTCGTGTACCCTGAAAACTCAGGGAAACAAAGGGGTGATGTGGTCCGCAACAGCAAGTTTTGCTGAGGAAACAACTGAACACAAACCAGGAAAGGCATTTCCGCGTGAAATTGTCATGGAACCGTGCGACGGAGTTCCAGTTCAAACGAAAGAGACTGTTGATATTTTTTCTTCTGAGTGCAATTTTTTCAAACTCTCGTCTGTTGTGGTACTGTTCGAAAAGAGACAGGCAGGCGACGGAATTCGACTTTATTTGCCAGGCGACCAAGAAATTACACGAGCCAGCGAGTAACCTTTCCTCGGTTTGTACTCGTACAGGGATTCTTATGATTTGTCAGATCAACATCAGTCAAACCTGGTACGGTGCAAGAACACGAATTCAGCCTGCGACATCAGATTTTTTTCTCACAATTTTTTAAGCGTGTGGTCCCGAAGGGTCGTTACCACACGCTCGGTGTAATCACCATCAGTCTGTATGTGTGTATGAGAGAGGATGTTGAGTTAGGGGGGGTGTAACTCAACAACGCAAAATTTTGCCATGATCATTTTTAGGCCATTTTGAGTATTTTTGGGGTTTTTTTTGGGTCATGGAGTTACCCCTACCCCCCCAAGTTAATGAAGCCCATAACTCAGTGGTGGTTGCCAGCGCAATGTTCAAACTTACAGGGTGAAGTGGTCTTGTGGTCCCCCATATGCAAGAGTGATGGGTGCTATGTATGTTGCATAGTTTGGCAGCCATCTTGGATTTCCCAGCAACCTACCAAGGCCTGTAACATGCTTACGCTTGCCCACAGTGCATTCAAACTCACATGGTGATGTGGTCTTGTGGCCCCCCACATGCAAGTGCATCAGGCACTATGTGGGTCATGTGGTTTAACTGCCATCTTGGATTTTACAGTAACTTAAGGCCTGCATCTCACTAATGCTTGCCTGCAGAATGTTCAAACTTGCATGGCGAAGTGGTCTGGTGGTCCCCCACATGCAAGTTTATTGAGTGGTATGTAAGTCACATGGTTTGGCAGCCATCTTAGATTTGCAGTAACTCAATGAGGCCCATAACTTACTGATGCTTGCCTGCAGAATGTTCAAACTTGCATGGTGAAGTGATCTTGTGGCCCCCATGTGCAAGTGTGTCAGGTGCCATGTAGGTCACACAGTTTGGTGACTATCTTGGATTTTGCAGTAACTCAATGATACCCATAACTCACTGACACTTGCCCACAGAATGTTCAAACTTGCATCGTGAAATGGTATTGTGGTCCCCCATGTGCAAGTGTGCCAGGTGCTATGGAGGTTGTGCTGTTCAGCAGCCATCTTGGATTACCCAGGAACTCAATGAAGCCTGTAACTCACTTATGCTCACCCACAGCACTCTCAAACTTACATGGTGAAGTGGTCTTTTAGTCCCCCACACTCAAGTGTGTTGGGTGCTATGTAGGTTGCACTATTTGGTAGCTATCTTGGATTTCCCAGCAACTCAACAAGGCTTGTAACTCACTGACACTCACCCACAGTACACTCAAACTCATATGGTGAAGTGGTCTTGTGGTCCCCACACTCAAATGTGTCAGGCACTGTGTAGGCCATGCTGTTTGGCAGCTATCTTGGATTTCCCGGCAACTCAACAAGGCCTGTAACTCACTTATGCTTGCCTCCAGCATGCTCAAACTTGCATGGTGAAGTGGTCTTGTAGTCCCCCATACTCAAGTATGTTGGGTGCTATGTAGGTTATGCCATTTGGCAACCATCTTGGATTTCCTGGCAACTTAACAAGGTGTTTATGAACTGCGAACATTTCCATGGACCACACGCTTTTTATGCGTAGCATTCTTGTTTTTGCCATCTTAGGGAGGAGAACAACCAGCACAGCACGGTGCACGTTGATCCCCTTTGCTCAATAATAAAACACTGGACTTGGAAAGCGCCATGTCGTTGCTGAACGTCGAAAGCTTGATGCAGGGCGACCACCCCAACAAGATGATTCCTCTCTCCTCTCCCGAACAAATATCTGGATTTGACACTCGGTGATGCGGCACTGTTCTTCGCGATCCGCATGAACATTTTGAATGGAAAACCTGTCGTGACTTCAGAATTCAAGTCAGACCACTGTTTCACTTGAGCGTTTTGGTCCGACGTGGCAAAGCTGAAAGGCTGCATGGCTTCGCATTCTTGACTGTTGCAGCTGTGACCACTGACGGACCGAAAGTACCGATGTGGGCGAGACAGACATTCCGACGTCGGAATTGTCTTTCCCTGCATGGCAAACACCTGTTCTGAAGTGGCAGTGCTTTGACACAGCAATAAATCAGTCCAGATCGAGAGGCACAGTCGAAATCAAGTACCAAATCAAGTATCAACCAAGTTACTGATCGATTGAACGACAAGTACTCTGTTGGGAGTGGTGGATTGGTCTCTTTTAACGCCGCCTTGACCTCCGATCCTTGGTCCCGGTGTAGTTGCTGTTTCGATCACATTTCCGTAAACACGAGTTTTTTTTGTTTTTGCTGTTATTGTTTTGTTGTTGTATTTCTTTGGCAAATGGGTGAGCACATCGAACACTAATCTGGCAATCCAAAGCAGATTTCAGACGCAACGACGCTAAGAGTCCATTGATCCGGTGTTTCCACAACGCACTCGCAACGACATTGCAACAGGTAAACGAGATTGCGCCAGCTGACTGCTCCAAACTGAAGCTGCAATGCCTCGGAAAACCTGCCGCGAAAGTTTACCAAACGAGCCTTGATTAAAAGCCTTTTGGAATTTCGTGCATCGCATACACATCACGTTGAGAGCTTTGAGTTGTATTCGGCACAAGTGCTTGGTGACATTGCTACGGTCCGTGGTTGGCTCACCTGACAGTAAAAAGCAAAGCATGGCGATGTCCTCGATGTCCCCTTGCTCGAATTCAAGTCTTCACAGACTCCAAGCAAAAGTTTCCACGGGGTGTGTTTGTCACTCGCAGATTGAGGTTGTGGTCACCGCGCGAGAGAGATTCACTTTCGTTTTCGGCTGTGAGAACGGTCGGCACGATCAAGTCAACACGAACGGAAGTTTCTATGTCTCCCTTGTGGCTGTTTTTTGCACATGCATAGATTGTGTGGATTGCATTTGCGTGTCTTCTGCGAAATTCAAATTTCTTGCAAAAGCTTCAGCATTTCATAGAGTTCTCGTGCTTGCTCGAAATCTGCAACGATTGCGTCCCATGATATTTTGGAAACAATGCCTGCTGTAAGGAGCCGCAGGCTCGTTGATCTGGGATCCCTTGTCTTTCAACAATGGTGGGACTGGTGAGCTACACTGCGAAGTGCTCTTGTTTTTGGAGACGAGTCCTCGTGTCATTTTTGGGGGTGTCTCTCTTCTGACTTGTTCTCTTGTCTCTGTCGGCACTGCAATGGCATCTTCAAAGCGAGTCGTAATCTGCAGTGGAATGATGTTCTTGGGCTCAAGCACTGTTCAAGTTTGATGAGGTCTTGTTCGACTTTGACATGCTCTCAAATTGCTGCTTGTGTGATTACTATACTTCGAGAAAACGTGTGAAAGTGCCAGGACGAATGTGATTTTTCTGTGTCTTTGCTGCTCCCAGCTTCTTTGGCTTGTACGTTTCTGCTTCTCTCGTGTGCCTTACGAGGCTGGATCATCTGAGGTTTAATTGTAGAAAGCTGCGTGGTTGAATATGCTCTTTCATCTCAGAGACTGTCTCTTAACGGCTGCGGCAAACGAAGGGACGAGCATGCAGATTGTTTGGGGGCGAAAAAGCAAAATTTCGTCGGAAAATTTTCCTGCTCGAAGTTGAAGATTTGCAAAAAAAAAGGCGGCGTCCGCGTGAGAAAGGAAAGAAATATGATGCGCATTTCTTGTGGAATATCTAAAACATGTGGGACTTCTATCAACGGCCTGCAACGCATCTCGCCTTGGCGTTTGTTTGTGGCTTGAGTTTGAAGGGATTGATTGTTTGGGTTCTGGAACGACAACGAAAAGATTCACACCTGGTTCGGGGACTCCCAAAGAACAAAGCTGGCTTGATATTCTCCCCTCTCCCAATCAAGTCCTGAGTGCTGTGCTTCCCATGCAGGTGGGCTGAAACAAAATTGACCTCAACAAACCAATTGACGGAGCGGAGCCACTCACGTCTCGGCTTTTGTTTAGCGTCTCAGCAACTGCAATGATCGTTCACGCTTGGCCAGGGCAGATCCGAGCGTAGATGGCATCAAAATCCAGCGCTCAAGACTCCAGACAAAACAGTTGAGAATGAACATCACTTTTCCTTCTGTACGCTGAACCCTGACTCTCATTCTTTTGACGTGAAAAGTCACAGAAAGATGTTTCTTTGCGCGGGGGTTTGTGCAATTTGAGGCATTTTCCAAAGGAAGTGAGGTTTTCCCCACCGGTACACAATATCTCACTGTTTGCTGACTGGGCAGAAGAGTACCTACACCGACACAGCATGAACATGTCGGTTGTCGCCTGAAATAAAAACGCCACTGTCAGAAAAGTTTTCGGGACATTCCTGGCATTGGCAGAGAACCTGTCTCTCGAATCAAGTCGTTTTCGACAAACTCACCACTTCAAGCAGTGAACGAACGGACTCAAACCTTGGACCGTCTGTCTCAATTGCAAGGTCATAGCAGCAGCTCAGCACCCTTGTCCACTCGGGCCCTGACCGTTCCAGAAACATGCAACGTTCCGAGCTAATCTGATACAGCCCGTTCTATTAGATTACCCGACCTGTTGAAATGCTGCATCTTCAGCCAGCTCTGTCACTTCAGTGGAGGTTTCCCTGAAGTAAGTCTCCCAGTGGAGGTCGCGTGTCAAACCGGCCTGAAATCCGGTTCAGGCATGAAGAGTCGGTCGCTGCTTGTTGAATCAATTGGCCGGTCGACACCGGACTTAGACATATTCCTGTTTTGAGACTTGATAGCCAAAAACTAAGTGTGGTCAAATGTCAGGGTGGACAGTGTGGTGCTCGCCAAACGTGTGCATGTCACGGACACAGGCCAAACGAAGGTTTCCAGGATACAATTTCTGTTGAGTGGAGCGGCTGACATTCTACTTGAAAGTCTTGGTCTCTTCTGTCCCTGATTTGTCGTTTGTCTGGACGCGGAAGTGACGCCCAAGTGAAGTCCTGATGCCACGTGCGACCGCCTTAATTGTTTGGCTGCAAATTTAGGAGTTCAGGACTTGGTGTCCAGGTGGTGACGGTCATGCTAAAAAATTCCGGCCTGGTTGGTTTTCGTTTTGAAGTCCTGTCTGTTCATATCAAGGCCCCGTGCTGACTTGGCGACGTTTGCAGCGGCTAAGATTCAAGTCGGGGTGTGCAACTCAGGTAGGATGTGCCAGTGATCTGGATTCGAATCCACTCAGAGTCGGGAAATCACGGTGTGCAGGACGGAACAAGAGCTTGGAAGATGTGGGTGTGTGGAGAGCGTGCATTAGACGGGCTCTTGAGTGTGTGCTTTGTTCTCAAGAAGCGACACTTCGACTTCGCACACCATCTTTATTCTGTTGTCAGCGTTTATCAATATGCACGTGTGGAAACAAACAGCTGTGTTTTGACATTGAGATGAACGTGTCCTTTCACGGTGGTGTGAAAATGAACACTAATGACGACTGTGTCGGAAGTGCGGAAGCAGCCAAACAAATTTGTTTTTGTTTTGTCGTCTTCTGAAGGTTGTTGGCAGCACTCAACGGCGCGGAGTCCGTGTGTGTTCGAAAATTGGAGCGTGGAAAATGTCGTGCAAGTGTTGTTTTGTCTCTTCTCTCTTGATTGTATCTGCACTGTGATTATCAGCCTCGGTAGCGAGCTGATATTGGTTTGCCCCTGTGTCTGTCTCCGCACATCCTGGCCTGGGTAATGAAGACAGGCTGTCCAAGATACCCACCCCCCTCCCCCCACTGGTGAAAAACATTTTCAACTCGGATATTGTCCAACTCAGATATTGTCTTTGTCAGGGTATCTTGGACATTGTCTGAGTCAGGGGTAACTCAGACATTGTCCGAGTTAGGGTAACTGAGACAGGTTTCTGAGTTACCCCTCCCCACTGACAAAAAAATGTTCAACTTGGACATTGTCTGAGTTAGGGTATCTCAGATAGGTTGTCCAAGTTAACCCCCCTCCCCACCCACTGACAATTTTTTTTTTCAACTTGGTCCAGCAGCCCAGACAGGTTGTCAGTTGACATTGTCCAATGTGAAAATTGTCCAAGTTTGGGTAACAACATGTGTGCCAAACAATGTCCAAGTTGGACTCATACAATGTGTCTGGGCTGTCCAAATTGGAGAATATCTAAGTCACACAATGTCTGAGTTGCAAGTTGTCAACATCACCCCAACTCGGACAACCTGTGTGTGCCAGACAATGTCCACATTGGACTCAGACAACCTGTCTGGGCTGTCCAAATTGGAGAATGTCAAAGTTGGACAATGTCTGAGGTGCAAATTGACCACATTACTGCAACTCAGACAACCTGTCTGGGCTGCTGGACAAAGTCCAAGTTGACAATTTTTTTTGTTGGTAGGGGGTAACTCGGACAACCTGTCTGAGTTACCCTAACTTGGACAATGTCCAAGTCAGACATTATCCAGGTCACCCCCCCCCCCTGCTGATAAAAAATTTTCAACTTGGACATTGTCCAAGCAGGACAGGTTGTCCAAGTCCAACATGGATATTGTCTGGCCCAGATAGGTTGTCCGAGTTTGGGTCATGCAGACCATTTGTAACTCAGATATTGTCTGACTTGGACATTCTCCAACTTGGACAGCCTGGATTAGGTTGTCTGAGTTCGGGTGACTCAGACATTGTCCAACTTGGACATTGTCTGAGTTAGAGTTAGAGTAACTCAGACAAGTCAGACATTGTCCAACAAGGACATTGTCTGAGTCGGAGTAACTCAGACAACTCAGATATTGTCCAACTTGGACATTGTCCACATCAGAGTAACTTGGACAACTCAGACAATATGGACATTGTCCAACTTGGACATTGTTTGAGTCAGGGTAACTGGGACAACTCAGATATTATCTGATTTGTCTGAGATACCCTCAGATAATTGTCCACATTACACTGACTCCAAGTTAGACATTGTGTGAGATGGACAATGTCAAAGTTGAAATTTTTTTGCCAGTGTGTGTGGGGGGGGGGAATCCCACATGTCCAACTTAGACATTGTCCAAGTCAGGGTAACTCAGACAACCTGTCTGAGTTACCCACCCACCCCTGCTTGTAAAAAAATTTCAGTTGGGACATTTCCTGACTGGCATTGGCAGATTGAGACAAGTGCTGCCTGCCGATGTACGCTGCCCGAGGCTGATTCTCCACTTGAAAGTCTAGTTGAGGAGTTATTTCACTCAAGTTCAATCCCCCGCCCCACCCCACGCCCTCTCTTGCAATTTTAAAATGCACAATGCAGAAAAAAACACGCATGTTGACAGTGCCAATGAAAATGAATTTCATAGAGTGGCACACGCATGTTTGGACTTCTGAAAGTCTACAATTCTCCTCGCAGCGCAGCGTGGGAGGCGACTTGCGTGTTCAGGCTCATTCCTGACAGCATCAAAAAACAGTTTCCGAAGTTGGCTTCCGCCACTGCTTCATTTGCAGCCTCCGCACTGGCGGATCAGAGGTTTGGGAGAGTGGGCTGCGATTACATGGAAAAATTGAACGCCAGCAGAACAATGTTCGTGGTGGCGATTTGAACTCGCGATGGATGAACCAATTTCCCTCAGGTGTTTGCTGGTGTTCCACAAGTGTTATTTCCACCAACCACTTTTGGGTAAATATTTGGAACCTTCTTTGTCATTCAATGTAGTTTCGGTGAAAATTCTCTAAAGTGCCTTTGTTTGAGCTTTCCTTGTCTCAACCGCTGTCAGGTTTCTTCTTTCGCTTCTTTCCCTTTGTGATTTGAGTTCCGACAAATGATATTTGTGCGAAGTCCCTTCAGAGAGGAGCACATAGTGGTAGTGCGGTACAGGCAAGGTGAGCCTGATGTCCCGCTTTACTTTACCTGTCCCCATGGTTGCCCCTCCCCCCGAGTCACCCATCTCCCTTTATACCCCCCAGCCAATACTCCCTGTGGCCAATCTCCACCTATGGTCAGTGCCCCCTATAGCCAAGGAAAATTTTCTTTCTTTCTTTCTTTCTTTCTTTCTTTCTTTCTTTCTTTCTTTCTTTCAACAGGGGTTTAGCACCCGCAGATGCCTTGAGCGATGCCTCTTGATTCTCGAAAAGCTGGGAAGAAGTGTTCTCTTGTCTTGGTTGTTGCGAGTTCACGGAATTCACCAGTGCTATCCACTCTGTGTGAACTAGTGTTCCACAAAAACAGGCAGTACATGCATTTAAGTGTGTGACAAGAGTGCAAATGCCTGCATACACGTCACGTATGCTGCACCTGCGTAAGGAGCAGATATTTCACACGGGTCTAACATCCGGGCCATCAGCCCAGTGCTACGAACATCTCTGCCTGGAGCTTGAAACAAAAACTGGTTGGAACGACAATTACAGCTCATGGACTTGACCAACAATGCAATGGCTGGGAAAACGAATTGTGCATGGAGTGTTGCGGTGCGTGCAGGGCAGAACAACCAACTCAACGCGCAATTGCCACGAATCCAGAACGCTTTAATTGGGTAAATTGCATATCCAGTCAGTCGGCAGTCCCCCCGAAGCAATATCCTCGATGGCTCGTGTGTATTGACGCCGAAATATTGTATTTCTGTCGGATTCACAGCACCAGATCACAACATTCTCATTCAGCCGCACACACGTCATTTCCCCAAGTCTTTGAAATATCGCCCACGGGTGCGTGTTCACAAACCTCTTCACGGCGTCAAGAAATATTGACAATGCGTGGATCGAGTGAAGGCGTGGACTAACACAATGCGAAATCGTGTTCGGGAGGACTCGACGTCTGGGAATCTCTTGTGGTTGAACTCGGCGGAGAATTCTGCAGCCAGCGAAACCGAGCGATTTTCGGCCTTGAGAACTGATAAGGAGACGGCTCCTTTGTGGGCGATATGTTTGCTTGACTTGGTTTGGTTACAGTTAAGGTCAGGTCATTCAAGATGAAGAAACAAAAGCACAGTCTTCTTGGAAGCACGAGCATGCTTGCCGTCGTAAAGTGCGAGAGCACTGAGTGGCATTTGCATCGGGCAGACACTTTCACTCGCAGTTTGTCCCACGAGAAAAGTCACGAATCAGAAAAGGCCGAGAGTCCTCACTTCACCAGTTTGGAACTGGGTGGAGCTGGGCAGATGAAGCTGTTCAAAAGTTATTGACCAGTCTCTGAATCTCGATTCGCGAACAGAGACGTCTTGCACATCGGCAGGGTTGTCAGGAGAGTGGAGTCCGCCTGGGTCCCAGCCTCTCCAGGTTGATGACGCGACAACGCACAACGCTCCCCTGGACTGGGTCTGCTGTTGTGACTAATTTGTGTCACCAACCAGTTGTCACCAACCAGTAAAGAAGACCTCGGGTCAATGTGAACGACACAAATGAGGTGCTTCATATGTTGTTTTCCTGTTCTATTTGCGCATAAATCTCGCATGTTGAACTGCATATGACTCACACGTCACCAGGCCAGCTGTTTTATCACGCAGTAAAAAAGAAAAAGTCACCAGGCAAGGTGTTCCTCGCTATAGGTGACCTTTTATTTTTCGCATAATTCTGCAAAAATTCTGCATGTTTCTGGACAGTGTTTGAGTGACGTGCCAGCACGCACGCAAAAATGCCCAAAAGCTGAATTCGTTGCAAAGCGTGCAATGTGTACGAGTGGAAACAAGACGCAAAACGATCAGGGAGACTGGTGGTGGCAGTGAGATCGTCGGAATCAGAAAAGGGTGCAAGAAGTTGCCACAAGGGTGGGCAGAAAGGAACGTTCACTTGGCCCGACCTCAAAGGGGTGGTTGAAAGTTTTGGTGGTTTTCTGCAGACTGAACGATCAGATGTGTAGATTGGAGCCCACTGTTGCTGGACCGATCTTCGCAGAATTCTGCTGGAAACGATGAGGGCAGAACAACGTTGATGACCAGTGGCAATAAACGCCTTTACACAGCACTGTGGTCCTCATAAATGTGCCAGGGAGGCACCCGCAGGTCAGTGACTGCCACGAGCGTGACAGGATTTGCTGAACAGATGACAAGTCGCAGGTTGCCTCCTGAACATCGTTAGCAGTGTGGTTGCGCTCGTGCCTTGGAAGCGGCCCGCATTGCAGATGGGTGAATACAAAATTGTGTGTCACATTGTTTGCACGAAGTTTGGCCTTGGGTTCGGAATTTGTGATAAATCGAGTCGGGATGAACGACTGAGGTCTCGTGTGGGACACCAGCATCCACTGCTCAAGTGGAAAACTGAGCTTTCAACAGACAAGACCGCAGCTGCGGCGAACTCGCTTGTTGGGCGCGCACAGCTGTGGCTGCAGCTTCGCTGAGTGGTTTTCATAAGGGCGATGCACAACACGCTCTTTTCCATAGGCAGGAGGCAGGCGCACGAATTGCTGGTCGCAGCCCTAAACGTACCGTAATGTTAACGTGATTCACTCGTGGATAAATATGCACACGGAATGATGGGATATTTTTGCATGAAAACATATTTGGTGAGGTAGGATTGGAACAGACTCGGTTCTCTGAAGCGAAAGTCGTATTGGGCATCGTTGGTGTGCAAATGCATCGTACTGAATGGACCAAACGTGATATATTTTGTCTGTTGCGTTGAGCTCCAGTCTCGTGGCGGGGGCTGGAGGTTTGCCCTGTGGTGGGCCATCAAGGTGTTGTTCAGACGAAACGATTGAGTGATGTCGAGGTTGACATGGTCTCTCCCTGCTTTTTCAAACACAGATGTGTGGGGCTTCTCACAGGGAGATTTTTTTGTGCTGAGCAAGTATGTTTCGCGTTCGAAGTGCTTCACACAGACACGTGCAGTTTGGTTCAGCTGTTCATTCACAGCATGAACTCGGGTATACAGACGCAACATTCGCTTGTTTCCGGAAGTCTCCAAGAATTCCCGAGAAACGTCTGCGCGCAAGAAGACCCTTGTGGAATGTAGGTCAGCAGGAAATTGGAACGGATGAGCTCGAGAAAGAATGCGCCCACCCGGAGGAAGCGCTTTCGTTCTCGTGTCAGCCGTGCAACGGCAGTACACCTGGTTCGCTGCATGCAACTGCAGGAGGAAGTACTGTCCATCAACGGTAATCGTCGGTGGGCCAAGAGCGGCGAAATTTCGCTGGCTCAGACACAACTGCTCCATTCCTTCTGCCAAGTATCCAGCGGATGCTGAAGGTTTCTGTTGAAGTGTGCCCCTGGGCCACAGGAGTGATTTAACACTCTGTAAACAAATGGCAGTGAGCAAAGTAGGGGCAGTGTTTTTCAAACTGTTTTCCCAGAAAGTCCAGCTTTTTCCTGCACCTGAAACAGCAGCTCTGAGATGCTCGAAACGTCGAAACGAGGGGTTTCGGTACGAGACGAAGGGTTTTGTTGTCTTTTGGGGAATGAGTCCTCGTTTCATCAAATGTCATTTTCATCACTTTGCTCGTACGCTGTCATACACGTGCCTTTTTGAAGCGGCGCAGGTCCCCACAGAAACAATTGTGCACATTTAGCAGGTGCAATGGAAGAAGCTTTCGCAAAGTGAATTGGGATTCTGCAGCAACTCGGAACACGAGTGACAAGCACATGTAGTAGGTACGAGGTTGAGTCAACAAATTCGTGGATTATCATGGTTGGAACTGCTCTGTCTGCACTCAGAGCAATCGGCACCATGCACTCACAGACTATAGACTGCAAAGACCAAGTCATTGTTTGTGTTGGTCATTGCACAAGAACTGTGTTAAATGTAGGTAAACAAAGCAAGTCTGACGCAACAGTCTGCCGAGGTACCAACCATGG
>JAAUXT010136530.1_pt1 | contig 13170 bp, 8 predicted proteins | sample 7278171 | NCBI WGS metagenome assembly JAAUXT01 (sample SAMN14350112, study PRJNA611818) | marine sediment metagenome | isolation source: surface marine sediment (1.8m) | place: French Polynesia: Moorea | collected 2018-08
TAGCATGTGCAATTTTCTGTAGTCAGTGTCGATCACAAACAGCAATTGATAGCCGATCGCAGTGAGCGCTGGACATGATAATTCCACGTATTTGATGACTGAGCCTCGTACACACTCGTACCACACCGGGACAAAGAGGAATTTTGTGCAGCATAGAAGGAACCTACTCGTATGTGACTTACCCTTGAACAAAATCGTGTTGTACGACGACGTGCACTTCAACGAGTTCACTGATGCACAAATGTGCAAGGATCGCAAGAACCAGCAGAATTCCGTGCAACGCAAAAGGTGGAGTCCCGAAACATTTGTGTGCAGACAACGTTGTCAGTTTATGGAAATGGCTCGCGTCAATGAGGCTCAACGCATGGCAACACACAAATCTCTGCAGGATGTAATATCCTGTCATCTGTGTCGATCTACTGCGAGGAACCATCTCAATATTTGCCGAGGAATTAACGAAATTGCCAGGGGGTCTCAAATTTTCAGCGGTTCTGGCTCTCTTTCTGCTTTCAGCATCCACTTATGTTTCACACACCACAGAGTTGAATCTCCAGTCTTCAACAATTGGGTCAGTAATTTCTCAAATAGCTCCATCACTGGATGCATGGCTGACGGGTATGTGTGGCAAAGGCAAACGACCACGCACGCATCTGCAGCAGTTGATGCATGGTGAGGTTGTCTGCATGCATGGTTTGGAAAGTCAACCCAAATCTTCAGCAGTTGATCGCATGCATCTTAAATCTTGTGTGTTGGGGACTGAAGGACGAGAGGAACACACCAAGCATGTGATGCAAGTGCACGTGCAGTGGAAGAAACGCGTGCGAACCTGATGTAGCATGCTCTGCTGACAATCCACAGAACCCCGCAGTTAGGTTTGGTAAAATCTGCCCTTGTCATCCACCCTTTTCGGAAGAGATTTTCTTGCGACTGTTTCACGTGAACAACGGGTTCTGCTGGTGCATGTCAAAGCACCCGGCCTCACCCAATCATGTCACCGATTTGGCAAGATCAACTTCATCCTTCTCATGTGCTCGGCTCAGGTACGATCCTGATAGATGTTTATCCTTCTTTGATACGAGTGTTTTTCTTCTGGAAGAGTAGGTCAGGGACGATTGTCGACACCGCGCGTCTGTCTGCGAAAACTGCCCGCAGAAAACCTTGCTTGGTCTGGAGACGAACTCCATCTTCCAACAGATCAGAAGGAAAAAAGAACACTTTCACTGCTGCAAGAACATTGCTTCAAGTGGGGCGCTTGACCGTCTCTTTTGTTGGCACAAAATTGTTCGAATCGTACACTGGTCATTTCGGTTGAGGTCTGTCGATTTTTCTGCGGCTGCTTGTTTCGCATCTGCAACGAATCCCTGAAGCTGCTGCACAAAGCAGCTTTTCGTCATCTTCCTCGGAAACAGATTTACAAGACATCGCACAACTGCGTTGCCGTGGTTCACGGCATTCAGCAGGGTTTATTCTTTTCACACACGCACAATGCAGTCAGTTCTCTCAAACTCATCGAAGTGACCTTCAGATCCCACACATTTACAAAGACGAGAACCAATCTGATCTTTCATTCCTCACTCGATTTGGCGATCTATTTCAACATTCAGAATTGTTTAACTCAACAGAAACAAGAACACTTATCAGTGCAAAAACGCGCTGCGGGATGCCGCAAACTGAGAGGCGGCTGTCCTTTTCCGTCTGAAAGTGCTCATCTCTACCTCACAAAATTTCATTTCAGAAGAGGAAGGCACTGGGTGACATTTTCAGGTCAAACGTTTTCTCTCTAAACTGTTTCCCAGAGCATTTGGGAAGAGTTTGGTTTCTGAAAAAAGAATCCAAAAGTTCAGTTTTCTCTCCCAACCCGAATGACAAAATTTCTGGAAGAATTCCCATTTGATGAAACACCGCCACCCCGCCCCACACCAAAGGGGGCCTCAAGTTACAATTTGCTTTTGCCAGTCGGACAATTGATTTCCTCGAAAGGGCACATGGCATGGGCCCGAAATTGAACTTTTTGCAGGGAAAGTACTTGCAAGTGAACAAGAAAACTACAAACACACACAAAAAGCTTTGCGCCCCAAACGGAAAGCAGACAACAACTTTGTTTTCATGTACTCACACAAGAAAAATACCTGACGTTTTTTGTCCTGGTTTCATGACATTTCCGAAGTGTGTGTGTGTGTGTGTGTGTGTGTGTGTGTGTGTGTGTGTGTGTGTGTGTGCATGTGTGTGTCTTTGGGGAACTGGGGAACTCGCGAACAGTTCAGTTGGAACTGCCGTTTTGAGCACAAACAAAAACATGTTTTTGCGTGTTCGTGAGCTTTGCAGAGTCATCTGTTCAAACCCAAAACTCAATGGAACACAAAAAGAACAAGGATAAGTTCTTCTTGCAGGAAGAAAATCGGTCAAAGGGAGTTGGATGCAGATCTGAACCTCATCCATCACATCGAACCGTTCTTATCGAATAAACCACCGAAAGATTCGAAAGATCGCGTCTGCCTTCGGGGCCAGACATGTTGCACAGAAAGTTCACGTTGACATGTCGGCAGGAGTTTACTCTTACTTTCTCCACAACAATGAATGCATTTTTCGCGATATTCTGTTTTGTTTGTACCAACTCTTACAACGGGCAAAACAATAACACCTCCATGGAGACACGCGCCGACTCCACGGCCGCGCCAATCTTTCAAATTGTCCATCTTGAACACGGAACACAAAGCGCAATACGTGCTCCTTGGCCAGTTGCATGCCCCTGGCTTGACTGGTCCAGGTGCAAGATAATCTTTTTACGCTCCAGGTCCCTGTCTTATTGGGAGGCAGGTAGGTGGTGGGGACACGTGGGAGCACATCCACAGTTTCCGGAAAAGTGTGATTCCAAACACGTCCCGACGCTTGCAAACAAGTCAGCGCGTGTGATAACGTAAAACGCAAGTTTTCCACAAAGTGACCAACCGCAGAAAGTGCTTCATTGTGGGGACAGATCTCAGTTCACCAATGCACTTTCATGTTTCTTTTGCGTCGTCTTCTGGTTTATCCGTCTCCTCGACTGCCTTTTGTTTCGGCTCTTCCGCAGATTCTTCCACGCTGGGCTCACTCGCCAAACTCCGTCCTCTGCTCAGCGGCAGCGACAGATCTTTGCTCTTGGATGACGTGACGGACTGAATGTCCAATCCGTCCAGATCCTCCGAAGCCTGTCTCGATCCGGAGTAGATTGAGGCCGCTACGGATGAAGGCTCAGCGTGTGAGGCACTGGGTCCTTGGTCCAGGTCCAACAGCTGTCCTCTCTCTGTGAATTCAGGTAACTGCACCAGTTCCACTGCTTCAAATCCTTCAGGAATCGCCGGCATTTCCGGATTGTCGACCTTGACGGAGGCCTGGCGCTCCAAACGACCTCTCTCAGCCTGCTCTGACTGTAGCTTGTCCCGAGTGCCCTGGGAGGAGATGGGTATGAACATACGCGGCTTGCTGGTCCGACGTGGTCCAATGAAAGACAAAACTACAGGAAGCAAGAGCAGTGAATGGGCCAGTCCCAACATTATCACCAGCAACATTGTCTTGAAGAAGGACTTGAAAATGTACGAACTGGCGAAGGCCAACATGAGAATTCCCAAAATGGAGCTGAACGCCCCGTTCAGCATGGGAACTCCAACTTTCTCCAAAGCGGCCATCACTCTTTCGTTCCTGTTTTTGCCGGTGGCCGTCATGAAGGCGTGACTGATGTGCACAGTGAAGTCGACACAGAAGCCGACGCTGAGAATGATCTGAACGGTGGTGATAGCACTGAGCGCCAGGCCCCAGAAGTGCATGAACCCGAACATGCCGAGCACGATGGTGACCATGGTGATCGTTACACAGGTAACGGAGATCGGGTGTGGAATGAACATCAATGCAACAAAGAGCATTCCTATTATAGCTACTCCAACAGCGAGTAACGTGTTCTTCAAGATGGAGACGTAGTGCTCATAGTAGATAAAGTACGGGCTGTATGCTATCATCGGCACAGTGCAGTTACCTGCGATATGCCGCATGGCCAGCATCATGTTACCCTCATCTGTGGAATCCTCAAACCGTTTGGACGTCACATAAAACCGCGAAGCCCTGATGTTTGTTTTATCTTCCGCAAGCACAATATCATGCTGATACTGCGGGTGTTTCGGCAAGAATTCCTTCAGCAAGATTGGCACAAAGTCTTCCTTGCTTTGAGAAAGGTTATATTCCACCTGGTATCTGATGTAGTCATCTAACCACGATATTTGCACTTTCTCATCGATGTAGCCCGTCTTTTTGGCCTTGTAGAAAACCCGAGAAATTGCATTCTGCACTTCGGGGTCGTGGTAATTCACCGGCTCCTCCACCACAAACATAACAGCTCCTCCTTGGTTCGAGAAGAATTTCTGCTTCACGTCGTAGTAATCAGCCACGTACGAGGTTTCCGGGACGACGCTCTCCAGCTTCAGCCCCGTCTTGATTTTAGACCCGCCCCAAATCGCAATGGCGAAGTACACGATGAATCCGACGATAATGATGATCTTGGTGGGGCCGTAGAGGAGCGTCTTGGGCAGCACGGAGCTGGGGATCTTCTCACAGGGGCTGTCGTCCTCTCCCGCCTTCCTGGACGGGTGTCCTGAGCAGGCGAGGATCCAGACCCGGGAGTGCCCCTCCTCCTGCAGCTCGGCGCGCGACTTGGTTCTCATGCAGGTCAGGCAGTGCCGCGACTGCTCGACGCGACGCGCGTGAAGCACGAGACAACCGCCGAAAAACGTCAACTGGTTGATGTAGCACCAGAATATGGCCACACCTGAAAGACGATTTCAAGCAAAGGGAAATGTACCAGAGTGTTTTGTTGTGTTCACGAAAGACACGACCTCGTAATCACGCAAGGCAGGTGCAGGTGATCTTCCGAGATCACGACGCACTGCGCCTCCTGTGTCATACAATCTGGCTCCTGTAAAATGACTCCTTGAATAGCAACTGCAACGATACTGCAGCAAAAACAAACTTATGTTCCGTGTTCAACTCACAAACCCGGGTGTACGAAAGAAAGGCATCACCCACCTGTGTAGATGCAGAAATTTTTCACGCTGAGGAAAGGACTTGTCGCTCCAATGCAGAAAGCGAGGAGATCAGTGAGCGAGGTGATGGTCACCGAGATGGCCGATGATCGGAATGTCTCGGAGATTCGGTCCTCGATGGGCGCCTTCAGGTCCGTCTGCCTCCAGCCTGACATCAGGATGAACATGTCGTCCACACCGACGCCTGCAGAAACATGTGCAATTACGACTATATACAGTTGATGAAGAGAAAATGACATTCACACCACTGCAAGAGACCCTGGTGCACGAGGACGCGTCATGGAACGTGACTTTGACGTCAATTGACCTGGTGCGACGGCGATAGAACAGCGACCGTACATGGAAGTAGTGAGGTTCAGCACAGGTCACAACCGTCATGGAATCGCACGGGGAAAATGGCACGAAACAATTTGCGCAGCGCAGAAGCTCCTGCGGGTTCATCTGCATCTCATACATTCTGTTCCCCTGACTCAGGCGTCGAGACGTCGACCTGTTTCGGCACTGCTGGTTGCCTTTCTGGGTGATTTGAGTGTGGCACAGTGGGAAACACGCCGTGACACGTTTGTTGCTCGAACTCCGAGTTCCCTTCAATGTTGGATTTGTTGCTCACAGGAAACGCACTGTGGTGTTGGACTTTGGTGTTGCCGCAGCTGGCCAAAAAGCTGCTTGGTAAGTTGTCCACGCAAACACTGGGAGGTGAAATAGAGCAGAAATGTACTCCCAAATGTTTTGACAAGTTTCTCCATTTCCCCCAAGCCTTGTTCGTGTCAGGCTCTCCGACTCTGACGTGAGCAGAGCTTCCGGTGGCCGCATGGCTGCCGTCTTGTTAGCGCGCGCTCTCACCTCACTCTGAAACCCTTTTCCTCTGCAGCACGCTGCGCATCTCAGCGATGCGGATCCTCAAGTTCTTCAGATCTCTGCACGAACCACTCAAATGAGCCGTGGAACATCACAGATATCCCAACCGCGCCGAGGTGCGGTCTTGTCAGACGGACTCACTTGCTTCTTGACAACGTAATCGGAATTCGGCTGTTTTGCTTGCCACACTGAATCGGGAACACAAGCAATGACGGAAGGTTCACCTACAGGAGCACATGTATCTTTCTTCCCAAAGTTTGCTTCACGGACTTGTCGGAAGGAGGACTCAATTGGCAGTGACTTGAAACGAAAGGTTTCAACACAGAGATCAATCACATAATCTGTAAAATATTTGCTTCAGTCGGAGAATGTTGAAGGCGCATTTGTTTCCGAAGTTTCTTTCCGCAGATGTTTCATCAAAAGAAGAAAAAGAAGCGCATTGGCCAAGCATCCTCAAAACGTACCAAGTCGCAAGTTGCACATTTTGATGATGTACCCACTGCAAGCAGTACACAACTTCGCCTGTCGGGTTCTCAGCACGTTGCCTCGTGCAATCATTTCTGCTTGATTGGCAACCGGTGGTCGCGGTTCGTAACTTCCAACTTTTAGCAGCCATCAAAAAGATTTGTGCAGCAAGATAAATATCAGAAACCCATTTTGTCTGCATGCAATAATCAGAAGTCAGCCCCACATCAGGTACAGTTGCAAAATCGACCACCTCAGTCTTTGGTTCAGGTTCACGAGAGGAGGCTTTTTTCTCGTTTGAGTACAGCTGTGCCTTCACACTCTTCGCGAACTTCAGGACTTTTTTCGCTGGCAGTGTCAGAAATTTGAGTCAATCAATTCTGCAAAACTCGACAGGACCAGGACGTACCCAGAACGAGGAAGGGCATCACACCACAGATGTCGACGAACTTCATGCCGCACATGGAGAGCAGCCCGAACGAGGCGAGGATGGCGAGCAGCGCAGCGATGAGCCCGGCCTGCGCCAACAGAACCCGCGTCGACACCCAGTTGCCGCCCGCAGACACAAACGTTGAGTAGATCATCATGATGATGATGGTCAGCGCGAAGAACTTGGTGTCCTTCCCGGTGTGCTCGTTCAGCTCCAGGTCGAGCGACTCCGAGGTCGTGTAGTGCAGCTGCACGAAGACAGGGTCGGTCTCTTGGAGCTTCTCGACGAACTTGAGTTCCCAGAGTACGCCGAGTTGGCGCTGGTGCGCCGTGTCGTGGCGCAGGTTGAAGCGGATGTGCAGGGCCTGCGCCGTCATGCAGCCGTTGTTGGCGCCAACGCCGCCCAGCACCTGATAGTGCAACACAATGAAGACAGAACAGTTATGCTCGAATCAAACCCTTGCAGTCATCAAGCCGGCCTTTTCGGAAACAGACACGTTCGTTTTTGCTTCTGGAATAAAGACTGAACGAGGTTTTGGGCCATGTCCAAAGCGTACACAGATTTCCTCCCAGACACTTCAGTTCTTTGGATTTGCACTGCACAAGAGCGTTGCACACGTAGGTGGTTTTGGTGTAAGCTTGGACACAACAGCCAAGGCACAACCTTTGACAAATCGCTAGTGTGTACAGCTGTTTTGGTGATTTTTATGAGAGCTACTAACTGAGGCGAAATGTGCCTGGAGCAGAACGTTTCTCGTCAGGTATTCTGCAAATGATTTTGGCAAGACGAATGGGTTCTATTTTCTTGGCTTTCAACCTCGGCGAAGATCAGCGGGCCGATCATGACTCGGTAACTGCTGACTTTCACCTGCATATTTTGCATGGCTGCAGGAAAACAGCGTCTATTTTGACTCCCTTCTTGCACGCAAACAGTGCAATGAAGCATCTCGTTTCGCGATATGGTTCTCAGAGGCTTCTACAATCTCGCCTGCATGCTTGCAGGAAGGATCAAACACAAAACAGTCTGAAGTAATCTTCCGTCGTGAATGCAATATTTCATACGATCTCCGGGTGTCGTGCGCGGAAGCTCGACGGCTGCAGGGAGAACGGCGCAGTCACCTGGGACCAAAACTAAGTTCATTGCCTTCGTATTTCGTGGCAATGATAAATGAAAGCGACATGTTACACTGTCCTGGCTTCATGAAATCCAACACTCAGGTGAGCCAAACAAGGTGTCGAGAAGCACGAAGAACTTGGACATACGGTATACTTTTCTGACCAGTACGTCTTGGGTAAAGCAAGGAACATTTCAAGCACAAACACAGTTTCTTTTTGAATACTTTGTACTCGTAACTACCCCTTGCAAATTTGGGACAACTTCACGTCCATCAAGACACAAAAAGATCACACTTGCCTCCCTGAGGTTCTCTGTCTTGAGTCTGTCGTCGATCACAGCCAGCGTGTCGTTCGGGTGGATGCAGAGCTCCTCGTTGAGCATGTCGAGCAAGATGCTTCCGTCCACGACGCAGTTTCCGTTCCACGACGCGCACAGCTGATCGTACGTGTGGCCGCGGTCGTTCTGCTCGAGCGTGATGTCGCGGATCTCGCGGTAGAGGGCGCGCACCTCGGCGACCACGTCCTCCGTGAGCACGTTGTCGCTCTCCTCCGGCATCGTCACGATGATGTCGCCGTACGTGTCCAGGAATATCTGCTGGTGCGTCGAGAAATTATCGGCCGTGTGGTCGGGGAAGAGCAGCGCCAGTTTCTCCTGGTCCTTGACGGCCGGGGAGCCCATGGGCGTGTAGAGCTTCTCGACACTCGTCTCGTACTCGAGGTTGAGCAGCCCCATGCCGAGCAGGCAGGACGTGAGCAGCGACAGCAGGATAAACACCACCGGGTACCGGGCGAGAAACCGTCCGTAATACGCGAAGATGTCCCCAAAGAATTTCTCCACATCTTCGTAGAGGGCGCCCATGGAAGTGAAGTGCTTGATCGCCGTGATGGGCACTTTTAACAAAAACTGTCACTGCAATCGTAATCCCAAGTGCCGCTGAACGCAGGGCATTCGAATTCACATACTTTCCTCTGAGCCCAGGTGCTCTCGTGTGCTCTCATGCTTTTCATTCTCCGCCGGAGTTTTCTGTTTTCAGAAATCCTATTCTCTGCTGAACACTTCTTTGCAAACCCATGTGCTCTCCGAGCATTGTGGCCTCTGTAAAAATGCGGAGTCGAGTTGCAGAGGGAGATTGATGATACAAATAAGAACTCGCGGTGCAGTCGAGTGCTTGCTTTGTCCTCGCGAAGCTGTACATTCACAGAAGTAATGGTGCTCACTTCGTTTCGCCAACCGTGAAACGTGACCATTGCTACAAGTTCCAATGTGATCCTTCCTCAAAGTGCAACCTTCATTTATCCATCATGGCTCAGCAAAGGCAAACACATTTGTTATCGTTCGCAGAAAAGCTGCTGTGCAGTGAACGGAGAGCAGGGAAGCAGGATGAGAGCTTGTGTGCCAAAAAGTTGAACATTTTTGCAGTTTTAAGTCTTCTGAACCATTGATGACTGCTCAACAAGCTGCTTTTCATCTCAAAACAGTACGAGTGCCGTGAAGCTGCAGCAGTTTCTGATGCAAAATTGCACAGTGTCTGTATCTTCACTTTGCGTGAGCTGTTCACAATCTGTGTACCAAAACCACAGGTGAAAAAGCCGCACTGAACTATCGCCTTGCCATCTGACTGACTTCCATGAGGTGCTAAATATGAGTCCTGTGAACTGCTGCACAAGAACAAGTCACGAAAAATTTTCTGTACCAGCCGCCATTTATTTTCAGAGAGTTGTGCCAGTAAGTCGCTTCTGTGTCGTCGGACCTGTTCATTATTATTGGTTCTCCAAAAGGCTGTACAGTCTGCTGCACCCAAGCTGTTCTGCTCGAGTCCGATTCTTCTTGCTTAAATGGTTTCTTGATCGCACACAAGATTTGAAAAGTTTTTCACAAACAAAAAAAAAACAAAGCTGTGACCACAGCCTTTGGACATTTTCGAGGTTGATGCCAGGGTTAGACTGACCCAGAAATTCTACCAGGGTCGGGCCGACCCAAAATCTGGGAAAGAACGAGGTAAGACCGACCTTGAAAGCCTGAGGACTGACCTGAAAATCTCTCCATGAGAGGGCGAGACCTACCAAGCCAACTGGGAAGGTGCTGCCCCGTACTTCCAAGCCTCGGTGGGTCTTAACCGCCTGGAATGTAATGCCTCCAGCAATTGCCTAACACAGACGCGCCTTTGTAACAAGAAGGCTACGCCTAAAAAGCGTGTGGTCCATAGAAACGTTTGCAGTTGATGAATGCGTGGAACTCAACATGGTAAAATTTTGCCAGAATCATTTTTTTGGTGATGACCCATATTGATTGAGGGGGGGGGCAACTCAACATACCCAAAAAACCAAAAATGCTTAAAATGGCCTAAAAATGACCCTGGTTGATTTTTACCACATTGAGTTACCCCCCCCCCCATAACTTAACATGTCTACATACAGACATGCACATACAGTCTGATGGTGATTACACTAAGGGTGTGGTAACACCCTTCGGGACCATACGCTGAAAAAAAGAAAATGTCGGTGACATCAGACGACAGCTTCAACAGATGCGGTAAAAACCTTTCGCAGAATATTCGCTACGACACATCTTCAGACAAAGCAACCAACCCAACTGGTCATTTTGAAAAAGCACTTTTTTGTCACAATTACACGCAAAACAGCCAGTAGATCTACTCACCTGAGCGCGGTTTTGCAAAACTTAGAGTGCATCAGTGGCCAAACTGTCGAAACCGCCTGGTCAACCTCAAAAGTTTCTGCTTGATTCTTTCTCTATCCACCTGTTTCTTGAACGAGACGAGCTTCACTGCGATGCAGCAAGAGTGAAAACCAGAACCCCCCCCCCCCCTCCCCCGAAATGAGATGTTCATCTTCACCACAGGACTGTCCACTGTTCTCAGCAAAATTCCAAGCTCCGACCATCGATTTTGTTTTTCTTTACTTTGACGCTACGATCTCCAAACAACGGATGATTTCCACAGAAGGAATCCTCACGACGAAGATTTGCGGACAAGTCACTTTGCAGTCAACAATATATTTTGAACAACGAATGAACATTCTGACAGTTTGTTCTGTTCAGCTTCCAACAAACAAACAAAATACAACAAGAAATCGCAGTCAGTCAACATCGTCGGCAAAAGGTCCGTAAAAACAGAAACGGACACAAAACGAGAAAACGTGCTATTCCTCTCACAGAACATGCCTCGCACAGAACTTGCCCGTGTGAGGGTGTACGCATATTTTCAAGACTTTTACGTGGCGAAGGACAATGGGCTGTGTTGGTGTCTTAAGCTCGACCGTGAACATGCAAATTCTCAGAATACGTTGCTTCACCCTCCCACGATCATTTCGGCAATTCAACTGTCAACGCAGGGAGTTCCCAGGGAGTGTCTTCAGGAACAAAACTTCAGGCCGATTGCTCAATTTCTTGCAGCTTTACTAAAATCTCTTGGAAGACAGCTCGGCAAAAATGACAGAATGCGCCTACCGTCAGATCTATCTTGAAGATTTTGCTTCCAGGCCAAAGAAGATCTGGAACATGTGTTCGCAGCCGTGCTCCAACAAGAAATCTCTGAACTGACCCAGGTCCATGTGGTAATCGTTCCGCAGGCCGTAGTCCCCGTGTGCCTCGAAAGTTAAAGTTTCGAAAACTTTGAAGAGCCGAAATTTACGCAGGCAGTCATTGACATTCGTTGGGTCTGTGAAAGGACTGTCTTCTCTGTGTTTGCAGGAGATATGCTTCCAGTTGGGATATTTCAGGCGCTGCCAGTATTCATCACAGTTTTCTTTGAAACCCTCCACGCAGATTATTCCAGGTTTTCCGGGCAAACAGAACCCCGTCAAGTCTAATTCCTTTGCAGACTCCGGAATTTTCCTCAGAAGTTCTTTTCTGTAGATGTGATGACTGTAAATCCACAACCGAGAAACTCCAGTGAACTTAACTTTCACTTTCGGTTCCAGGTGATCCACAGTTCCTTTGTCATCGTCAGTCCCTTTGTATTCTTCTGCGTGCTCCTGAATCCAAGATATAACGGAATTTATGCACAATTCACCACATTCCAGCGTTTTCACAAATTCCTGCACGCAATCGTTGAATTGTTTCTGTGAGGAGCGGGACATTTGGTCACATCTGACGAACACATTCGGTGAAACTTGTGGATATTCCAACGGATATTCACAACTGATTTCCAGTTTTCCCTGAGAAAAGAAAAACAAAACGAATAAGTGCACCATAGACACTTGCGCGTTACATTGATCGGAGTGTCTCCATTCGTTTCTGTTGGTACGTGATCAAACACACATGGTTCCAGGGCTACCTGCTTGCCAGGAACCAATACTTCACCAAAACAAACGGAAGGTTTTGCAACCAAGGGGGAAGGGTTAAAGTAATGGTTGGTTTGGCCCAAGGCAATGTTGACACCATTTTACATCCTTCCCCGGGTGAAGCAACAAAGGGTTTTCCAAACAGTTGCATCTATCATACCATATAAGGAAACCAATCATTGTTTCACTCTCCCCCAGTAAACCAAAGGTCTACAGATTCTTAAGTGCACAGAACACCACCAACGAGATTTCACCAAGGCCGCGGCTAGACGGCATGCCACGGGCTTGAAAATCGCACCTGTCCAGACTCCAAGCGAATGGTGATGGTATATTCGAGCTGGTTTGGAAAAGCTTCCCGCTTTCCGTCGAGGTAACGCTGCGTATTTAGCAGCAGGACTTCTCTGACGGCGAACTCTTCTTGGGTCGGGTACATGCTTCTCAACATCTCCAGTTCCGACAGCTGCAACTTCAGCTGCTCTTCATGGAGGATGTCCGTCATAGTGCAAACCTGAAAGAAAATACTGGGTAGATTTACTTCTTGGAGACCAAAATTTGTCTGGATGTAATTTTCTTTCATTTGCATCAAGCCTCCAATTTTTTCGGTGGACATAAATCGGCATTCGTCTCCCATTTCTGTGCAATTCAGGTTCCAAAGCTGATGGGATTTTCATCCCAGTGCAAGTCCAACGGAAGATCCCAAGGTTGGCTACCAGATCAGGTTCAAGGTGATTTGAGGAGATTGATTGCTCAATCGTTTCAGTTTGCTCATAATGGAGCGACCGAAATGGTGGGCGACCAAAACAAATCACCTACAGGCGTCATGTACGCGGTAAGAGCCATTGAAAGAGTTCCCGCTGGTTCCTGCCATTTTTTGTGTCTTACCGATCCATCGCAGTCGGTTGTGAGCTTTCCTTGCATCCGGAAATGAGAA
>JAAUXT010047503.1_pt1 | contig 13167 bp, 13 predicted proteins | sample 7278171 | NCBI WGS metagenome assembly JAAUXT01 (sample SAMN14350112, study PRJNA611818) | marine sediment metagenome | isolation source: surface marine sediment (1.8m) | place: French Polynesia: Moorea | collected 2018-08
AGTACACAGTAGTGCCACCTGACAAGCGGTGGTTCTAATTTCACAGCTGGTGTGTCACACCACACTCCTCCCCCACCAGGGGGTGCTGGCCTCTTTGGCCTTTACAACCAATTTTAAATATTCTAAATATTTTTACAATAAATATTTATATACATTAGATAGGGAATAGATGCTTAATATCAATTTGTGCTATTTTTGCTGGATATTACCCAGCATTCCTCCCCCCCGCAGTGGTCATGTGACCCTTCGTGGTTCTGGTGCTCTCTCTTTGACTGTCATGGTGGCAAACCATACATCTGCACAACCTGATCAGGAGGGACGAGAACTGATTGCCTTTCTTAGACAAAATGTGGCCCGGCGACTGGCTTGGGAGGCGCATCTGCAGAGGCTTCCACAGACTCACCCCCGGGTGATTCACGCTGTCAGAGCCTATTTCAACCTTGGACCAACGAGTCATCACGGGTTTGACCGTCTCGTATGGGCAGTAGCCCACGGCCAGTAACAGGTGAGTGGTTCTCAAGTCACTCCACAGTGACTTCATTCTTGAGGCAAATGTTCATTCAATACGACAAGTTTGAGTGCCAGGGCTGCCAACAGTGTGGTGCTCAAAACTGCGCAACTCCAGCACCGCCGAATCGAACAGAGTCCATGAAGTTGCGGCAAGGAGCCTTGGAGAGCGCTTCAGCCAGGAAGAACACCAATTGGACAGAGTCCACTTGATAGATCCACTTGACATCTCACGTTCGAGCCCCCTCTCCAACACACACACACACACACACCAAGTCGCAGGCTCCAAGTGCCGTAAGATTTGGGTTGACGCGATCTCAACCTGGCTTGCAATGGGGCGAGCTCAAAGGGCCAAATTGCCACTCGAGTTGGTCGAACCCCGCCTGACTTGACAACATTTGGACGGACTTTCACGTGCACAGCCTTCACTCCAGACTGGAGACCCCCCACTCCACAGGCATAACGTACCTTGTCCTCGTTGGAAAAGGAAAGAACGTCCGTCGCTTTCACTTCGGGCATGGTTGCAATGTGACTGACACACAGCACTGTGCAATATCACTTTCTGCTGAACCTGCAAAAATCCAGCGGCAACTTGTGTTTGGTTGCGTTTGATTTGTACCACCGGATTCCATCCGTGTTCCTGAGCTCGCAGCTTGACGCGACTGAAATCGAACACAACAAAATTGCCTACAAAGATGCTGTAAGAGTCCAAGCACTCAGCACACGCAATGACACCTCAAACCAACACAGAAGGTTTCATGGGAAGTTATCAAGTTGCGTTTGTAAAAAAATGCTTGAAAATCTGTTTGGAACAAAAGCAGTTCACAAAACAAGTCTCGTATGGTTTCTGACGTTGAGGTTTATGACCGACCCAAATACAAAAGTTCACTTCCGGTGACCAACTTTTGGAGTGGAGTTGTGAAATATTCGAAAAAATTGGATTACTTATTTTTAGCTCAGTGTAATTGCGAAATTCGGCCTAACACAGGCGTTTTTAAAGGAAGTCAGAGGGTTACCTGTCAAACACAGCAGCTTTCAAAGCTGCAGAGAAGCCAAAACCCGAGAACAAACCGTCCAGATATGTCTGACAGGAGACACGAGGCAAGAAACGAGGAAAACTTCGCCTTCAACCATACAGCCACACAATTCATTCGTTACCTGTGATCAAACCCAAGGTGCCAAAATGCAGTCAACTTCAGTTCCAACATCTGGACCACCACCCGGTGAAACGAAAAGGTGAGTTTGCTCTTTCCGATGACATTGACGTCTGAATCCAGTTTGACGTGCTCAAATTTGGACATGTCCAGGACAGCCCATCGGACAACTGGACGGCTTCTGTTGTAGACCCTCGGGAAATCCGTGGGGCGGCGGGGGGACGCCAGCCTGGGGGAGCAGCTCGGGCGGCGGGGGCAAGACAGCGTGGGGGAGCAGCCCCCCACCCGTGCTCACTTCGCTTGAAGATGTCATGAGCGAACAACTCGCAACGCAACTTGAGGAGGAGGACAAAGCGAAGAACATGGCAGCTGCCCAGTGAGTACTGGATACAAGTCGTGTTTTGTTCGAGTTTACGTTCGTTTATTCACACACACACACACACACACACACACACACACACACACACACACACACACACTGTGAGGCTGACCTCAACAGAACGTCGGGTCCTGACACGTGTTTTTCTGTTTACAGAGAGAAGGACGACGACTTCTCGTGGCTGGCTGCCCAGTCTCCAGACACAGTGGACGACCTGCTTCTGGCGCAGCATCTCCAGCACCAGTACAACCAGGAACACGACCAGCTGCTCAGACTCGAAGAGGAAAAGTACAACGGACCGAGCAAAGGTAATCGCAAGTGGAAGCACTGGTTGGACAATCATCTTGGAGCTGCTTGTCAGTGTTGGACTTTTCGCCAGACGGTCGCCACTGCCAGGGCGCGTCTCAACGCAGACATGTTTTTCTTGTATCGCTGAACAAATGTTCTCGTTGCTCTGCCACAGTGAAGCTGTCATTCAGCAACTACAAATCGGTTCATCCAGCGTTGGGCGGAGACGAGTATTACAGCGAAGAGGATGAGACACTGGAGGCTGGCTACGACGAGGAAAAAGGTAAATTTGCGTGGGAATTTTGTCTGCAGCGACTCCAGTTCTACTTCTCCTGACTTGCCCTCCTGTGTCAAATTTGTTGAAGTTGAAAATCGGCCTTTTGACCCTCAAAAATTTCCCCAGTGTTTTCGCGCCTCCGAGGCCCGGACCTCGACCTTGGATCCGCCGGAGCTGTGCCTTCGTGGCAAAGCTGTTGTGAACGAAAAATATTGGCCTTGGTCCCAAGCAGACGTGCACTTGAGCCAACGAAACACGTGTTGAGGTCGCGCATTGACAGGTGTTTCCGTCTCCAAACAATTTTGCTGCAAATGAGCAAACAGACGAGCGGTCAAAGCTATCGACGCTGTGGTGTTTTCAGTGGTAGCCACACAGCTTGACATCGTCAGCCTCACTCACGGGCAAACAAACACACACACATACACACACACTGTATGACACTCACATACACACACACGTGTACAGTGTCAGAGTGTAACACACTCACACACACACACACAGTGCAGAAAGGGCAGCAAAACAACCACAAACACTGCATGGCGTATCCAATCACGTGTGAAACAGCTGGTGTGCACACGCACCAGGAATGCCGTCAACCAGGGTCACAGCCTACGACGAGAGGATGGTTTCAAGAGCCCCTCAGATGCGCCCGATTGGTGTCATTCATTGTACCTCATTGTGACGCTGTCTCGTTTCAGACGAACCAATCACCTTCCGCAACGGCGTGTCGGGCAAAGGCAAAAACATGATTTCGAAGCACGACGCCAATCTGTCGGGCAAGAAGAACGCGAACAGGGTCATGGAACAAGTAAGTCTGGCGTCCAGACATGGTGCAGAGGCGCGGCTCTGGGGTTGGTCAAGGGGGAGCTGGGGGAAACCCAATTTCAACTGAAAATTTCTGCATCCGGAATGAAAAATTGGCGGATTATTTTGTGTCTCGGGCGAGGGGGCAGTGTGGCTGATTTGGCTGTCTCCTGCGGTCCAAAATTTGTCAGGCAAACTTTTCTTCGGGGGGGGGGGGCAGGACCGGCCTGGCGTTCTGTTCAGCATCACAGTGAAGCGTTTGGTAAAATCTGTTGTGGTGTTTTCTCAGTTCCCACCAGAGTTCGACACGGGCGACGCACACAAGGTGAAGATGCGGCTCCCGAACCACGTCTACAACAAACTCAAAATTCACTCGGTGAAGGAGAAGAAGCGAGCTGCGCGGCTGCACGAGAAGAAGGAACACTCGACCGCGGTGAGTACCGGATTCACCCAAGTTTGACCCCATGTCAGTACCTTGTTCACTCGTGTACTCAACCGCAGTGCGTGTCGTGTTGACTCTGTGTACTTGAATGCCCACTGTGAACAATTTGTCCACCCCAAGTACACTGCCAGTAAACAGAACAGCAATTCAACATCCGTGTGCAGCTCAGACATATTTTTGGTCACGGGAGGGGCTGATCTCACTGAGCGGGAGGGCAAATTCTCAACAGAGAAAAGTGAAAATGGGACAGGACTGAACACAGTGGCACAAAATTGGAGGGGGCGCACGTAGATCAGTGTGACATCTTGTGGTTCCTGAGGTGGTCATGCTTGTGGAAATGAAGAATTATTTGCTCCAAATTTGACACCGAAAGAAGCGGGCTGTTTACAGGATTGCTTTTTCGTGGGTGGGTGTCCAGGGCTCAAGAGGTGTCTCAGTGCGTATGAAACACGGTCATCTTTCCGGCGCCAGGTTGTGTCAAGAGATGTGTGATCCACGCGCCTTACCGTAGCCACCCGTGTTTTAGTCGCACCCAAGTGCAGGACGCACTCCAGCTTGTACCTTGAATTGCTGACCAGTTACTGTCATTTTTGGCTGCCACACCAACTGGTGGGGCCAGATTCACCACACCAACTGGCAGGTTTGGGCCACAAAGGTGCGACAAAAAACACACACGGGTGGAATCGGTAGTTTTGCGCCTTTCAGACTCTGCTGGCAAGTGTGTGAAGCACACACGAGAATTATTTGCAGTTTGACACTTTCCCGCGAGATTCACCGTGCCGTTCACGCTTTGAAATTTCATTGCTCGATGTTGTTGTTTTCGTTGCAACACGTTGCATGCACGGCGGATCAACACCATTGATTTTGCAGTTCTGAACCAGCAAAGAGCTGAGTGCGCCCCGCATGCGCGTGGGAAAAAGTGTCGGCAAAACGTTCTGCCAAAACACAAACAAGTTGACATGAGCTTCGCAGCTGTTCACAATTTATGCGTTTGGAGGAACTGATCTCAGTTTCAAGAATTGACGCGCAAATTTTTCGTTGTTTGTGTCGAGGTTCCCAACCTGACGGCGGTTGCTCGTAACTTCAGGACACAGCTGTATCTTTGTGAATTTATGTCACATGTGCGTGTCGGTGTATTGAGAGTGGAGCAGACAGACTGCGCGTCTGCTGTTGGTGAATAGTATGCAAAACCATCAGATCGCTTGTGTTGTAACAGTGTTGTTCAAAGATTGAAATCTCATCATCGTGTATCAAGCTGCAAACTGCGCTTCGGCATCAGGAGATAGAATCTGTACTCGTGGGTTCGACTCGTTTGTCACGTGCGTGAAGGGAATCTTGTGGTCATAAGGTGGATTTGTCCTTTCTGCCATTTGGTTGACACGTGAGATGGAGAAGCTGCAGGAAATACTCGAAGGAATGGCTCGCGGAGAGGCTGAATCGAACAGCCCTGCACATGCGCAGGACGCGATTCAGGTGACGAACGCGCGTCTCGCGACGTAGCGCGCACTGCTTTGCTTTTGGGCGTCGTGGGCGAGTTCGGAGGCGGTCTTTCGACCAAATTCTGGACCCGTAGCATCGTGCTGTCACTCAAATGCGTCCGGCGAGCTGGAGACGATATCCATGGTGTGGGCATATGCGCGTTGTTGTATTGTGTTGAAAAAAAATGCAATTTGGTGTTGAAATTTGCCTGATCGCGGAAAATCTCGACGGGCGGGCGTGCTGCAAGTGACAGACTTGAAATGTGCGTTTCCATTCAGGCTCACTCGGGCAGCCGGCACACGTAAATCGAACGCGCCCAATCAGACTGGAAATGTTGCGTTTTCAGGCGCTCGCCATGGACGAGAAGACGCGCCTGGTGCTGTACAAACTGACGAACAGCGGCGTCCTGGAGGAGGTGCACGGAATCGTGAGCACGGGCAAGGAGTCCGCGGTGCTGCACGCTTCCGGTGGCAGGTAGGCACTGCAGTGGCACATCGCTGGGACTGGGGCTGGGGCTCATCGCTGTGGCTGAGGCCGAGCTGGGGCTGGTGCTGGGATGGGATGGGGCTGGGGTCAGGGTTGACACTGGCGCTGGGGACAGGGGCTGGAACTGGGGCTGGGGTTGGTGGGACCAGAGCTGTAGGTGGGACAAGAGCTGGAGCTGGGGGCAGAGCTGGGGCTGGAGCTGGAGCTGCGGGTGGGGCTGGAGCTGCGGGTGGGACCGTGCCCAGGCTGAGGCTGTGCGGCTCCGTGCTACAAAAAGTTTCTGCAGCTTTTGGTGTCCGACGCAAACGATTCCCAATCAGGGGCTTCGAGCAAATCATTGTGTCCACCACATTTCACGTCGCAGGTTTGACGTCAGCGGTGGCGTTTTCTGTGCGATGGCGCTCGTCTGAGTACTCCCCAACGGTCCCGTTGCATCTTCCTTGTATTTCTGTGTTCACACTTTGTGATGAAGTCGCTTCAGCACATCATGTGACTTGTGTTGCTGAACGCAACACACGAAAACGTCAGCAACGCACGTGCGTCTGGTTTTCACTCATCTGGTCTGAACCACGTGTCAAACTTGTTGTGTTTTCCCGGCAGCATGACGGATCAACTGGTTCCCGCCGAGTGCGCCGTCAAGGTGTTCAAGACGACGCTCGTCGACTTCAAGAACCGCGCGCAGTACGTCAAGGGCGACGTTCGCTTCTTCAAGGATGACTTCAAGAAGCACAACCCGCGCAGGATCATCAAGATCTGGGCCGAGAAGGAGGACCACAACCTGCGCAGGTGCGTGGTTCTGTGTGCTGTTGGGGGGGGGGGGTGTCTCGTTTTGGGTGGGGCGACACCCCTATGTGGGGGAGGAAGAAAAAATCCTTGAGGCGCAAAATTTCTTGGTGGCGTCCGATTTGTACAACCAGTCAAAACCCGGATCACTACGGGTTTGAAACGAGAAGGCACTTTGGCCCATATGGATTGGATCTGGTTTGGTAAATCGAACGCAGCCAGTGATTCCCTCTGGTGGCAGGTTGGAGCGGGTCGGGGTGCCTGTCCCGAAGTGCGTCGTGCTGAAGAAAAACGTGCTCGTCATGTCCTTCATCGGGGAGAACCAGGTGGCAGCACCGAAGCTCGTCAACGCCAACCTCTCCCACGCTGACATGCAGATCGCCTACGAACAGTGCATCGAGGTATCATGTTCACCTTGTTTTTTTGCGCACATTTTATGCACCAAATATGTACGCCAAACAAGTTTGTGACAAAACCAGTGGGAGTTGGACATCCAAATATAGGACAAAGTTTGAGGTCTGCATTGCAGAATTTTTTTGGGACGTCGACTCGGAATTTCTTCCCTCCTCTCGAGAAGTTGTACCGAACAAGAGTTGTCAGATCAACAGCAGCAGCAGATTGGCGCAAAAAGGGGTTTCATGATCTTTTTGTCCTGAAATTATTGTGTTGGCCATGCGTTTAGCACGTGTCACCACGGGCAGGCGTTCTTGTTGACACGCGCTGTTCTCCCCCGCAGAACATGAAGAAGATGTACCGTGACGCGAACCTGGTGCACGCGGACCTGAGCGAGTACAACATGCTGTGGTTCCGGGACCAGCTGCACTTCATCGACGTGTCTCAGTCCGTCGAGAAGCAGCACCCGCTCGCCATGGTCTTTTTGCTCCGCGACTGCGCCAACGTCGTCTCGGTGAGTCCGTCAGTAGGGGGCGCTGTGTAGTGACGTGAGTCCGGTTGGGGCGCCGTACTGCGTCGTGCAGTCTGGTTGGGGGCGCTACGTTGCGTCGTGCGGTCTGGTTGGGGGCGCTACGTTGTGACGTGAGTCCGCGGGAGAACGCTGCGTCTCGATGGGCGCAGCGTAACCATTGGGATGAGAACATCCAGTGTGACGACCTCGCAAGCGAAGAAGCAATGTTTCAACAGTTTCACTTTGAAACGCTGATTCTGATTGGTTGGTGGACGTGACGTGTCACGTGTTATGCACGGTCGGTCCAACAGAGGTCACCTCGGACGACACAGTGACCCTCTGGTGAACAGCTCTGAAGGTACACGCACCAGGGATTTGTTCGCAATTTTGTTGTGACGTCATTCTCAATTTGTTGTGACGTCATTGTAGTACTTCAAGAAGAACGGCGTCCCTGACGTGCCGACCAAGTACGAGTTGTTCAACGAGGTGACTGGACTCGACCTGGACCTCGGGCGCCAGGGAAACGAGTTCCTCCAACAGGTTCGTCTCCGTGACAACGCACGTTCTGTGGTATCCATGACAACGCCGCGTTCTGTGCGTTTTCTTGACGACGCCATGTTCTGTGCCACGTTGCGATTGCTTGTTTCCAAGCAGACACCTGCGGGAGCTTTGATTGCGCGTTTCTGATTCGACAGCTGCAGGAGTACGAGAAGGAGGAAGAGAAACTGCGCAGCGATTCGGGCAAGGCGTACCCGTTCGAATACTTCTTCGACAAGGCGACTCGGGAGAGACTGGAGCAGAACGAGGATCGAGAGAGTGAGGACGAGGAGGGGAGCTCCGGGGAGAGCGAGGAGGAGACGGAGGAGGGGGGCGAGGCAGCGGAGGGGACGGTGGGGGAGGAGGGGGGCGAGGCCGGGTCCCAGGGTCCATCCCTGAGCAAAGAGCCAGACAAAGAGGGTAAAAGTGCATCGTAGTGTGAAAATCTAAAAGGCGTTCGATTTTGAGAATGATGGGGCGAAACCGTGTTTGAAGATTCCTATTCGAGCAGCGAAAAATTGACCCGTTGAAACCTTTTTGTCCGGAGAGCTGCGAAACGAACTGCCAATGCTTCTCCCCGTGGTGCCCCCTTGTGTGTATCGTTGAATTTCAAGTTCTTACGCAATCATTTTACAACACACGTCCTTTTGTGAACCAACTGATTTTTCTGTCAATTCGAAAATGACAGAAAGGATGACCGTGTTCAATTGTGTGCAAGTACCACCCAAGTATGAGACGCACCCCAACTTCTCACCATGAACTATCAACAACCACACCAACTGGTGGGAGCAGATTCACGACCCCCAACTGGTCGGGCCAAATTCACCACACCAACTGGAATGTACCCCTAGTTTTGACGCGTTATTTTGAGGTGAAAAGGTGCGCCTTATACATGGGTACGGTGTTGTCCCTTCTCCGGTCGAAAGTTGACATTTGAGCGGTGAAATATCCGGCATCTATCCTGCTGTTTTCCTGCGAAATTTCTATTTTCCGTTGAGTGCTTTTGGAGACATCGAGGGAAGAGACCGCGCATGCGCAGCCAAACAACACTCCCTGCGTGTGCGTGGCGCAAACGCAATGGGTGCACTCACTGCGCGTCTCGCGTGTGCAGCCTGGGCGTACTCACTGTGTGCAGCTTGGGTGTGTCTACTGCATGTGTGCAGCCTGAGCACACTCACTGTGTGCAGCTTGGGTGTGTCTACTGCATGTGTGCAGCCTGGGGACACTCACTGTGTGCAGCTTGGGTGTGTCTACTGCATGTGTGCAGCCTGAGCACACTCACTGTGTGCAGCTTGGGTGTGTCTACTGCCATGTGTGTAGCCTGGGGGCACTCACTGTGTGCAGCTTGAGTGTGTCTACTGCATGTGTGCAGCCTGGGGGCACTCACTGTGTGCAGCTTGGGGGCACTCACTGTGTGCAGCCTGAGTCTTCACTGCATGTGTGCAGCCTGAGCACACTCACTGTGTGCAGTTTGGGTGTGTCTACTGCATGTGTGCAGCCAGGGGGCACTCACTGTGTGCAGCTTGGGTGTGTCTACTGCATGTGTGCAGCCTGGGGGCACTCACTGTGTGCAGCTTGGGTGTCCCTGCTGCTGCATGCAGCTGGGGGGCACTCACTGGGGGGTGCACCCGCCGCACTCGACTGCGTGTGCGGCTTGGGCGCACTCGATGCTCAAGTCAAATGTGAATCAATTTTGAAGTGAATAAATGGTCGGTCGAGTTTCAACACGACGATGTTTGTTTTGCAAATCTTTGGAAGTTGGTTCCTGGCCTTTTGTGTTGTCACGGGAAGGCCTTCGAAAGAATTGGCGCCAAATTCTGCGTCAGTGAAATCGAAAACTGATTGACACAGGGGCCGATTGCAAAAGCGATTTTTGTGCTGAATACTTTTAACTACACTGAGTCGCAACGCCAGTTTGGACAGTTTATTTCGGAAAGAACTTTCAACATCGGAAAACAACTTGCAAGTTGTAATCTCAGGAATGGATATTTTGGCAAACAGTTCACGTGACACCTGTTGCCCAGGGCAACAGTGGGTATATTGTGTACTTTGCCCACAATTACCGGTTGCAATTTAATGACGAATGAAGATGCGGCAAAAAAGCTGCGAAACAACGGAAAGCGACGGAAGAAAACGACACCAAACGAACGAACCGGAAACCGAGACGCCCTGCACCCGGTTCCACGAGTTTCTCAAAGCAATTCGATGTTCGAAGGCAAATAACGAGATACGTCAGTCTCCATCCTTGTGCTGCTCCCAAAGTTCCTCCACTTCCGGGTCAGATTGCTTTCGCCCTTGAGTACCAGTCTATTCCGTTTCCTTTCGGCTTTATCCATGGCAACGGAACCAGGAAGTTCACAATCCAATAGTTTCCGAACACCCCCCTCAGGTTGTCCGACAGACGGGGCTTCCTGGAGAAGTCAGGTCCGTCCTTCTTGATTTCGTAGGCGGTCATGCCTCTACACACGAGGTACATCTCTATCACAAAGGCCACTGTGGCACCCATGCCGCTCGCGAACATGAGGTACCCAATCAGGATGAAGACGAGCTCAACCACGTCCAGATAGCCCATGAGAAACTCGCCCAACGCAACGGGCAAGAAGAAGTGATAGAGGAATTGGTACCACGACGTGGTCTGGTGAAACACTGCGTACTCTGAGTCAACGTACGACACCAAAAGATACAGAGCGTAAGAACAGCCAATCATGACGTGAAACAAGAACCCGATGAAGTAACGCTGGTTGTAGAAACCGACGCAACATCCGGTGAAGAAGCAATGGTGGTCACGCTTCAGAATGCATCCCCTGCAGAGCGTGCAGTGGTGGGCCCTGGGCGGAATCAGCTGATCACAATCCAGGCACTTCCCCCAGTTGCTGTCCACCAGTCCAGAGTGCTGCATCTTACTGGGTTCGTAGTAGCTGTTGTAAAACATTGTCAACAAGTAGTTAAAGACGATGTTCGCGCACAGGAAGTACGCGATGAGTTGCCGCGTAAAGAGCATTTCCGGGTACGGTTTGTACACGTAAGGCATCGTGGTTCCGAGGCTGGTCAACATGATGATGGAGAGAACGACCACGCAGTAGGCCATGCCGAATCCGTTGAGGCACTTCATCGCTGCCAACGTGCACTTCACCTTGGGAGATTTCTGCCATGTTGCATCTGCAAAGGTAAAGGACAGTGTTGTCACGTTTTCGTGCTCAAACCAAGACCAGGGCTTTTGCCCGTCCAAGACGGTGGGCTCTTGTGCGGTGCAGGAGTGTTTCAAACATCGTTGAGGAAATCAGATGGAACCAGGGAGTCCATAGCAAAATGCTCCCCCTCCCCTCTTTTCACACACACACACACACACACACACACACACACACACACACACACACACACACACACCGACCTGAACCCTGGGTCAGCTGGACAAATCTTACCCAGGGGCATTCCACACTCGTAGTGCGAAGGTCCGTTTCGTACGTTTCTGACGCTGTCGAAGTTCCCGCTGTGGCCATTCAGGCTGTTTTGTGAATACCGGTGAGGCATGTACGCGTTCTCCATGTTGCCCTGCACGAGTGTCGGATTCAGTGTGCTGACCTTTCCTGAAACGGAACAGATGGTCCTTTGCACGAGGGTGAGTTTCAAAGACGCTCCACGGCAATTCCTTTCACCAATCTGCACACTGACAGGCACACAGAAGAAGGAAATCTGGCCTGCAGCTTCAGCATTCGGTTCAACTTTGGTGACAACTGTGATGGTAAAGCCAAGAAAGGTGTCCGGTTTCGACAAATCGGTCGAGAAAACCCAGGTCTGAGCTTGTTTCAACCCACAGGCATCACAGACCGTCACGTTTTCTGACGAACCTTTGATGCAAACAATGGTGCTGAACAGACAGTCTGTGACACCACGATTGTCAATCGATTGGATCCAAACAGGTGCCTGTCACACAAGTCTTTGAATTGTGACCAAGCCATTCTCATCTGTTCGACAAAATAAAAACTCGAGGAAATCGAAACCTCCACAAATACCTTTCTTTCCACCTGATTATATTTGCCAGGTCTCATGACAGGTCGTGGAAACAGTCAAAAACAACCTTGTTTCTCAAGTTTGCAGTAGTCATTTGCGAAAGTGAAAACGAGGCCAACCGGAAGTGAGCATTTTGAAAACGCAAATCTTTTGGAGGGAACCAGTCGAAATGTTTCACAGCTAGAATGTAGCAAAAACACGCCTATACTGACTGTAAGTGGAGTTGCTCTCATGCATAATACTTCTTGAATCATTGAAGATTTTGTTGTTCACAAAATTGGAAGACGTTGTGGAGAGTTTTGGCTTGCAATTGGGTTGATTCACAAGCTTCTGTTGTTTGTCCGCAGCCATCTTGTGAAATAAATTATTTTCTATTTTATCAATTCGCGGGGCCGATTTGTTGGTGTCTGTGGTTGTATTTTGGTGGAGTGGTTCAGGCTCAGTGACAGCTCACTTGGGATATATCATTTGTTCTGCGAGTTGTCTTGAAAATGTGTTCGTCCTGAGCATATTGGAGTTGTTCGTTTCGACTGCCAGCCGCGAACTGGCGTGTTCTTTTCTGTTCATGTGGTGACCCTGTCAGATCCACAAATGTTGGATGTGCCTGAGTTGCAGTTGCTGTCGTGAATGACAGCTGATCAAATCTTTACTGCCAGTGCGAGGCTTGTCTCCTTTCTGCCGCCGGTCTGGGCGATCTTCATGACATGTCCACAAAAATAACGTCCAAAAATTTGGACGTTGCGGTGATTCGAACAAAATGCCTCTCCCACAGGATTCTTGACGCACATTTGCCGATAGGCAGGAGTCAGATATCAAATCATCTCTGATACTATATCTCAAAGATTGCATTTTTTATACCCACCAAGAATCAGTGACGAAAGTTAAAATTTTTCAAGAAACAAAAAAGTCAAAAATGCACTTTTTATGATTCTGAAAAAAATAAACATAATTGATCTACAAATGAATACCACCAAGTTAGTTGTAATGACTTTGCCAAACTACCATAAAAAGGAATTAGCGATCCATCAAAAAAAATTTCCAACTTTTCACAACCCATCAGATCAGCAAAATCCATTTTTCAGCCCATTTGAGCCATCTTTGGAGGTCATCACATAC
>JAAUXT010128571.1_pt1 | contig 13166 bp, 14 predicted proteins | sample 7278171 | NCBI WGS metagenome assembly JAAUXT01 (sample SAMN14350112, study PRJNA611818) | marine sediment metagenome | isolation source: surface marine sediment (1.8m) | place: French Polynesia: Moorea | collected 2018-08
CAATCGAATGCTTTTTAGAGAGTTGAGATGACTTTGAGTCAGACCCATTCCATGGAGTCCTATGGTTTCCGGAGTGATTTCGAGACTTGATGCCATGATGCCCATTGACACGTGTTGGTCGGTACCACGCAGCAAACTGACGGATGCGACGCCACCACGCTGAACTGACTATTTACCTTCGAGAAACACTGCAAACAAAGGACTGCGTTTTCATCTCAGACCAATACGTGCACAGAAGGTACCCACCAGAACAGGGGTTTTCATACTTGCAGGCAGGGCGCTTGGATTGTTTGATGCTGGCGTAAACGTTTTGATGCACATGCATCAAATTTCACACGACGCCAATGGAGAGGTCAAAACAGGGTCAAATTATTTCCTGGCCACGCGTCAAAGTTTTCACACCGCGTTATCTGTGTAAAAAACCCCTTTATCGAATTGTTGGAATTATTTTCTGGGTGCAGGTGTGCTCTTTCCCATGGTCATCTTTCTCAGCAATGAGAGGGTCAGTCTGTGCGGTGGTGTCACGGGTAAATGTTGCTCCTGTGGGGTGCTGGACAGAATTGCAAAAGCACCTCACTGACCCATCTCGTGGTTGGTACAAGAATCCTGCTTGTCTTGCTCAGACGCTTTGACACAATGCTTTTTGATGTCACAATTTCAAATGAAGTTCTGTTCATTTGTAGCTGCAATGGACTGCACAGCTGTGTTCTGTCCATCGAAGATGTCAACGGGAGTGGACTGCCAAGGGATTGTAAACCCTGGGCACTGAGGATCTTCTACAACTGCCGACCAGGTTTGTTTCTTCTCTCTCACTCAATGTCTGTCTGTCTGTCTGTCTGTCTGTCTGTCTGTCTGTCCATTGCTCTCTCGCTCTTTCTTGATCTCTCTCACATTCTTCTCTCAACCTGTCTCATTCTCAATGTTCCCCTCTCTCTCCCTCCATGACACACACTCTCTCTCTCTCTCCCATATGACTGACTGACTGACTCATTCACTCACTCACTCAACTGAGTGACTTGATTTCTCATACACTTGCCCACTAACCAACTGACTGACTGATTGACTGACTGACTGACTGACTAACTGACTAACTGACTAACTCACTCACTCACTCACTCACTCACTCACTCACTCACTCACTCATTCACGCACACACTCACTCACTCACTCACTCACGCTTTCTCTCTCATTTTCTCTCTCGGTCACCTATCTCATGTTCTCAGCCCACTCTTCATGTCTATCACCAATGCACTGCTTCATTCTTTGTCTACTCTCTCTCACACACACTCTCTGTTTCTCTCTCAAAACAACTCATGTCTCGTCAAGTTACCAAAGCACTTCTCTCATATTTTTTTTCAGATGTCATGCCTGCATTCAGCACAATGAATATTGATGTTGTCCTCAACCAAAAACAGAAGCATACTTCATGTTTCCCTTGCATTTCAGTGTTGAGCAGCTCTGCCCTGTTCCTGCACCAGCCTCTCCGTGTCAGGGCCCCGGCCCTGGAGGTCTTCAGTCCCTACTACCCGTGCAACCCCCCGCCGGGCAGCTACAGTCTCACCTGCATTTTCACACCTCAGAGGTGGGTTTCCCTCCTTCCCAGGGTAACCTGAGTCCAGGTTCAAATGGCAGGTGCGTTTGGTTCCCTGCCACCTATTTGGCCATCGCTACAGCCCTGATGGAAACAATAGACATGAATGACAGAAGAAAAAATCTGTACTTGTGAACCACAAATGTGTGTTGGTGGTGTGAGTTCACGAAAACCAACTTGTGCACACCTCTTATGTTCAGAAAATTTTTCTGCCACAAGATAATTGATCATCGTCTCGTTTTTCCGTTTCAGAACACCTGGGTCAGTGTATGTATATTACGTTATCACCCCAAAGCTTCTGCAGTGTGGGCACCACCTCTTTGTGCATTTGGAAGGACAGCATCCCAGAGTTCTGTGTGACAACTCGTCATCCATGACTCCAGAGTGGAACCAGAAAGAAACTGCAACCAAACTCTCGCTTTCGTGGCTGTCCTTGCAGTACACTTCGATTTCCGTCAACACTGCCACAAAGTTCTGGCTCACCATTTCAGGTGGGTAAAACACCAGAGTTCAAGGTCACTCAAGGTCACTTGTTTGGGAGGAAAATGTATGCGTGAGCTGCACTGTGGATCGGGGCTCCACTTGGTTTTGCGAGGTCCTCAATTCTTGCCACGTGGTTGCTACGTATCAGCAACCCTCAGCAACCATCGCCACAGATCTCTATGGGCGAGGTATCTATTGGGGTACCAGCTGAGAGCCAATGGACAAAGCCGAACAGGTGTTCGACACACCGTACATTGTGTCTTTTTTCAGCGTTCGAGGTGGCGTCTGGGCTCGGCGCCCACCGTCCGGCAGAACTGACCGTGTCCTGCATTGGTCACAACTCCATCCCCAAGCACGTGAGTCGGGCAAAATGTCGATTGACACTGTACCAATGCTCAAAGGAACATGCCCACAAACGCGAGCGCTTTAGTGCGGTAAAAACAAGTTTACTTTACCCATTGTAGTGGGCATCCTGTCAGCCATACACAGCAGTTCCCGCTCCAGCTCCAGCTCCAGCCCCAGCTCCAGCCCCAGCTCCAGCTCCTGTTCCCACCACTTCCATAGGTGCAGGTCAGTAGACCAGTCACCCAAGACATTTTGGGCCATTGGCCACAGCGGCGAAGGAAATGTGCAATGCCATTCTGTAAGTCATGGTTGTTGTCAAGGTGTTGATGTTGTGTTCTCATGTTATCTCTGCCCAACATTTCCGCAGGTCTGATTGGAGGTCTGGCTGCTGCCTGTGTTGTCATAGTGATCACCACTGCTGTTGCTGCTGTTGCCATCTGGAAACTCAGGTGAGATAGAATTGACATTCAATTCTCATAAACCCTCCTGGTGGGCTTTTGCAATCAACATTTCAGGAATTTGCTCTGTTTCTCCATCTTACATTGTGGGCATGATCATCGCATCCAGAACAACAAAATTTCTTTGGTTGACAAAACTTCAGCGCAGAAACATGCATCTGATCCTCCGATCATTCTCACTTTTTGTCATTGAAATATTTTGTGAGACGTCAAAACAAACGAGCCCACTTTCTTTTCGGCAGGCAAAACACTCAAACAAACCAACCTGGAGCGCAGACCCAAATCTCAGCAGACATAGCAGAGCCAGAGCGAGACCCACCTTATGAAACTATTCCCTACGAGATGAGCCATTTGGGTCAAACCACTGGGGGTCATTCTGAAAGTGAAAGTGAAAGTGATGACACTGAGGTTTACGCTGACACTGCGGAGGTCCACACTGAAACAGATTCAGTCTTCTTCTCTGAGCCATGTGAAGATGTGTCTGTTTCTCAGGCAGAACCACTTCAATCTGACCCTGACACTTGTACCAGAAATGGTGACTGTCTGAACCCAATGGACTCAGTAATCTATGACACCAGATATGAACCAAGTGCCTCTCCCAACCCATCTTCAAGAATGAACACAAATCCACAAGGACGACATGAAGATGTGATAAACACTGCCTGTGTTGACACAGCCACCCAAAATGATGCAGATACCCTCAAAAACGAAGGCTCAATAATCTATGACACAGGGTACGAAGCATCAGATGACACAGAGGACAACATGTCAGGAATCCATGAAGACACTGCAGTGAATGACGGAGCTGAGAATGAATCTGCTGAATCATTTGAAAATTCTGATGATTCTCTCAGACCACCAAGCCCCAAAATCTATGATACTGAAAACAAGTCTTCAGGTGCTGTTGAATATGAGAATGGTGGATTCGTACCTGATACTTCCACGGGAATCTATGAGTTCACCCCAGGAGGTTATGAGGAGCTGAGGAGACCTGAGTCAGACACCAAGGAATCCCCTGGAAATGACGAAGATCCTCCCAGTCCAGAAAAACCAATCACATGCGAAACTGCAAATGACAAATGAGGCATCTGATGTCACCAAGAATCCCAGCCCACGCATGCATGCGGAGAACCCCAGCATGGATGAAGATCTAAAGAGAGAAGAGAAGGATGCAGAATCTATGATGTTGAACAATTCAATCATTTATGATGTTGGGTATGAGCCATCAGGGGATGCTGCTGCTGCTGCCCCAGTCACCAACCATGGTACCACAGGGGGATATGAAAGGCTCAGGAAAGTGGATCCTGAAGACACAAAGGAAGCCAATGAAACAGACAACAACACAGTGGAACAGCAAGAAGACACTGATGATCCGTGAACATTGAGTGTATAATTCCACATTGTCAGATGCCAGTGATGAGGTACATGCTTCACCCACAAGGCACACATGAACACATCTGCAGAGAAATGACGTTGAGTTGAGATTCTTGCGACACTTTGGTGCTTGCCACCTGTTTGAATTCTGTTGAGGCTGCTCAGATCATGTGGGGAAAATTGAAATGATCAGAACAAACAGAAAGGAATATTATATTACCCTGAAATCATTTCTTCTTTTCCATCAGAAGAAACTTGTACATTTGCTAACCTGAAAGGCAGAAATTTTTGTGTGGACTAAATTTACTTGTAACAGTTAACATTTGTACAGTGCCTAACATCTGCAAACAAGGTTTTTCAAGAAAAAATCAAGGAAGAATACTGGGAGCATCGTACAAGAAGCATGCCCAGGTTGTGTGAAAATATGTTGCTTTGTATGAAGGGCTTTGTGTAGAAAGGGGAAATTCAAAATACATTTTCGGGTGCACAAAGACCAAGGAATTATGCAAAGTGAAATGTGTGCTGACAGAAGAAGATAACCAGGTGGACCCCAGAAGATGATACCATGTCAAGCCAAACTTGGCCCCTTTTTGCCAATGTTCGGAGATGAAGCGTTTTATGTTTGTGTTTGGAGTCTGAGGATGATCTGGGTCAAGACCAAACTTACTTGACCAACAACACTCGTCAAATGAAAGTTGGTCGGTTTGTACAAAACTTGGGACAAATCAATTGGTGTTGATCAAGTTCAAAATGGCCATTTCAAGGAAACATGGCTTTTATAAGAATTTCTGCATTTGATTTCGTTTGTCGGCTGGCGGGTGGTCCCAAATGGCTGACTTCACTCACCAGGGGCGAAGTGGCACCACTCTGCCGTGGACGAGAAGGACACATAAATTATCGAGCGTTGCCCATGTGACACCGCTTTGTCAGATTTTCTGGTCTTTGGGGGCACAAACCAAAGGAAAGGAAGAAGGACTCAGTCATCGTTCAGTCATTGCAATACCGTGATCTTTCTGATCAATTGGCATATTTTTTGGAACGGGCTCCTTGAAAACGTTTTCTCCTTCTAAAGGTTGTACCTGTAAACGGAACTCACTAATTGGGATCATTTCCAACAGATCAATACAGCAACTGGAAACTAACACCTGCAAACAGGCACAACTCACTTGTTCCCACACAATTTTCCTAGGCTTCACTGCTTTTGAGACAAAAACACCAAAGCGCGAAGAAATTGGTGAGTGGTTCTGAGAATTTTTCAGACATACGAGTATTTTCCTCTTTGATGACCCAGTGAAGTCCAATCACATGATGAAAAGGAGAGTTCTTAACAAGTGAAAAAATGGCACTTTGGATTGAGTTGAGTTCCATTTGGATTTTTGAAGGAACAAGTTTGGTGCCGTAATTTCTTTCCGCCGTGCACTGCGCCGTTGAATCTGCTAAATCGAACGAGGCCCAACTACCCACACACCAGGTTCGTCCCAGTCACTGACCACAAGCAGAAACTGCAGTCAAACGTTGCAGTACCAAGAGAAAGGGGTTTTCATATTGACGCTGTGGACATCAACTGCTGACTGCAACATTTTTTGACATTAACAGCAATTTGTTAATTTGTGTTCACATTGGGCCAGGATCAAGACAATTGCAGCCAACTGCAAAAAAAGTTATAGTCAATTGCAAATGGCCACTGGTATTTCAGTGTACCTTTTCATATTGAGTTTTGCAGATATAGTTAGGAATGGCTTGTACCAGTTGTAGCAGTTGACTTCAAGCAGCTGACTGCAAAACTCAGCAGCTGACATCGATTTTGCTGCTTGACGTCGAGATTTGCAGTTGACGTCGGCTCAACGTGAAGACCCTTCTAGCGTGTCACTTGCACCTCGTTTCCCCAGGACATGAGGCTGTGCGGACCACCCATGTACTGGATCGTGAGATCTGTTGTCATGACCTGCGTCACACCTTGATCCGGTGTGTGGAGCGTGAACAACTCGAGCAACAAGTTCCACCGTACCTGTAAGTGACAGACAATATCAAAAAGTTTCTTCATTACGGGTGATAAAATGAAACAAAATGCGAAATTTAGTTTCAGCGAGTGAGTGAGTGAGTGAGTGAGTGAGTGAACAACTGAATGAATGAATAAAATGAATGAATGAACAAGAGAAGCAGTGGGCAAGGCAACTGCAGTGCGAAGTCCCTGCAATATATTCAACCAAAAACCAAACCTCCATCTCAATTGGGAGTTGAGAACCAGCTGTTTGCATCTGGTTACTGGGGTTATTGCTTGGAAACTAAAGTTTATACATGGACTTTTTTGAACTTTTGTGAGTATTCTGAAGCTTGAAATGTCATTATTGTTTGAAAATCTTGCAACAAGCATAATTTTCTTGCTTTTTTGACCTCTTTGCACATGTAGTTGCCAGGGTAAAGCTATCCCAGCAACCAAACTGCAGGATCCATGAAGTGCTTCCAAAGACCTTTGTTGCACTATTTATCAAAGTACTATCCCAATCAGAAGCTGAGATTCAGCTATTTGTGATTGGTTGCTGGGGTGGTTGCTACAGAACCAAATTTTGAAATTTGGATTTTTTTGTACTTCCGTGTCATATTCTGATACTCACAAAATCAATGTTGTTTGAAAATTCTGCAAACAAAACACCACCAATTTCTTGCTTTTTGACCCTTTTGTACTTGTGGTTGCAGTGGAAAAGCTACCTCAGCAACCAAACTGCAAGATTCATAAATTGCTTCCAAAGAACTTTCATATGAAGCAAATGTCAATGCTCAGTTTTTTAATTGTGAGCTTTGATATTGCCTGTTGCTAAGGTGGTTGCTATGGAGCCAAAACTTGTAACTGGTTGCCAGGGATCAGCTTGCCTGGTGACAAAAGTATGAGATCCATGAAGTGCTTTCACAGACCTTTCACATGAACCAAATATCAAAACTCTATCTCAATTAAAAGCTGACATTCAGCAACTTTTGTCTGATTGCTGGGGTGGTTACCAGGAAACCAGTTTAGAATTTTGGACATTGGACATAATTTTTGCTATTGGTGCAACTTCACTTTGGTGTGCTGTTTTGACACTGAACCCCTTATTTTGACATGAATAGCAGGCTTAAAACAGCTAATTCTTCATTTTTTGTGCCTTTTTGCACAAGTTTCTGGATGGCTGGGAAGGGCACCAGAGCAACCAACATTATTTTTCAAATTGCTTTCAGAGACCTTTCATATGAGCCCAAGATTGTTCCTCCATCTTCAGCAGAAGTAATTTGCTGTGTCACCTGTGCCCTCCTGGGACAAATTACACTCAGGGAGTGGGAGTGGACAGGGACATCTGGCCCAGGCTGTCATACTGCAGTGCAACTGAGTGCTTCACCCAAAAGGGACTTCGCACAATGAACCATTGTGTAGGTGAGCAAATGAGTAATTGAGTGAGTCAGTGAGTATCGCATGATTCTGCTCCCGGGTTCCAATACATCAATACTATCTGAGGATCAGACACAAACTGACTCTTGTGCTTTAGCTGTTGAATTATAGCCGCTGCTTTATTGTCTCATCCAAGTACTTCTGTCGAAACACAGTGTACATCATAATCAATCATACATATCATATAAAATACATAAGTATTCAATTCAAAAGCAAAGTCTCAGGCATCTGGCCCCCAGTAAGGTTTCTCAATCAATTTATACACAAGGTATTTCAATACCTAACATCACCTTGGTTTGCAATATTCTGTATCTGCTAGAACCTTCCATTCTGATACAACTGAGGTGTCAATCACTGAAACTCAAATCAGTACTCCCAAGGTCACGCAAGCAAGTCTCTCTATTCGCATGTAAATCCAAGTGTGGTCGATTACATGACATGAGCGAGTGAAATAAAGTTTCAGTGAGTGAGTGAGTGAGTGAGTGAGTGAGTGAGTGAGTGAGTGAGTGAGTGGTAAGACTCTGTGTGTGAGTGAGAGTGAGTATGAGTGAGTGAGTGAGTATGAGTGAGTGAGTGAGTGAGTGAGTGAGTGAGTGAGTGAGTGAGTGAGTTGTAAGACTCTGTGTGTGAGTGTGAGTGAGTATGAGTGAGTGAGTGAGTGAGTGAGTGAGTGAGTGAGTGAGTGAGTGAGTGAGTGAGTCAGTCAGTCAGTCAGTCAGTCAGTCAGTCAGTCAGTCAGTTAGTCAGTCAGTCAGTCAGTCAGTCAGATGGTAATCCATTGAAGTTGTTGTTTCCAGATTGACGAAGGGGTAAATTGAGAATGTGGCGCCTTTCGTGCTTGTTCTCCTACTTCTTGTACACGGCTGGTCTTCTCTCGCGGGTGAGATATGCGCTTCGCCATCACTCAGGCACAACATAGACTGAAATTGTGACCCTTCACTCCTGGTATGCTGTCGGTTCCAGAAGAGAGGATAATCTGCAGATAAAACACCTTTGAGGAGACCCTTGACTGCGGCAGCGGTATCATTGCCATTGAGAGACACGTTTATGTTGGTACGGAGCAGCAATGGCTGCCGGACGACCCGTGCGACGCTTCGACATTGAACCAGCTCTTCACCCCAGACACACACTGCAGAAACTCATCACAAACAACAAACTCTGCATCGATTTACCAAAGGTGAGTTGCTTCAGGGTAAACAACAAGCTTTTTGCCGCTGAAAGGGTAAAACATTGCATCACTCGAAAAGGTTCAGATGGGTAACCAGAGGATCATCTCGCACAAAAACATTTTTCACTTTCTGATGCTTTGGACTCCACAACTGCACCTTGACGACTCGTGACGTGAAATGGGAGTTCCGGATGTGGGGGACGTACTGTTACCCGAGAACGCTCAGGATCTTCTACCATTGCCGTCCAGGTGTCGATCTGCCAACTGCACCCCACGACATCCCTCCTTTCCTTTCTTTCTTTCCCTCCTTCATTTCCTCATTTCTTTCCTTCCTTCATTCCCCCTCACTGGGCTCTGTCCTTTTCTGTCTGATCCATCACACTCCAGTTCACAAATTTGGGGTTTGCTTGCACCAATTCTGATCGAAGTCCACCACAACTTCCAATTCACATTTTGAAAAAGGACAGAAAAAGATGGCAATGTTGTTGTTCGTGATTTGCGCTGCCGGGTACTGGTCCAGCATGAACACTAAAAGGCATCCTCTTCCGAAAGTATGTGTACAACAGTTTCTCTATGAAAATGGTACTCAATTGTGTTCATATTTGGTCTGTAGATTTGTTCTTGGTCAAGGATGCCAGGAAGGAATTTTTTTGGAATGCAGTGCTTTGAAACTTGGTAATGTTCCAAATATTCTTGTCCAGACCATTGACCGCAAATCATGCGAGGCCGGTTGGTTTAGCTTTGCCTTCTGTACTACTGCTGGCATATTGTTCCTTGCGCAACGGTCCCACAATCGCAACCCATACCGCCCAATAAGGTTTCGCATGTATTTCAGTGTTAGCCAAGTCGACCGTGTACCTGTAGGAGGACCCTACAGCCGTCCGGGCTCTGGTGGTGGACGTCTTCAGTCCCTACTACCCGTGCGACCCTCCCTCGCGCCGTTATGATGTCACATGTGCATTCACACCACAGAGGTCAGGAGAAGTGTCTTGCGTGTTGTTCCTCAGGCAGAATCATGATCGAGATTTTTGTCTGATCAGGGTACTAAAAACAAGACCAGAATGATCCAGAAAAAACAATTTTCTGCCATCACCACATTCTGTCCATTTGAACCACATATTGACCAACAAGGCGCTGTCGACATGATTTCCATCTTGATCCAGTGACTTTTGTTATGTTTCAGCATTTGAGAAAACCTACCCCAACCAAGCTGCAATTCCAGTGAACCTGACGGTCGCCTGCACTGGTCAGAGTCGCATCCCAGAGCCTGTGAGTTTCACACATTGGAATGGTGCCAACTTTGTGTTGTTGCGTTCTGACAAAAATCCTTTTTGGTGCACCATCCGGAGTACAGAAGAAATCATCGGACAAGAGCACCTCATATATTTTTGGCATCAACAAATATTTCTGGCGTTCTGATGCACACTGTTGATTTGTTCTCTGTGCCAATGGTCTCCCTTCTCCACCCTGACCTTGCAGAAATCGTCTTGTCAGCCGTATACAGCAGCAATTGAAGCGACTGAAACGCCGTCCACACTGGGTCCTGACCCTGGTTCCACCGGGTCCCCAGGAGGTGTCGAGGCAAGGACTGATGACTCGGGAACTCCAGGATCAGGTGAGGCGTGTGTGTGTGTGTGTGTGTGTGTGTGTGTGTAGGGAGGGGGAGATCACTCAACCGTGGTCACTCAACCATGGTCACTCAACCGTGGTCACTCAGCTGTGGTCACTCAGCCATGGCCACTCAACCATGGTCACTCAGCCGTGGTCACTCAACCGTGGTCACTGAGCCGTGGTCACTGAGCCGTGGTCCCTCTTAGTCATTTCCGTTTCTTTTCTGTTCAACATGGCAAGTTTCCTGCACTTTGTTGAATTTTGAAGTTATCTCAACATCACTGATAACAATCTTCTGACAGTTTGTTGGGTCACCAAAAAATCTTCCTCAGCTTCTCCAAGGCAAGTGTTTTTTTTCCATTGGTGATTGTGAATTCTGTTGTTTCCTGTTGTCCCTCTTTCCCCGGAACAGGTTCTACAGGACTGGTAGGAGGACTGGTTGCCATGGCAATTGTCATCCTTGTCCTGGCTTTGTTGGCCGTTGTCTTGTGCTGGAAAATGAGCTTTGTTGTTCTTGACTGTTTCTCACAGAATCCATAAGGATTTGTGTTTCTCACAACTCTTGAATTTTACGTGTCACAACTTCAAACTTATTTTTGGACAGAAGGAACAAGGAAGAATCACATGCATCAAAATTGGACAATTCCACGGCTCCTTGTCAACCTCAAGCTGCAGCAAACCCAAACCACCCTGACCCAACTCAACCCACCACAACCCAGCCAGAGCCAACCCACCTAGAACCAACCCAATCTGAACCAACCCGCCCAGAATCAGCCCAACCCGAGTCAACCCAACCTGATACATACGAAAAGATCCCTGCTCATAGGTTCCAAGCACCTGCCCTCCCAGACCCCGCCACCAGATCCATTGAGTATGAGGATGTTCTGGAGCCTGGAGCCACACCTGTTGGGTACTACAATGTACCCAAACAGGGCTACGAGAATGTTGAAGCGTCCCATGCGGCAGTGAAGCTGGGGTCAGGACATTATCTGGATGTTGGACCAGGGCAGAACCACGAAATGCAACCTGGATACGAGCTTTCTTGAAACAAATAAAACTGAGAGCAAGCACAGCAAGTTTTGGAAGTGAAGGTCTGTGCTGAACCTGGGTCACACAAAGCTGACATATTGTTTTTTCCCTGCAAAACGTGACCAGAATCCATTTTATTCTGTTTTATCCGCATGTTTGTTTCTGCTGGAACGACACGTGTTTTCATTTCACAGGATTGGTTGGACTGAAGATTTTTTTCTGCGTTTGTCCGCAAGCTGGAATGCTACGAGTTCTTCCTGGGTTGGACTTCACTGTGTTGTCAAACATTTCCTCATAAAAGAGTGGTGTGCGTACCTGTTTGAAAACCAGAGGAACTCAGGTAAACTGAGCACCACAAGACAGAGCAGACGTGTCAATTGCCAGCTCGTACAAATCGGTTTCAGCTACAAGAAAAAAGTATCCGAGTGTGAATGTTTTTTGCTTTACTCAATTGTGTTCTGCCGAATCGCCCTCCAAACGCAACACCAACAGGCAGAGAAGACGTGTAAAATGCTGGATCATACAATTCGGAGGAACTGATCCGAGGGTGGAGGTCATCGCTTGGCTTTGTCTGACTCTATCTTCCTCTGTCGCCCTCCAAACGCAATACCAGTTTTGCCATTCATAAGCATCATACCAAATATGGAATTGGTGAGAACTTCCCACACTTTTTTGTCAGTATTCTCACTTCCTTCTCTGTGCTCCCCCACCGAAGCGACCTGAATGCTCACGCCAATTTAGGCACCATAATCCTTGCTCAAATTCACACGTTGAGCCGCCATTTTGACGAGAAGGCAGATTTGGAAACATTGTTGCTATTTTGGGTAAGTTTGCACTGAACCAAATCGGGTTTGGTTTGAGGTACGTTGCAATTCTTCTGTGGCGAGATTGTGCCAGGCACGCCACGTCAAATCACTGTTATTTGGTGCTCTGTGATTGGTCAGTGGCTTGGAGACGGAGCTCTTTGATGTTGTGACGTTGACGTTCGCGCGACGTGCGTCTCAAACGCGAACCTTGATGGGTGTGGCTCAACGGAACGCGGCTCGCTTCATTCAGAAACGCTTGGGATCTGTGTACCCAACAGCCTATTTTGTGGTATATTCTTTCTTGTGATGGTTTTTGCACGGCAGTTGTCCAGATCAAAACAATTTTCAGGAAGATAAAACACACACAAATAAAACAACATTCTGGTTTCACAGAGTGTGTATCTTATGACACCAGCCGATCCCAAACAAGAGTGGGACGAGTCTGATTCGTTCTTGTGAGGAGGGGCCTTAAGAGTGGGAAAACATGTGTTCCACCTGACATCGGTGTCCCCATGTCGTTTGCCAACTTCAAGTGATGCGTGTGTGTGGAAAAAACGCTCACAATATGGCATGATATGGAGTTATGAAAATTCTCACGCGCTGATGATCAACAATGTCGAGCACTGCCGTGTTTCAATTTTCGTTCTATTTGGCACATGAACCAGTGTTGCTTTCCGACAGTCATGGCACTGTGGAAAATGGCCAGATAGACGGCACAGAAATTGGACAATATTTTGGTCCCCTGTTGCTCACTGAGAGTGTGTTTGTGCCAGACTGCGTGCACTCACAGCCACATACATGCGCGCAAAAATAAAACTAACGTGAGAAATGGTCTCACAACGATTCTGTGAGCATAAGGGGGCAAAAAGCGAGTGAGTGA
>JAAUXT010008092.1_pt1 | contig 13164 bp, 17 predicted proteins | sample 7278171 | NCBI WGS metagenome assembly JAAUXT01 (sample SAMN14350112, study PRJNA611818) | marine sediment metagenome | isolation source: surface marine sediment (1.8m) | place: French Polynesia: Moorea | collected 2018-08
AAACAATGTGTAAAAGTTCCATTTGGTCAAATTTGTTCCATTTGGGTGTGTGCTAAATGAGTTCCCAAGTTATGAATATTGAGTGAAAAAAGTAAGAATTTTGACAAAAAAAGCAAGCCAAATCAGAGCGAGCCAAATCAGAGTGAGCCAAATCAGAGTGAGCCAAATCAGAGCAGGCCAAATCAGAGCAAGCTAAATCAGAGCAAGCCAAATCAGAGCAAGCCAAATCAGAGCAACTGAAATTTCCTCAAATCACCGCGAGCTCCATGGAGCTATTTTTGGAGAGAGGAGGGCTGGACCGACCCGACTTTCCACCCCCTGCCCTCTGTGGATAAAATTTTGGGCTTGTCCTGAGGGTGGGAGCAGCGCCTGTCCAAAATTTGGGAAGGTCTCTCCTCCTGTGAAGAATGGTCGGGGGGGGGGGGAAGGGCCCATCCAAATTTTTCTTCCAAAGTGGAGGAAATCTCTGTCCTCTGTATGAAAGTGGTTCAGGCAGTGGAGTGCAAAGTGTGGCTTATCGCGTTGGACGTCAACACGTGCTGTTGCGAACGCGCCTCGTAAGAACATGTTTCCTGTCTTGCCAGATTTACAAGTTGTGCAGCACAAGTTGCTGGCATCAAGCAGCAAGGACAGGACGATCCGCGTGTGGGACAGTGAGCTTGGACGGCAGTTGCACACACTCAAACTGAGCAACCGGCCTGGCGGACGGCGTGGGGAGCGGGCAGAGGACGGAAATCAAAACCGACCCACGTGGGTGACGGTCTGTTGGGTCCCGGGTAAACCGCGCCAACTCTTCTCGGGAGGACTCGGGTCAGTGTCATTTTCCTTCACTTCGTGACAGGCTTGTCATTCCACTCCATCGAAACTGCGCAACTCCAGTTCAATGCTTCTGTCGTCGAAGTACCCCGTGAATAAAGGTCGCATACGTGCGGAAGACGTTCTCGACCAACTTTGTTCTTTCCCTTGCTATAACAGTTAGTGCTGGTGTGTCAAACACAGCGTTGCCACTTGAAAAATAAGAATCATTCCCTCCCCCCTCAGTTTGGGGGTTCGTGATGCCAGCCAGGGTTCCTTTCATTGGACCGTGAATATAAGTGAACACACTTGATGATGATTCTCGTGGAGATGGCTCAAAAAGTGCCTGTAATTGTGCGAAGTCCCTTTAGGGTGAAGCACCATGTGGTAGCGCAGTGTATGGCAAGGTGGATGAAATGTCCCCTGCCCCCTCCCCCAACCCTCCTCCCCCTACCAGAACCCCCTACAACCAGACCCCCCCACAGCCAGACCCCTCCCCCCCCCTTGTGGACAGCATGACTGGTAGAAGACAAGGAGGACAAGGAATAATTGATGAACAAGGAAGAATTGACGACGTTACTGACGCCACAAGGGACTTAGCACTGCAGTTGCCTTGAGCACTGCTTCTTGTTTGGAGACCCAACATTGCACAAGGCAACACCAAGGTGCCCGCTGCGAAGTGGTGGTGTGCTCTCAGAAGCGACCCGGGTGTTGTTGGTGGGCGAAAGTTAACGAACCAACAACACATTCCTTTGCAGCGGAGAAGTTCTGCTGTGGGATCTGGACAAGCCCAACAAGAAATGGGAAGCACTGAGCACACAGGACGTCAAAGGACACAACCGCATTGTGTTCAACATTGTGTCCGTTCCGCCCACACATCAGAAAATCTGCAGTGTTTCCATGGACAGACAGGTCAGCGGGAGAAAAATCACACAAGGGAAATTTTGGAATGTGGGAGTGACTTCGTAGTTCTTTTCGCCCATTTTGCCTTTGAACAATGTGTTTGTTTTGTGAAGCTCCTTTGGAAACAAGCAACGATGTTTTACTTTTGCCCTCGGTACAGATCGTGGTGTGGAGCCTGGAGACGCTCGAGGCACAGTGCAAGGTGTTCACCTTGGGCGGCTTCGCGCACAGCATCGCGCTGTCTCCACTCAACCCCAGTGAGCCAATTTTGTTGTCAATCCACTTTGGTCATCACGTTTCCTCGTCAGTGTTCTGGACGTATGTGTTGCTGCTTTCCTATTCATCAGTCAAATTCGTTCTGTTGTGTGTTTATCGTTTCTTCACTGTTGTTCAGACCGGCTGGCGGTTGGGGTAGGGGACAACACGATTCGCTTGTGCAACCTGAGCGGCCCCAGCACGGTGATAGACTCTGTGCTGCTGTGGCACGGGCTGCGCTCCAAAGTCACCGCCGTGAGTTCACATCCCTCTGCATCATTGAGACCCGAACGAACGTTTGGTTCCTGGCACGCCAGTTGTTCGGAATCGCAAACTCGACTGGCGTGCAATTCTTCCTGGCACAGAACAGTACTCGTATGTTGTCGTGTTGCAGCTGAGCTGGCACCCGGTGAAGGAAGGTGTTCTCGCCTACGGGACAGACGACGGGCGCGTCGGGGTTTACGAAATGCTGTCACACAAGTAGGCTTTGGCATTGGTCACAAATATTCTGTCAAAAAGTTTGTTTTGTCACCTGTATGTGTTCTCAATGAATATTGTCATCTGTGCATTTTGTTTTCAGGCCGCCAGTAGTGTCAAGTACTTTCCACAGGCGAACTGTCTACGTTGTTGTTTGGGGTCCACCCTTGGCGAATTCTGGTGTGTACTTTGGTGTTCGACTGTTCGACTGATTTGACTTTTACACGTCAGAAGTAAACACATTCTGTCTACCAGAGTAGGTGGTTCACATAAATGTGGCCGGTCTTTTGGTTGCAACATTTGTGATACGTGAGCGGTGTTTGCAGACAAAGACGTCGGGAAGGACTCGTACGTTGTGTACAGCTGCGGCGACGGCGCCGTGATGCAGCACGACGCGAGGGTGGACGCGCGCATCGGAACTGACCTCAACTTTGTGATATCCAAACGGACCAATGTCGGGGTGAGGAATCGTGAAACCATTTGAGACTCGAGTGTACAAACGGTGTAAAAAATGTTTGCAGTGGTTTGTGTGTCAACCCTTCGAAATTGTGCATCGTTCTCTGATGTTTTGTCTGCTATTATGACTTGCATCAAACCTCTCATGAGTGTTCCATTGCTGTATTTCAGAAATGCCCGGCAAGAAGTGAAATTGCCTTCAAACCCGACTGGTCGGTCGTTGCGCTCGGAAATGAGGACGGGTGAGTTGCACAGAGCTCAACTGGGCCCATGTTGATCGAACTCTTTGCCAACTTGAGCACGCTCGGTGGGAAGAATCTGAAACTGACGTGTTCCCGCCTGGGTTTGATTTCAGGACGATTGATGTGTACAGTGTGCCTGGACTGACGCACGTGTGCACAGTGCAGGTGCACAAGAAGCTGATCAACGCGCTGCGATGGCACCCGCACTTCACGGCGCAGTCCGAGGACTCCTTGCCGCGCAGATCGTGGCTCGCCATCGGCTCCAACGAGACTCACGTGTCCGTTGTTGACCTACAGAACGTGATCGGTATGTATTCCCGTCGCGTGTTGTGTGACTTCACGTGCTGTCTGGTCCGCATGCAAGCCGTGTGTCAGGGTGGCGGAACAGTTTCCGTTGTGAGAAAAACCCGACTGATTTGTAGATGGTGGGGCGGCGGGCGGAAGTGAGCGGCCGGTGATCACAGAGAGTATGTGTCGCCTGGACGGACACAGCAATCGCGTCACGGGGCTCGCCTGGAGCACGTTCGAGGACGGCTGGCTCGTGTCCGCATCGTTCGATGGTTCGGCCCAGGTGAATCTTTCTGTTGGCATTGTGTGATGCCTTTCGATGGTTTTGGACTTTTCTGTCGTGAAGTTCATTCAGTGGAAGTCTTTCTGTAAACACTGGGAACTTAGTTGCTCATATCTCTTCCCTGTGTTCACCGTCGGATGTCGTGATTGCAGGTGTGGGACGTGCGCGCAGGCCGCGGAGTCGCTAATTACCGCGGCCACTCAGGACGTCTCTTCTGCGTCACCTGGAGTCAGCTCGACGCCGACACCATCTACAGCGGCGCAGACGATTTCAGTGTGCACGCCTGGAACCGCAATCGGCAGCAGCACACAGCGCCACCGAAAGGTGGTGTAAAATTTCCAGACAAGAGCAAAACTAGTTTTGTCGGAAAAACAACAAGTGCCGTAGTCGATCACCAAAGGTCAATTCCACAAACAGGGAGAAAGCTTGTGAAAGAAAAAAGGAAAAGGAAAGCTTCGTTGATGGAAGCGTTTCCTCCATCCTGTTGGAGTCTTGTGTGTAAAGTGTCTTTGTTTGACACAGGCAAAGAATGGGCCAAGAAAAAGAAGAACAAATCGAAGGCAAAAGCCAAAGAAGCAAAGGAAATTGGGAATGAGGCGGCAAGTGCCAATTCTGAGACAACGAAGCTTGTGGCGTCCCAAGACATCGACGAACTGCAGGAAATGCTGGAGGCGAAACGGAAACAGCTCGTCGCCACGACAACCAAAGACATTCAAGACACCGACTCTCAGGCAGCCGAAACTGAAGCTCAGACACCGGACGAGAGTAAACCAGAGGCGACATCCTCGAGGAAACTGATTACTCCATCAATTGAAGGTCAGTTATATGACACGAAATGGGCTGCATTTTAAGACGAAATCTTCGAAAAAAGAACGACCCCCAATCATTTGAGGCCCTGGGTAACACAAAATAGATACACTGACTACCCTGTCAAAAGGTAGGTCGCAGTGTCACATTCAAGTGGGGTGCCTTTCGAGACGAGATCTTGGAGGGCACTGACTCACCCATCAGTTGTTGATCAGCGTGTCACAACTCCGGAAGGAATGGGTTGTCAGCTTTTGTGTGCAAATCGTCAGCGTCGGACTGAGTGAACAGCGGATCACTGATAGTTTGGTGTTCCTTTGCTTCGATACAAATCGTTTGGTTTCCAGACGATACTCGCAGCACGACGAGCGAGCAGTCTGAGGACTCGGCCACCCAGGCGACAAGCAGTGGATCCGTCAGCGTCATGTCCGCTCCGGTTGACTCCAAAAAGACCAAACGGAAAGGTACGCACACCTGTGTGTTTGTCGACGTTGACGTGTTTGCAGCGGATCAGTGCCACACAACAGCGTGCAACATGCAAGACAATGTTGTGGTCAAATGGCGACAAGCATTATGAAAGGTGTTCATTTGAGATACAATTCTTTTTCCACAAGCGAAGGTGATCCAAGTTCTGGTGGCCTTTCACAGTAAATGTCGGCCCTGTTGATTTTCTGTGTCAACAAAAAAGCACGAAATATGTTTCCTTATTCCTAAAGGTGACACAACAGCTTTCCAGAACCCCCAAAACTTCCCCCGTGGTAAATCATGGTCATGATGAGCGCGAAAACTTGTTGTAGCTTGTCTGTTTTGGCAAGAAACCTTCAATTTCTGGCTCGCTTGCGAAGGTGGCGAGGGTTCCTCGCGTCGGAAGCGAAAGGAGAAGTCTCTGCTTCCGGTGTTCAACACACGCGAGACGCGCGGCAAGACGGCGGTGCAGCGCGACACGGCGGAGCTGGCGTCGCTTCTCTACAGCGGCCCAGACTCTCTGGGACACCCCGGCCTCGCCACCAACCTCGAGCACCTCGGACTCTTTGTCGGGAGGACGGAGACCGTGAAATTGCTGGACATTGAGAGTAAGCAGATCTTGGATACAGTTGGGTGCTTGAAACACCTTTCAAAGTTTTCTTGATCCCATTCAGTATCACAATGAGTTGTCCAGAAAGACTGATGACTGGGTCCTTGGGCTGAGCTTGTCTGCTGAAAGGATGCTTTGCGAGGCTGATTCCCTTTCTGGCGATCAGCATGTCTTGCAATTGGAGCCTTTGTCTGTGGTAACTGAAGAGCAGGTTCACAAAGAAAATGGGGCAAATAGTTTGACCTTTGCTTCTCATGATGATCGTCAGAAGGGGAATCACCCTCGTACAGCACAGAATCAGAAGCACAGTTCAGGTGAGTCAGATAAAAACACGACTTGATCAGTCAGATGAAGCGTGCTGCACTTTCAGACCAGCATCACCTTCTGCATGGGAACGATGACCAGAAGGTCTACATCAAACAGTGGACGGGGGATGTAGGCGAGCTCATCAGGGACGCCACCGCCAAGGGCCACCTCACAGACTGGCACGTCGCCATGGCACCACTTGGTAACGAGGTTTTCCTTTTGAACCGAGATGGACAGACGTGGTGGTGTCAAACAAGTCTGCCTGACTACAGCTCTGCAAGGAACAAAAGTTTGAAAAATAGAGCACGTCGAAAAATGAAACATTTTATTTCGAGCAGCAACGGTTCGTCGGGTGATTCGATTTCTTTGTGTCAATTGGGTTCCTGTTCTGCTTCAGTACACCCGAACCTGTGGAGAGACACAGTAGCGGCGTTCTCGCGGCAGCTGGAGGAGCGCGGCTTCTATCACCGCGCCGCCGGCTACCTGCTCTGCCTGCACCGCGTCAGGGACGCCGTTGAGCTGCTCGTCAGGCACGACCTGTACAGGTACAAACTGCAGCGCGGCGTTCCCGCAGTGATTTCTCGAGTGTGCAGCAGGTGACAATGTTCGGGCACAATGTAGACTACGTGTAGCTAAACTGTATTGTTCGGACTGTTTCACAACCCAGATTTCTTGGAACCATGTTTTTGGGGAAATTGTTGACACTTGTTTGTCTGTTTCCGACAGAGACGCGGTTGCGCTGGCGTTGTTGCGTTTCTCAGAGGAGGATCCGCTACTCACCGACCTGTACACCGCCTGGGCCGCGCATCTCGTCCGTGAGAGTAATTTCGAGCAGGCCGCGCAGTGGTACGTGCTTTGTGCACAGCGTTCAATGACCATCCAACTTTCTGTTCAAGTAGCTTCTTTTCCCGGAGCAAGAAGTTCGCAAAGTTGATCACATGAGGGAAGCTGATTGGAACCTCTCTTCCCGCAGTTATTTGGCACTGCGCAAACCGGAAGAAGCTGCGGCGGTTCTGGCGCGCCGCGTCGACACACACGCTCTGCGCGTCGCACTGCATGTATGTTACGTGGCAAAGGAGGAGCGCGCTTTTCGCCTGTACGCGACGCGCTTCGTGCAGGAATGTCTACGCAGTGCGGACTGGGCAGCAGCTACTGAGGTGCTGAGTGAACACAAGTCGCTGCAGGTGAGTGTAGTGTTGGACAAGATCTGACCCATATTGTGCGCGCAGCACCGTCCTTGCGAACCTGTTCCAAAGCTGGTACAGTTTCGAGGCTCGACAGCTGTTCACGGTGGTCAGACAATCCTGATGCAGATGTAACCTTCTTGCAGGCTCTGGCTCTGTACACAGTCACTCACGAAGTCTTGTATTGTGAGTTCGACAAGATGAAATTGTTGCCTGAGCATTTGGTTGAAGATGCTCGGTATACGCCAGATGATGGAACGCAGAACGTCATGCAGATTCCCAGTAAGAATACTCAAGGATATTTTTGTGCGTGCGTGTGGGTGTGTGCGTGCGTGCGTGTGCTTATGTACCTGCGTGGTCTTGAACAAGCGCGTTCCTCCGGCGCGAACCGGTGTCATGCACTGGCCATAGTTCGAGACATTCCGTCCCGGGTAGGACCCACTTCTGCTCTACTGGCTGAAAGGTGTTGTTGATCAGCAAAGCAAAGGACAGTTGCTCTCCAAGACGTGACCAAATCTCACTCACCCTTCTATCCAGAGCTGCTGTTTGCTCCCGGCGTGGGGGGAGCCTTGTGTCCGTGGCCGCCAGTGACGTGTGACGGGGAGGCCTTTGCGCTGCACGCGTTGCGCACCTGGTGGCTCCGTTACAACTGCGGCCTGAGCCACGATGATCTGCTGTTCCACATCATCCATCTCGGGCACATTATGGAGATGAAACAAGCCTCGCTCGCGCTCAGTCAGGTGCTGTGGATAGTCGATTGCAGCACACAATGCATTTTAGAATGTGGTTGATCAGCGATCAAGAAACATTGATTCATTGATTCTGAACCTGACCTGTTCTGCACTGCAGGTGTTGCAGCACGTGAGTGCTGCGACGTCACTGGGTGTGCTGTATCTGCTGCTCTGTGACCGTGAAGAGGCTGCGCACTGGTGGAGCGTCGCGCTGTCGACCTGCGCAGAAACGCACCCAGAGCTGATGGCACCGCTGTGCAGGATCATCCTCCCAGGAGGTGCGTGGTCACGTCACGTTGTTGTGAGCAAGACACTGCAAAGATAAATTTGGAGTGTCACCCAGACTATTTTGAGCGCTTATGTATTGGCGGGAAACGAAATAAATCTGTTGTGCTTTGTTGTTGACTCTCGTATTGGGAAGAATTCGCCGATATTGCTGCCACCTCCAGGTCCAGAGAAGTTGATGGAGCTTCAGCAACAGACGACTGCGCTCCGTCTGTCGCTGGGAGCGAGCGCACTCGGAGCTGGGCCGGCCTCCTGGACGCCAGCCCGACGGGAACCATCGCAACCAGGTCTGTTCAAAATTCATTGCATCCCACTGAGACAGGATGTGATCTCGCCTGTGCACCTTGTGCTCCCATTTCCACTGCTCCCCAGAAGTTGCATTTCAAGAATGTGTTTGCTTGCAGACACCATGTGCATCGGAAACCAGGACGCCTACTGCTCGTCACAAGACAGCCTCCATGCCTTTTATTACCACTCTGTTGCTCAACAGCACGTTGCCTCTCAAAGCGAAACCGACTCAATGGACAATACAGAATCCGTCCAGCTTCCACAGTACACAGTGTCTTCAGCCGACATGCTGTTTCTTGCCAAGAAACTGCTGTGGGACTCACAGGTGAAAAAGTTGGAACTGGACGCAGCACTTATTCACGTCAGAAGAGCTTTGAGCAAGAAAGACCCGCCAGCAGGCGGCGGGGATGGCGTAGACGGCGTTGACTACTGCAAGAACGGTGGACTGACGCCACCGTCAATCTTTCGCACGATGAGTGGAGAGTACTTGCACATGAAACCCGGCCTGCAGCCGAGCCCGGCGGGGTCACCACGCGTCTCTCGCCCTCACCGCGCTCTGATCTCTCCCGGCCCTTGGGGTGAACCGCGTTCACGCTGCGACAGCTTCGGACATGTTCCCATGGCAACCATAGAGGAAGACCACGCCAAAGCGTCGACACTTGAAGACGCTGCCTCCCCAATTTCTGAGCGCGAGGAGTGTCGAAGGGTTGTGCAGGAAGTGCCAAAAGTCGAATATATTGTGTCAAATGATGCCAAAGATGTTCGATGTGTGGATGATGGACAAGAAACTCTGAGTCATGCAGCGTCAGAGAACAACGCTGCTGCTGTTACTTTTGGTCTAGACGACGGCACTAACGTTGCAACACCTGAAAACCAGCTGACGACGCAGAAAACAACCGGTGAACTGGATTCGGTGACAAATTCAGACGGACCCATGGATTCAGAGACCGGGGGTTCGGGCTCGCAGGACAATCATTCCATTCCAGCAACCGAAGCAAAAGACTTGGCCTCCGCTGGCGCTTGTTCCCCACAAGGCGATTCAGAAATGGTCACGACTGTGGACCGCACGTTGCCCGTCGACGTCCGCTTCAAGACGGAGGCGACGTGGGAAGCGCTGCGGGGCGAGGAACGTCACATCGTGCGGCAGCTTCACGATGTCACGTGCAAGATCAAGGTAAAAACAAACAAGAACGTTCGTTTTTGATGCGGAGGCAGGCAACACATTATTCCGTGGAAACCGCCTTGGGGATTCCTCCGTGGGAAAACAATCTTTCTTTCCACCTGAGTGAGAGATGTTCACGTGTTGGTACATCTGATGAGGGTCCTTGTGGAGGAAAATTTGGGGCCTATTGCAGTCACAAATCCTGGAGCACCTTTGCCACAAACCCGAGAGAGATTTACGCTATCGTGGAAGAAGCAGCTTTGCCGCAAATTTACTGCTTCTCTCAGTGAAAATTTCTTCGTGTATCTGTGGTCCATCAGGGACGCTTGGGAAACCCTTTTAGAGGGTTGGAAATGGGCCTTCAAAGCACAACTTTGGCATGCCTGGGTGCTGAAACAGTAAGCGCGTTTCTCCACCGGACGGTGTTCTTGTCTCAACTGCCTGGATTCTGTTTTGCGAAGTTTGAAGACAGTTATTTGCACTTGGTTGCAGACGACCCCCTTCCCGTCGCCCCTCGAGTCCGCGAAGCTTCTGCTGAAGTTGCAAGTGGCGGATGCGACTGAGCCAGGAAACAGCGCTGTGCACGTCGCGGTGCGCACCTGGATCGCACAGCGCGCCTACCTCACGGAGCACCACGACTTCCTCGCCACCCTGTCGGAGCAACATTGAACTGAAATGCTGACCATGAAACACGGATCGTTCGGCCGAGAGGATTTCGATCGTTGTCTTTCACGTCCTTTTGTGATTCGGTTGTGCAGAATAATCAGAAGCACTGAGTTCTGAAGCCATCTGTACTCGTGTTTCTGCGAAAATAGGTGAAAAGAAACAAGAGAACCAAAAAAGCTAAATGTTCTGAGCAACGTACCATTTTTTGCCAGCAAGAAGTTTTGCTTTTGGATCCATTGAAGTTGCGACGTCATTTATTCCGAATTTTACGTTGAAAAGAATTCAAATAAATCTTGAAACAAGTACGTGGGACAAAATGTGTCTGTGGTTGGCCTTTAGTACGACCGTTTTTCCTGTTCCACCACTGCCAGCGGTCAGTTTCTGGTCGGACTCCCAATTTGACGCGCCAAAGAGTCCTCGATCATTGCAGCTGTAACTCTCGAGCACTCATTATCTCACACATATAGAATGTCGAATATTTGGGCACAATAAGAGTTCTGTCATTGATAAATTAATTCATGACATTAATTTACAACAAAGAGTCACTTCCAACACACGACGATGCTTTGATCGTTTTCTACCATTCCGTCCAACTCCTGACCAGTCAGTCCAGTCATGCAACAGATGGCATCGTAGCTGTAACAGCCGTTGAACCATTTGTAGAGTTTTTTGAGGCGGCACGAGCCAGGCTCGTGTGGCAGTTTGATTGGGTATTTCTTGAGGTGGCGGATGAAGCCCTTCATGAGGCCGTACTGCACGAGTTTCCGCTCGTCGATGCCCAGCACGTACGGGTTGTATCGAATGCACACGTCACGCATCGTCGTCCCGGCGCGCAGCCCGCAGTAAATGGCGAACACGTCTCTGAAGACGGGTGACTTGCCCGGTCGCGTCACGTACGCTACGCACTCGGCTTGCAGCGCCGCGTCACCCGCCAGTGTGTTTATCTCCGCCGTCGTGACGTACACGTTCGTGTACTGAAATATGGAGATGATCTTGATCACGCCGTAGTAGACGAGATTCTGAATGCACACCTTGACGATGTTGACGTCCACGTCGGCCTCCGCGGCAATTTTGGCGACGTGCCTGAAACCGTCGATGTACGGAAACAGTTGTTTTGTGGCGAGATCCCAATCACTGGAATTCACTGGATGTTTAGTGCAGATGATGGGCACTGAATATTCCTCCACCATGCCAGGCTCCGTCCTCGGCGGCACCACTTTCAGGTGGATCGTGGTCGAAGCATTGACTGGGACACAGCACGATCCAGACTCGTTCAGACGTAGAAAGATTTCTTGAAGTAACCCTGGCAACTTTTCTCTGGTGCTTTCACTGGACAAAAATCCAGCCTCAGTCTCCAGTGCCGTCAAATATCCCGCCAGCTTCTTGACGACCGATTCGTAGTGCGACGTGTTCTGATTAGCGTCGAAGACGAGACAGAGGTTGAACATCAGGGCGTTGCGCTGGTACTTGGAGCCTTCGATGCCCACGGGGCAGCCGACGATCTTGTGTTTGACGGCGTTGATGGTGATGACGCGCCTCTGGAGCTGCGTCTTGGTGATGATGTAGCGATGCACAGAGTCGAAGTGCTCCCGGCTCACGTAGTCTTCGGGAAACTGGTGCACAATCTTGGGCCCTGCTGTCGGGTGAAATTCACTGAAGAAGATGCATTTGATGTCATTGTCCTCGACCGTGCTGCCACCCTCAGCGATTCTTTCGTCGCCCATCCTGGACCTGGTGCCCACTGCCAAAAGACAAACACCATTTGTGTAAAGGTAACATGTCGAGTCCCCGAAAATCCACTGCGGATTTCCGTCTGGAACAAGAAACCCCGGTAGCAGGGACCTGACGGTTGCACGCCATCTTGCAATCCATACTAGATGTCAGGGGGGGGCACTGGTCTGTGCAGTGATATCACAAACACGCTGGTTGGTATCTCAGGAGAGACTGGCCCCGGGGGCAGGAATCTCCATATTTATTGACTCGGTGCTGCCATCTTTGGGCATGGTTCTAACATTTGAGGCTGGTATGTCACACCACACTCCTCCCCCACTAGGGGGTGCTGGCCTCTACAGACAATTTTAAATATTCTGAATATTTTTACAATAAATATTGATATATATTAGACAGGAAATAGATGCTTAATATCAAAATTCTGCTATTTTGCTGGCAATTACCCAGCATTCCTCCCCCCCCATGGGGTGATCACATGACCCCTTGTGGTTCTGGCTCTCTCTTTGACTCTCATGGCATCTGCCCACAGGGAACTGCGAGCGATCACCTGTGAAGAGCTTGATATTTTGAGTTTCTTGAGGCAAAACTTTGCCCGCAAGCTTGCCATCGAAGCACACCAGCAAGGCTGTCCGAAGACCCACCCCAGGGTGGTCCAGGTGACTGTGAGGTACTTCAACCTCAGGCCGACCAGTCACCAGAACTTCTACCACCTCGTGTGGGTGGTAGCCCATGGGCAGTAGTCGGTAAGTGGTTCTCAAGTCACTCCACACTGGGTGGGGGTACCAGCCTGACAGGGGGAGTACTGGGTTGGGGGCACTGGCCTGGGTGGGGGTACTGGCCTGGGTGGGGGGTACTGGCCTGAATAAGGATACTGGCTTGGCTGGGGGGGGGTATTGTCTTGGGGAAGGAAGTGGCCTTGGGGGGGGGGTGTACTGCAGGGTGGAGCGGGGTTGTCAAAGTGCAGACAGATGCACACAAATGCTGATGGCCGGTTACTGCGACCATCCATGATTTTTCACAAATCAAAATGTTGTGTTGATGAATGGAGTCTGATCCAATTGCATGTTGACGGAGATTCTGTTTCAAATCAGACCTTTGATCCGAGATGAGATGTGGTGTGACACACCAGCTGTGAATTTGAACCACCGCAGTACAGGTGGCAGCACTGTTCATTCAATAAACACAGAGATTCGCGCCACCATGGCCAGTCTCACCTGAGATACCCAACTGATC
>JAAUXT010067694.1_pt1 | contig 13164 bp, 8 predicted proteins | sample 7278171 | NCBI WGS metagenome assembly JAAUXT01 (sample SAMN14350112, study PRJNA611818) | marine sediment metagenome | isolation source: surface marine sediment (1.8m) | place: French Polynesia: Moorea | collected 2018-08
AATTCCTGGTGCCGCCCCCTGGAATCCCGCCCCAAGCCCCCCCCCCCCCACCAACAGACCATCAATCCTGGGTGCGATGGATCTATCTGTTGAACCAGAAATGCGTGCACCCGATGCTTCACATGCGGGAGACACGCTTGGTTGGAGGCAGATCTTCACTTTTTCGATTTTCACCGGCGTCCTTGTTTGTTTTGTTCTTTTCTGTTTGTTTTACGTTCACGGGTTGGATTGAGACAAGAGTTCACTGAGTACATGTATCATCCTCCCAAAAGTAGCAGAGGCGGAGGCTGCGCACTATTTCGAGCCGCGCCACCGCAAGGCTGCTGCTGCTGATTGGGCGCATGAACACACGCGGCTGTACAAAATCAGTGCCGCGCGACAAGAGATGGACAGAGACCTCCAAAGCCACCTAAACTTCGCTTGCCGATTTCGTGGATAGTGTCGTGTGCGGGTCATCTATCTGAGGTATGTGACTGCGTTTTCTCATCACACCCAGGGCGAACCGTGCCATCGTTGAAGGACGGAATTCCTTGCCGGGGGGGGGGGGGGCGGGGGCACGCCTGTTGCTCAGAGTGTGACATCAGTCAAAGCGAAAAGGCAAAATTTGGGGGTGGGGGGGTGGGAGCTGGACCTGGATGTCAGAGAAGAACTCCCAGGGTTCCGCTCCCTGGCCAAACATCCTTTGGGAGAAGGATAGCCACAATGATGTCAAACAAGAAATTTCAAGAACCTCCTTCCAGCGCCCCCCCCCCCACACACACACACTTGCAACATTGAAATGGCTCCCAGCTAGAGTCTATGCATCATGGCACACATCCCCTAGCTCCCAACTGAAATGACACAGCTCCAAAGCTCCAACTCGCTTTGCGCCTAACTTAGAAGACTGCTCGTGGGATCTATGAACAGCATCTATTGACCACTTTGCAGGTCAATTTTGAATGCTTGACGTTTTTGTCTGTGTGTGTCTCATGCAAACCAAAACGCCTCACACAACCAAATAAATACATGAAAAGCAATCAATGGAGTCTAAATTATCACTGGACTGTGTCCAAAAGCTACTTTTCCAGTGAAGTCCTTTGTTTATGAGCCCATGACACAATGCAACCCCCGGGCCTTGCGGTGACACCAGAATGAATGCAACAAAAAATTGCTCAAAAGCAGAAACACAAGGTGTCATGTCGACAGTTTCTCCCATTTTTTATGGTTTCTGCGAATTTCGCCTTGTGCATTTATTCTTTTGGATTTATCCTTCCCACAACAAGATATCCACAACATGAGAGTTGACACACACACACACACACACACACGCGCGCGCGCGCGCGCGCTAACCCCCCCCCCCCACTCTAACTGGTGAATTTCATTGGAACTTCGCCTTGAATGGGGTCACTTTTGTCAGCTCAAATTGGAAACGTTGCATTATGATCGTGCTATGAATTTCTGCGAATTTTCAAGCGATGTGAGTTTCACAGGTCAACACGAACTCGAAATGCACGAGTATCCCAGAAAATGAACTGATCATTTGCTGTAGTTTTCACTAGTTAGCAACAACTCTGGGATCGTTGTCGAAACACGCACAAAAAGGCACCTTTGTTTTGACAAAACAAGAATCCGTCTTCTTTTGAAACATCAAGCTGATTATTTTTGAGTTGTGCGTGTGCGTGCGTGTCTGCGCACAAATGTGCGCGCAACCAGCTGTTGTGGAAGAAGGTGTTCAATGTGTTTATGCAGAGCGAAGATATGCTTGGCAAAGTGACCAAAACAGCCTATTATTTGAAGAATTTTTATGCATATCGAGCGTCGTGTGGTTGGAGGGTCTGTGGTCTTGTGTGTGACCTCAGTCATCCAGTGCGTGTAAACACTACAAGACACTTGCTAAACACGATACTCACTTGAGAAGCGCCAAGCCTCTACGCTTGTGTTCCAGCTCGGAACGGGTGAAAAAGCGCCTTTTGTGCCAAACTTGGCTTGTTGTGAAGGTGCCAGATTGCGTGGTTTGGCAGCTCAAGTTGACGTTGTGCCGATACGGAGCCTCGGATCGTTGGTGTAAACTTTGTGTCCTCGAGAGTGGGCAATGTTGAGATGATGAACCAGACTTGCATCAAAAGTTGGACGACGGAATTTCCAAATATTTCCAACCAGTTTTGTGCCCATGCAGTTGACAATGTTGAAACCAACTTGTGTTTGGCAATTTGACTGATTTGCAAAAATCTTTTCAAAAATTTCGTGGAAGGTCTGTAACTTGAACCCTTGACCTCTTGTCGAGAGCTCAAGTTGTAGTAAACTGGCTCAAGTCTGTTTACGCGTCTCAGATTTCCCTGCTATTTCCTGGGAAAATTGTCTGTATCCATGGTAATCTGCTGTGAATGCTCGAACACGTTGAAAAGTTCGTTTTTTGTTTGTTTTGTTTGTTTTTTTCATTGTTCCTTCGCTTGCAGCGGAGAACGCGAAATTTCGAGATCTCAAGTTTGCTCTCATTTTGCGCCTCTTTTGACTGGCGTTGCGTTGGTGAAATCCATGGACCCAGGACCGCAGGCATATCTGGCAGGGAATACTGGTATTCGTTAAAGCCTTGTCTCTCCTCGTCCCTGGCACACACAATGTGTTCAAGAGAAGGCGGGGGGGGGGCAAAATAATTTTATAAAAAAAAAGCCCGTAAATGTGGTGGTTGCTCTCCGCCTTCACCATGCAGTTACCCGTCCCATGCATGCCGAGACACATGCAGATAATATACTGACGACAGCTTGGTCTGCTTTGGAATTTGCAGATTCTTGCACTATGACTTCCACTTCTGTTTTGCGAGTGTATTGGACAAAGCTTTCAGGCAAACGAGCGCGAAGACGACACGTATCTTTGCAAAGTCGTTTGACTGTCTACCTGATGAAAAATAAGTAAACTTGCAAGGGTTGTTGCCTCAAGCTCAGTCCAGCAGACCCACAGGTCATTCAGGAACAAAAAAGTCACAAACAGCAGCAAAATGACACTCAGTCAAGTCATCTGAAGATTGAGGGACTGTCAGTGAATGACGAGAGGATCCCAGGTTGCTTTCAGCTCGAGAAAAGATCACATTTCCACACAGTTGTCGTTTGGTCGTTTGCAACGAAAAAGGAAACTGACTTGTTGTCCAATCCGCGGAATTGACAGGGTTTCTGCACTCATGTTGCACGGTGCAATCTCTGTTTACGCACGCAATCTGAACGCCAATCAAAAATTCACTCAGGCAACAGTTCCACACAATTCGTAATTGCCTCGCACATGTAATTTAATCACAAAGTGTTCGAAAGATCCTCGTATTTGACCGGCGAGTCAGCGGGTGGCTGCATCGCGCCCCCTTTGGCTTGTTTGTGACTGTGATGGGTGAAGAACGCTCCACGGAATATCACTGGATTTGAGCACCAGCTGTGGCCGACTAGTCAGTCAGTGGTTCAGAACGAAAAAGAAAAGATAAAAATCTGGAGCGAGGTGTTCAAAGGCGGCCAAAGTCAGAACTTGGATTGGTTCTTAAAGCAGTACAACAACCCAAAGGGTTTCAGGTAATGACCAAACTTTTTGTAAAGTTCGTCAGAAATTCCTTCGGCCCTGGTTGAAGAGAAATGGGCCTGCAACGGTTGGTTGCTGACAAACCACAGTCATGCACAAACTTTATAAGGTCAATGGTTTGGAGCCGAATTCAGGGTCTTGGAACAAATCGTGTTGTCGGGAACTGCAGACCCTGAATGATCGTGAATAATGCTACTGGAAGAGTCTCGTGGATCCAGAAAAAGGATTCAAACGTATACCTGGGGGAAAGGCTCCCAACTTCATTTCGACAACAAGGAAACGACAAAACGGTGTGCTCAGTGTCCATGTTGCTTGTCCAGGCGTCGATGAGACGGTGTTTCTGCCAGAGCGTCTTCTTTGATTTCAAAGACTCGTCAGCTGTGTCTTTGCACCTTCAGTGCCAGATTTACCTTTCTCTCAGAATTCCAAATTGACAGAAATTTGGCCAACTGAAGTCATAATTTTTCTGAATGGTTGTTGCTATCAAAAAAAGTATTTTGCTTGAGTTCAGGGCCCCTGATTCAATCTCGTTTACCTTTTGATTTACAAGCTCATTTCGTATTCATATCATAACTCCTCTTACAAAGCAGCATTGTGAAGTGGAACGTGTACTGTCGCCCTGTAGAAACTACCCGGCAACTGGAAATTCGTTGGAGAGACAACAGAACCACAAGTATGTTTTTGAAAAGGGGTATAGCTTTGTGGTCCTGCCTTTCGAGGGAAAGTCCAGCTGCCCAAACCAACTGAGCAGAATCAAGTCGTGACCTCTGATCGTGCGAAGGTATACTGTTGGAACGTAGATTGTAGATTGTGACCGACGAAGCTCGCTCATTCAGTTTACAACGGGCTCTCGACAGTTCTTTCTCCTGTTGTTGTACGACCCTTTCCGTGACCTTTTGGCTCTCAGCGAAATTCGTCTTGAGAGTGTATATGCACAGAGGCCGTCTTTCCGAGTGCGGGGTGTGAGAAAATGGGGAGATGTAGAGACAGGCTGTCTGGTACAAGTCAATACAAAGCCCTCGATCTCTCCATTCGCTTGATTCCGTTGAAAAACTATCCACACTTTGAAACGACCAGATTCCCACAGGTCTGTTCCGGAACAATCCAATAATTTCCACGGTTTGTGCGTGAATTCGTGCGCGAGTCAAAAACGTCTGTTGCTCAGACATCAAAACTTGCCGGAGATAAGGCTTGAGATCCTGAGAATGATCCCTGGAACCTGACTGCAAAATGTCGGAAGTGGGTCAAGTGAAGGTGGCGATGTTTGTGGATCGCAAAGCAGCTCCGTCTCGAGCAACAGATTGTTCTGGGAGCGCACAGCGCGCTTTGTCCGCTGAGGCTTTTGCGCGGAACAATGTGCCCCAACTGCAGCATGTTTTGTTGCAAGGCACAAAAAAATTGACCTGTTCAAATGCGTTATAAGGAACGGAGACAAGTCAAGACAACTGCCGAGAGAAGCTGAAACAAAGAACCACGTTGAACTTTATTTGTGAATGCAACTTGCCTTCATCCTCTGAAAATTTCCACTTTCAAGTGATTTGTTGCGCTCGTATGAAGATTAATACTGTATGAATTGTCTCGCCCCAATTGTTCGCAAAGGTCTTTGTGAGGTCATTGGATCAGGTGGGTTGGAGAACAGAGGGCTTATGACTTTCTTCTTTGCACTCTCTCAACTCTGCCAACAGCCGGTCAAAAGACAGTTGTATCCAGCAGAAGGGAGTCAGACTTCTGTGCACCATGGGTACGCACGCAAGTTCAGTGCCTTGCGTCCTGCATGTCAGACAGCTTCCTGGCGTCAGATTCAGATCAGCACTGAAGTTCACCCTCAAATCCGACCAAAGAAATTTTTCAGAATTCGGGAAATGAAAACAATGCAAAGTTTCAAAGAGGTCGGCAAAAACTGGAGTGAAGTCTGACAAGATTCCCTCACAACAGCCTCGCCCTTCACAAAATAGCCCCCCATTCATCATGCGTACGGAAATTAGCCAACTTGCTCAATCTTTCGGCCGTCCAGGATGATATATGTACTTGATAGATCACCACTGCAGATGATTGATGCCGTTTTTCTCATGTGGACTTCTAAGCAGATTCGTGCAATCAGCATGTTCTGGCTGGTGGCTGACCTCCAAAAGTTTCAAAAAATCACAAGAATTTGGCGTCTATGTAAGGAGCAAGAGAACACGGCGACGGACCGAGATTGAGAACCTGCCACGAATGAGCCCGCTGCGTGAGATCCACGTGTTTTGTCTTCAAAAAGCAAAACAAAAGAACTGTGTGCAAGATTCACCAGCACAAAATATTGCCATCCACTCCCGGGCGCTTTGCGCAATGTATTATTTTGGCTACAGGCCTGCGATTGATCTCAAACAAGGCATGAATGTTGTTCTTGCACAGTGGTTTATTATCCTAATATAGCTCTACATCATGTCACTTGTCAAGGCACCTCGTTCATACACATATCAAGCACTTTCAAGATTGAGTGGAAAAAGGTACCGAACAATGCGTTTCTTTCTCCCATTCTTTGCACACAACAGAACAGGAAAATATTTTTGATGCCCTGTGAGACCACAAATTGGTGTTTGCAAAATACTTTGTTCCACTTGCACGTCAAAAGAATGTGAAAATGTCACGAAAAATATTGGAGACATTTTCCACAGTGGAAATCAAAAATTAGTTTCTTCAGATCTTTCTTCAAAGCCACTGCATCTTGAATAGATGAGAAAATATAATTCCACCAAAAAATCTGAAAATCATCGCAAGGAGAAGTGAATTTCCTTTGCAAAGCAAAACTCTGGTTGCTCCGAAAGGAAGACCAAAGCCAGTTGATTGTCGGTGGGATCTTTTGATGATAAAATTTTTATTCACTGTTGCTGGTTGCAGGGCGAGGTGTGCAGGCCTGTATCTACTTTATCCAATTCACCGTAATGCACGTGAAGAAAACAGCTTTGTTCGTTTCTTCCGACACAGTTTTGTGAATTCATTTCACCTCCATGTTCTCCAAAGCGAAATCCAGTGATGCAGCTTTTTGTGCAAAAGCCTTGGCAGTTTCGTGTTCTTTTTTTTTCAGAAAATTCTGGATATACCTACACCTGAAATCTGCCAGTCCGGAGATGCAACCACTACATGGCTCGTCGAACTTCGCTCACTTCACGTCAATCTGAGCGACACCGGAAGTGAGAATCAACGACACCGAAGCGAAAGAGGCGCGGCACCAATCTCCTTCAACGTGCTCCCGCAGTCTGGTCTCGGTGGTTGGCACTTCCCTGCAGATTCAGACAGACAGACTCTGTACGCGTAGCTGAGCGAGAACAAATCCTGAAGGCTTTCAACACCATCTAGATGATGCCCAAGTACACGTTGACCTATTTCAACTTTCGCGCGCGCGCAGAGTTGGCGCGTCTCATTTTGGCCGTCGCCGACGTCGAGTACGAGGACGAGAGAGTCACCGAGATCGAGAAGTGGATGAAACTAAAGCCGAGTGAGTGAAAAAAAAAGAAACAGTCAAAAGATACGTATCTTTCGAACGCGCTTCGTTGCACGCGAAAATTATTCGAGGGAACCTTCGTCCGTGTCGGGTTGTTCTTCGGTTTCTTTGGTTCTGGGAAAAACATTTCTTCGGTGAACGTTGCGTAAATATATATGCGCCCGCGTGGTTAGTGCTGGAAAATCCAGGTATTCGCGGAGGTATTTTCTCTTTCGTTTCTTCAACATCAAAGATACCTGGCACAAAACCACGTTCCATGACACATTCGTGCCCAGGTTTCCACGAGTCCCTCTGTAGAAAACATTTGGGAGAACAGGTCAAGTAAGTGGACGTTTTTCTGTTTGTTGCAGCTCTGCCGTTTGGACAGCTGCCCGTTTTGACGGTCGATGGAGTCGAGATTTGTCAGTCACACAGCATCGCACGTTACCTGGCCCAAGAATACGGTAAGGCTTTCTACAAAGTGGCCAAAACATTTCGCACGTTGCAAGAGGAAGTTGTGTCTGGACTCGTCTGATCGCCAACTGCATCGTTGCGCATTTGTGGAACCACGATGGACAATTGACACCGCAACCTGACGATTGAAGTGCTGCAAGCGCACAAACCCACGAGAGGGAATCGTGTGATCCATGCGAAGGAAGGGATGTTCCTCTGTTGCAATCAGCCGGCCAGAGATCACCCACCAAACAAAGCTCCTCAACACCCCGTCAAACAAAGTCCCCAAAACGTTAGTTGACGTTTCAAATCCTGTTGGCTTTGCTGTGTGAATGACAGAGCGTTTGAGGCGATTTACACAGTACACGTCAGAAAGGTGCAGGGGTAACAAGCGTGGAATTCAACTTTGTTGTCCCAGCTGCAGTGATACTCGAAGGAAAATTATGCGATGTCTCTGCACCCAGTGGTTATTCGCCCAGAGCTCCCTTCCGCCCAGAAATGAACCCTTGCGCAGACCGCAGCAGAACAAAAGGAAGAAGGGTGTGCATCTCAGCTCACACGGGTCAGTTGGCTACACACAGAAAAGGGGAAGTGTGAAGGCAATTCTGCAATGTTCCTTTGGGGCAGAGCACCCAAGTGAGGTCAGATGCGCTGGCCTCACCTATCCCCGCACCCAACCCCTCCCCAAGAAGAACACGCCACCAGGTTGATATTTTTGCAAAAGAAGGGGCCTTTGGCTCCCTGAATGCAAAACAGACAAAATGCCTACCCATTCCAAAAATCACATTGGCAACTGGACCAGGTGCTGCTTCACTTGTTATAAAAAACTTTGTGAGTCGTACACTTGACTGGGAAGCCGCTATTTTGAAGTTCTATCCGATGCTTGATTTGAGTGCTTTTCAGTGAAATCCAACATAAAGACTCACAGACAAAAACACCGCAAGAGCCGATTCTGCCTGAATGACAGATTGTGATGCCCGTTCTTGTTTTCGTTTGGCTTGGCCACAGGTCAGGTCGAGAGCAAACTTCATCCCTGACCCTCACCTGAACTTGGGATTAGGCCAGGTTTGTCCTTTGCAGACGCAGCAGGTGGAGGTTGTCGTGTTTTCCAAAAACTGTGAGAGATAGAGAAAGAAGAGAATGAACGAAAGGAAGGGAGGAAGGAAACCAGGGCAAACAAAAACGACGTTGGGTGGTGTTCAAGCACTTTCCTGGTCTCACGAACGACTTTCCAACACTGAGCACCAAACAAAATTGCGTTTCTTGTATATTTCCAACGCCAGGTTTCAGAGCATTTGGTCCTTTCTACTATTCCACCTACCTGCAGGGTACGCCCAACAGCATGACGAAAACGCTCTTGGGCGACAGAACACAGAAACGCCTGAAGGAGTTTCGAACTGACACAACCAGAACCATGGCTCTGTACAAGCCGTGTTCAGTGCACTGGCATGTCATGTCGATCAGAGTCCTCTGGCATTGCCTATCATACAGTGCGATGGAATAAGTTTGAGATTTTATTCCTCCTTCCAAGCATACATAATGAATTTAGCCCAATTTTTGGTGAAAGCCTGGGTTTACATAGCCCCGACCACCCGGTCTACACAAATAGTGGAATGTCAGGCATACCTCGGGTGAAGATTGCTATGTGTGTAAAGTTGACTGGGTGCTTCGTCCAGGTAAAAGATGATAGTGGTGATGTGGGCTTCGCTTTATTCAGTGGTTATCTCGGTTATTATTGTCATTCACGTGCAGCTATTTGATCTTTAAACCGCAGATATCACAAAAAATGTCCCCTTGTGCATGTAAAAAATTCAGTACATTTCAGTTTTGCAAACCCAAGCCCGTGCACGATCAATGTGTTTGTTGGAAGCGAAATCAAATTGAAACAGGGTTCTTCAGCACACCTGCATTTGTTCTTGAAACCCTGCAACTCCGATGCTCGTACTTGGGCTTGTGGTGGAAAGGTTGTGCGCTTCCGTTCACGAAAATCGTTGATCAAAAGTTCTCACAATGTTCAACATGTCTTCAAAACACAGTGCAAAGGAAGAAACAAACTCGGTTAGTTTTTGCAAAACCCCCCGAAATGTGTTGTTTGACTCAGATGGACGGAAACAGGCTCCGAATCCTGACATGTTCCCTTCATTCACACAGCATCATGCAGCACTGCACGCATGCATGCAGCTTCATTGTCACTCCGAAATGCAAACTTCGAATTTGTATTTGAAGTGTCCTGATTTTCAGCCTCTGATTGTCATCCTTTCGGTTTGTTGTTTGCTTGCTGTTTGATTTTTGTTCTGTTGTTGTTTTATCTGGCCTCAAAATGTGTGGAGAAATTCAGCGGCAATATTGCACATCTCGCAAATCAAATAGAAAGTTCATGTATTGTGCAAAAAATTTTGAGGCGAAAACCATTATGCACATATCTCCGCAATTTGTGAAAAGAGGAGTCTATGTCGAGGTGAAAAGGGCCCGGGGTAGGTGAGTGCAGGGTTTTTAGGCTGTTGAATTTACCCTGATAGGACTGTCACATAAAGTAGGGGTTGCAAAAGACATCATTTAGAGGCAGGTCCTACAGGGAAAGGTGGTTCTTGGCCAACACTAAATGATTCGACAAAGACGAATTTGAAACTTTCACTGCAAGAAAATGTTTGCACACCAGGTCTGTAGATCCAATCTGGGGCTTTAAGTTTTCAACCTTCTCCGAAACGATTATCGTATGCATCCACCAAAGAACCTGCACTTGTACCCGAGATAAAACCCTGTTGCGTGTGGCGTAACTACTTGTTGAATCTGGAAGACTTTCGTCGTTGCATACGAGAAAACGAAATCTAGCACGACAAACGTCTCTGATCGTGTTTGCTCTATTGTTTTGCCGTTCAAGAACTGGTCCGGAAAACAAAAGCAAGATCGTCTTGAGAAACACATCTCAGGCACACGTCTGTTTTGTCTGAAGGTAGATCTGCCCTCGGGCCTCTGGGGGCTCGGTGTGCGACAGGAGGGCGGAGTGACACTAATAACAGTGCTGAACATCAGTCCAATTGGAAACGGAGGATGACAAATCAACTTGATTCATCAGTTTGTCATGTGTGCACTCAATCACACCTGAACTAAGAGATAAATTTTCACCAATGATAAAGGTGCAGATCGAGTTTCAGCTCAGAAATATTCTATCACAAGACAAAGCACATGCAGACTTCAGTCGTGATGATTTTGTGTCGGGAGTCAGAAAAAATTCCAATCAGTTTCAAAACTTTGAAACTGCATATGTGCACCAGAAAACGTAGCTTCTGCAAAACTTTCCAACTTGTAAGAAAAGATTTTCACGTCTTCAACCAAGCACGACTCCACAAGCACAATGGCCTCAATTCATTTTCAAACATAAGTTGTTTTCCCGAGAGATTCGAGTTGTGCCATGTGAAGCCCTTTGCGCAAGGAGATAAAAAATAATGTAAATTGTGTTTGTCAAGCAAACCAGTTGATCCCTCGTCGAATCAGGGTCAAGCTCAATTTTCGCGTTTCGCAGCAATTTTGACAGCTCTTTTCAAGTTCGGGCCATCATGAAACAATTTCTTGGAATTTCTGTGGGTTCACCTGGGTTTGTTTATCACAAACGTTTGGACATTTTATGTGCTGTTTCTTGCTTGCAACACCATGTGCACTTGCATTGCTTTTGTGATCGCGCCTTCATTCTCGGAGTGTGATCGTACCGGTTGTTCTGGTCAGCAGTGCGTTGGATTTTCTCTGCAGCTTCTGTGTAGGCTCTCAGCAATGAGAGCCAACCAGAACACTGAGCGGTTAAGAGAACAACTGCATGAACGATCAATTCAAAGAATATCCCACAAAGATCAAGAAACAAACCCAAAATTGGTAAATATCTTCAAACACAAAATGTTTGAGAAATTCTTGAGAAGTTTCTCAATCTTGCTGCTGGACATACAGATACTTCTCAAACAGTTTGCAAGCATTTCGTGAAATGTCAGCTTGTTCTCCTGTGCTGCTCAGAAGAAATGCCTTCACGGAGATCAGGTTCGAAAGATGCCACATTTATTCTGTTGCACAAACGGGAGTGTGTAGAAAATATTGATCATTTCGGAAGGTGGCAACAATTTCTCAATCGGGTTCTGGTTGTGGGACGGTCGCGCACACACGCGGCTCCTGACCCTCGCACAGTGTCAAAAACATACCTGTCAGCCAAACAGCAAATTTTCGTGGAACTTATAAGCAGTCGATGTTCACTGTGAAATTCTATTGTTCGGCAAGACCTTTTCTCCAATTCTTTCCGGTCGCTTTGTGCCCAACAGCATCAACCATCGCCGTGCCCAAGGCTCGTTCTGCCAACAGTGTAGTTTAGTCTGTGAAGGAAAATATTTTTGCAAAATGCACTTGAAGAAATCGCCTCAGGAATTCGAAATGCTGATATTGTTCACGGCATTCCAAAATATTTCCAGCTGTTTGGTTTCAAAAAGGGGGCCACAGGGGTCAGTCTGTGGTCAAGGAGAAAACTGACAATTTGAGCCCGAAAATGTGCGTTGACATGACGCCTGAGCAATGTTGTCCTTCACGTTCACTGAACATTCAACACTCAACTTTCAACAACAGAATGCCTGAACTGCCTATTTGGAATCAGGAGTAAAAATTTACTGCGAAGAAGATAGATCTCACGAACAAACGGCAAAGGGTTCATCCAGGTTTTTGTTGCTTTCCGCTCTTGTCCGGAAAATGCGCGTCCACCCATTCAAAACTCAACCCTTTTCGAACAATCCCTCAAATGACTTGCAGAAACATTCTAACGTTGCCAGTCGCCGTGGGGGCTTGAATACGCCCGCGCGTGTGGGTGTGTTTGTACATTTTCACGTTTGCCGTTTGTGTGTAAGCAAATTCTGGGAACACCCCTGAAACCACTTGGACTCTCCGAGAATGTTGGTGCAGCGCGATCCTCTTGATTTCTCTGGCAAGGTTTGCTTCGTCAAACTTCGAAAAACAAGTACTCAAATCTGAAAAGGTTGCTGCAAGGTGACGACGTCCAGGGTGACCGTCCCTCCCGCCTCTTTGAGCAGAAGTCTGGATGGACGTCGGTCCGCATGATTGTCTTCGCTTGTTTGGAGTGAAGGCAAGTTTTCGTTTTGAGGCTTTTGCTGGCACTACTTTCCATTCGGTTCACTTTCTTTTTTGACTTTCTTGCAGGTCTTGCCGGAAAGACAAACTTGGACAAAGCCCGCACTGACATGATTGTCGAATGCGTCCAGGACATGCTGGAACCCATCAAGCTCTGCTACAGAGAGAACAGCGAGGAGAAAAAGGTGATCATCTTTTGTGTTTCACGACCACAGATATCTCACAGACTGGTGTTCGATGTGCGACAACCGCACATGCAAGCCTTCGTTGTTGGTGCGAACAAACGCCGAGATTTCGCTGCGCCTTTTCTGTGTGTCTTTGCCAGGCAAAGTGCTGGCAAAGAGGCAATCTCAAAATGCAACAAACAAAACACAGCAAAATCACTTCGAAGAAGTCACTTTCCTGCACGAAAAATTGCGAAGACCAAAACAGCAAAAAATAGCTCCATGGAGCTCGCGGTGATTTGAGGAAATTTCAGTTGCTCTGATTCGGCTTGCTCTGATTTGGCTTGCTCTGATTTGGCTCACTCTGATTTGGCTTGCTCTGATTTGGCTCACTCTGATTTGGCTTGCTCTGATTTGGCTCACTCTGATTTG
>JAAUXT010013002.1_pt1 | contig 13163 bp, 13 predicted proteins | sample 7278171 | NCBI WGS metagenome assembly JAAUXT01 (sample SAMN14350112, study PRJNA611818) | marine sediment metagenome | isolation source: surface marine sediment (1.8m) | place: French Polynesia: Moorea | collected 2018-08
AACAGAAATCAAAGCCATTTGGCATGCACATGTACCCAGTGTGTGGCCTTCAAACTACCATGAGCAACATTGATTTCTACACCTTGTGTGCGCAGCACGCACGTTTTTCGACACACTCATTTCCCCCCCCCCTCAAAGCCGACCCCTCCAAAACGTGCATAGATCCTGTCGGAGCCACACATTTCCTTTCTAAAACAAAAGATCCACTACTTGTGATGCCTACAAAACTCAAAATTCAACACGGTTTGTCAAATAAACCCAAATTACGATGGATTTTCTGTGCAGCCTTCAACCTAGATCTAAGTCGACTCGACTCGAGTCCCGAATCTCACATGTTTCATCGATTTACTCCGGGTTTTTTGCGTCATTGCGTGTCTCAACCTTTCAAGAACACAATTGCCACCAACATTTATCAAAAACATCAATTTTGAGAGCATACCGACAAGTTTTTGTGCTGCCTTCAACCTAGATCTAAGTCAAAGTCGACTCGACTCGACTCGAGTCCTGAATCTCGCAAGTTTCACCAATTTCCTCTGGGTTTTTTTTTACCATTTCATGCCTCTAACCTTCATAGACATTTTTGGTACAAAAATATTTCAAAAATAACACTTGGGACCGCACACCGAGACATTTTCCACGAGAAAACTTACTTGTTTTGGAAGGTGCCATTTTTCGCTCCTGACTGAAGAATCGGACAAGCGCTCACGGTGAAACCAGTCAAATTCTGCGCCGGTGCATCGGGCAAGAGAAGCGCGGTATGTTACATCTCAGTCCTATGTTCAGTCCTTCGCCGAACAACTTTTGCGGGCATCATGTACGCGTAGACGTGAGCGTAGAAAAGCTAGGTCTGCGTCCACGCGTACGTCCACGCACCTGTTTGCCGAACCTACCTTGTGTGTCTGTGTGTGCGTGAACGAGGGCGAGAAACCGAGAGACGAGTGCACGAAGGAATGAATGCTTGTGTGAGCCATTATGGCTTGGATAGGGAAGTTTTTGGGTGGTTGGACAAGTGGGATGCGGGCAGGTGAAATGGGTGAACACGTGAGTTGGTATCAAGAAGACTTTTTCATGACAATCAAAAAAAGAAACAGGGAGGGGGTTTCAAGTGGGTTCGTGGGGCTCCAGCCGCTTCTGACTCGTGCAACAACAGAAAATTCTCTCGCAACTTCGCACCCAAAGGCACAACAGAGCTTCGTGTGAACGACAAAATTTTCTCTACCATACAGATCGAGGCACCTCATGACCATTCAGATCGTGCATCAACCCCTGCAAACATCCGCTTCTGGGTTCATTCAAGATATTCAGCCAATTTACCCTTTCTTCTGTAGGTCTGATACCGCACGCACAACCCCAACAAGAAATCCTCTGACCACTCAACACTTGCAAGACCCATGGCGCATGGAGGAAAGCTGACCGACAGGCACGTGGCCGAGGTGGCCGACGCAATGGCGAGCAACGATGTCGAAGCGATTTCCACGCTCTTCCTTGGCTTGGACCTCGACAAAGTGAAAGATTTGAGAACCCAATACCCTCTTTTGACCACCTTCAAGGAGCAAGTTTTCTGTGCCTGGAAGAAGAAGTACTCCCACGTGGAAGATCAAAGAGGGGTGAGTATGAGAGGTAGATCTCTGGATGATGCAATAACTCAACACACATGCAAGAGGAATAGAAAAAATAGTTGCCTCGAAATCAGTCGGTTGAAAGTCAAATCGCCAAGGCAAGCTGCACGACGTAGCGACTCTGCACAGCATGTGATGTCGGGTCCCAATCTTCACTGATGTACCCTGTATGAAACCTGCTCGTGAATCGTTTCCAGCTCCTGCTCGGGATCATGCGCAAAGCAGCGACGAAGGGCCTCGTTGACTCGGCCAAGATGGAGCGGATCCTCCTCAGAGACCACGGAGCTGACGGGGCCGAAGCAGAGGCCGGAGCGTCAGTGGCCCTAGCGGCCCCGAGGGTCCCGACCACCCCCACAGCACCACAAGGTATGACGACCCGTGCAGCGCCCACGGCATCGGTGGCTCCGGAAGTCCCTGTGGCTCCGATAGGCCAGGCGGCCACAGCATCGCCTGCAGCTTCGGTCAGCTTGGGGGCCCTGGGTACCGTTGCGGCTGCGCCAACGCCGGTTGCTCCAGGATCGGTAAACCCAGAAACTCTGGCAGCGCTGGCAACCCTGGCGACCCAGTTCAGCCCGGAAGCCTTGGCGGCCCTCATTTCTTCGAAGACCCCAACACAGCCGGTCTCGGTGCATCCAGTCGATCCTGTTGCTGCGGCTTCCTTGTCGGCCCAAGCAACCTCCAAGATGACGCCAGCTGGTCGAGACTCCACAAGGCAACCAACCCGCCTGGCAACGCAGCCCGTAGCCCAGCCGCCCCACATGGATGCAGTTGCCCCAGTAACGTCAGCAACGCCACCTGAGCCGACAGTTCTGGTGCCGCAGGTGCGCCCCAAGGCCCCGCCGGCCAAGGTGTTCGCAGAAACCACACTGAAGAGCCCAGAGCCTCCCAAAGACCTCACGCCGCTGGAGTTACTCCAGGTGGCTCAGCAACTCGCCAGCCCCATGAAAATCAAGCTCGTTGGTACCCAACTAGGAGTGCCTGTTTATGTTGTTGAGGCTGCTCTGAATGAAAACTCAAAGTTGGCAGACGCAGCTCACGCAGTGCTCTCCAAGTGGCGAGACAACGTTGGGAATGCCTGTGACGCAAGACAGCAGCTGCGTCAGGCGCTGCTCAACAGAGGCCTGGAGAGTGTGGTTACTTCAGTTCTAGGCGGTGGGGTGCCCAATCCGGTGGCACCGCAGACTGGGGGCGCCGGGCCAGGGCGACCCGCTGGGGAGACCGCGCCACCGGCGGTGGCGAACGCTTGGCCGGCAGCCTCAGCCATACCTCCCCAGGTAGAAAGCGCCAGCCAAATCACGGCCATTCGCTCATCAAACTTCAAACATCACTTCAAAAATCATTACAATTGAAAATGCAGGCAGCGATGTCCTCCAGTTCAGACGCGACATCTACCTGAATGTTGACCCACCCTGGCATCATCCTGCATTACCGTTTTTGTGAATCTTTTTCAGAACATCCTGTCAATCAGAGCTGAGGACGTGAAGCAGGTCTTCTACCAGGAGCTGACCAAGAAAGCTGGATCCAACTGGGAAAACATTGGACTCCATCTAAATATGGATTTTGACTTTCTGGATCAGCTGAGAAGAGACTTTCCTCCAGGAGTTGAGGGGAACACAGGCAGATGTGCAATGATGGTATTTATAAATTGGATGAAGTCAGGAGGAAAAACACTGCAAGACTTACACGATGCACTGTTGGAAGCAGGAGAAGGGGCCACGGCGCGGTTTGTGCTTGACAATGCTTGGAAATACTTGTGAATTGCAAGCGGTGTTGCACCTGTGAGAGTAGAGGCGGTTGGCAGCAGTTTGTGGAGCCCATGAGCCTCGTTTTGACCCTCCGAGGGTTGGACGCCAGGCACAGCCGAGGTTGGGTCCCCAGCTCCAATCCTGGATCCGCCAGAGAAATTGTGTCTCTGCATGGTTGGGGGGTGAACCCCTTCCCCCCGCACAAGGATGAAATCCTCAAAAATATTGGCCCCGGCTCCCGCACGCGTCATCATGTGCATGGAATTCGAACGCTTTCTTCACAAATGAGCTGTGGTTGTATTTGCCGCGATTCGAATCACCGTCTCGTCAAATTGGCCAAATCGATCGCACTAAAATTCGAAGCTTCTTCAGCGGCACCAGAAGTATTGCTATCTCGAGCACAAGTTGAAAAGTATTGAATGTTCAAACTCTCATTGGAGCCAAAAATTCGAACATATCGTGTGCATCTTGAAATGAATGTGATGGCTGCGGTCGTTCGAGTAAGTGATTAAATGAGAGAAAAAAACTGTCAACAATGTTTGTGAACACTTTGTTTGAATTCGTTCGTTGTCTCACGACACAAATCGGACGTGGAATCCAAGTTGTGATTTCCAACTCAGATGTGACCTGCTGATTCTGAGAAGAAACAAAAGACAAAAACAAATAGTTTTGTGCGCTCGGTCTTTGTTCAAAATATTGGCAAAATTGACACGGAGGAAATGGTAAAGAATCAGCTGCTTCTGTTGCCATGGTGATCTGTTTGTTGGTGTGACTAAAGATTCGTTCATAGTCCTTTGTACCTGAATCGGCCTCTGTGCGCGATTGGCACAAAACAAACAAAAGAAAGGCGTCGTGACAAGTAGACACGTACTCAGGAGCAGATAGATGTTGTCAGTGAACATTTATTGGGTTGAATGCCAACAGAGACGTAGATATTCTACACTTGTTCAGGGTGTTGACAAATGAAAAACGAAACGGTTCACAAGGGAAACAGGGTCAAGGTGCATCTCTTCTGCACCACCAGTCTGCGTGGGTTCTCCAGGGTCGCCATGTGAGCTCTGTCGGAATACGTGCTCACCTGTTCCACGATCTGTCTCATCATCAGACAGAACCCATATCCACCGCCTCCCCCAAACCACCCTCCAGCCATGAACCCTCCCAGTGCTCCAGCGATGTGGCCGACAGCACAGATGTCAGAAGACAGTTCTCCACACGACTGTACCGTTTTCCTGGCGACAACACGACCAACCAGGAAGCCACAGAAACACCCAGCTACCATCCCACCAATTCCACCCAGCCAATTTCCTGCACGTTCGTCCACCTTTGTCTTGGGTCTGAACGTTTTTGCCAAAACAGAAATGACGCGCCCACCCACCAAAACAACTTTGGACAAAGTTTTCGCAGATGGGATCATTTCGCTTGTCTCTCCCAGAGCTGAATTTACGATTTCAATCACGATGCGACCCATTCCGAATGCGGTGATGGCTCCCAAGGTATTTCCTGCCAACGTTGCACCGAACATGCCACCGGAGGATCCGGCTGCCATCCCAACCACACCAACACCCAACTCGTACGCAGTTGTTTCGTCAACATTTTTGAGACAAGCACAAGCTACCACCCACAGAATGACAAAACTACTGAAATCTTGCAAGCCTCGAAAATTCATCAGTGGAAAGCTGTCACTCAAAGACAGAGAACCGTCATGATTGAGAGCTCGACGAAAGGTGACCAAGCCAAATGCGCCCAAAAATCCCAAAGCGGTTGCCCAAAATGCACGGTCCCCAAAGGACAAGCTGCCTCGAATGAATTGCAGGAGCCTGAGAATCTCCCCATTCCTTCTGCTCAGTTCCACCACCTGCGAGTGACGCTCATCCACAACAAAGAGTCGTCCGTAAGGATCACAGTGTATCCCGATGGGACACCACGAGGGACCTGTGCGAACCTGCCACAAACTGTACCCGTCCGAGAGACGCACTGTGTGCACCGTGGCAAGGGTGCCAATTGCCAAGTGGGTGAGGACAACAGTTTTCTGGTGTTCAACGTACGTCATCCCTGTGAAGGAACCCAGACACTGCAACTCTTCTGCAACGGTCAGTTGCGTTCTTTCGTTGTCCCAACCGAGTTGAATGATCTTGCTTGGGGACTTGACCAGAACAGAGCGTTCAGGTCCTCGACACATGGCCAGCACTCCGACGTTCCTGTGAACGATCCTCCAGGTGTGGGACCGCAAGTTGTAACACCAGACCGTCTCACACAGTTTACACGCCCGAAACACGCTCATCGCTGCATCTGAAGGATCTTGGAGAACAGACTCGGTATAGTGAAGACAGGGTGCCTCCATGGCGACATGCTGGGCCAAGAGTGGTTCTGCGGTCAAATCATGAAATTCAAAATGTCGTTGTCTTCCTCCATGCGCTCTGTAGATGAGTAGCACTGATAGATGGCCGGTGATGCTTGCAATTGACTCACTCTGCCTCTCACTGTACCTCGTAACTTCTCGCTTCTCACTTGTGTCGGCTCCCTGAAAAGGATGCACAGGGCTTGAACCACAGACGCCTCGGAATTGGGAAGCTCTGACCTCCAAACATGCCCTACTCCCGATGAAAAAGGTGTTTGATGTTCCGCCTCTGTGCAGTCGAGGAAGAAAACAAAGCAAGGACGCACACAAAGCGGCAGGCTGTTTTCAAACAACCGACAAACAATGAGATGCCAAACGTTCACTTGCAGTCCAGCAAGATGAAGAGAAAAGAGAGAGGATAGAGAAATTAATGTTGTGATAATTCATCTGCAGGTGCTTGCTTGCATGGTGTGAGAAAGTACAACAAACACACGTGAAATGTGCATTCCTGTACCTGGAAATGTGTCGCCTGCACTTGGCGCAGCAGCGACGAAGCCTCGGCCGCTGTGGGCCTCTGCTGGGGTATGGCGCAGGTCATCTTCCTGATCACCTCCCGAGTCTGTGACACTACGTCCTCACCGTCAGAGGGAGCCAGGACGTCCAGGGGCTCGTCTCCGTATTCCATCCGAGTGGCGATCACCTGACCTATGGAATCGCAGGCGTCCACGTCACTGGAGTGGTGCGTCTCCAGTTTAGGAGCGAGCGGAATGCGGCCTCGCGTCATGGCGAGGCAGGTGAGGCCCAGCGAGTAGATGTCGATGCTTCTGTGATACCTCAGTTCTTTGTCTTCATTCCAATGGAAGAACTCTGGAGCTTTGTAGGTCTGCGTTCCAACTGCGGTCTTCATGGCAGAAGTGTCTCTCTCCCTGTTCAGGATCTTGCTGAGGTCAAAATCGGTCAGCTTGGCCGTCTCCGTCCCATCAATGAGAACGTTGCCGGGTTTGATGTCCCTGTGCACGATGTCGTTGATGTGGAGATACTCGACCCCTCGAGCCATGTCCAGCATCAGCGCCAGCTTCTTCTCAAGACCCACAGACACTTCTTGGAAGTACGCATTCAGGTCCCCTCTGAGGCAATACTCCATGAAAGTCCAGATGGTACTTCCTTTGCAGCACTGCAAAACATCGTAGATCTTGACAACATTTCCGTGCTCCAGATGCACATAATTGGTCAAGTTCTCATACACAGATCGCCTTTTGCTCTCGTCGGCAATGTCCATGTTCTTGGCTGCGACCCTGGGTTCCTTTTTCGTTCGCTGAGCAAGATGCACAGTTCCGAAGCCGCCCTTTCCAAGCTGTGCAGAAGTGTACACAGTGTAATCCCCCACCTTCATCTCAGAAGGCATGTTGACTTGTCGAGTAACACTCACAACACCAAGCGACCCAGTGTGTGTGTTCAAATGGCGCCTGGAATGGGTCGAACGCATTTTTCATATTCACACAAAGATAAAGAACCACACCTTGGTTTTTCGTGTCTATTTTGAACTGATAGCGCACTCCTTGACAATTCCAAAACAATACTATCCTGTACTTCAGTCTCCACTCCATGGTGACAGGTGATTGTGACTCATTCGCTTTTGTTGGAAAAACCAGCACTTGATCCCAGACATACACGCACACACATTTTTATGAAAAGAATTGTCGATCGTTAAGCACACATCCAGAGAGTTCCGGGGGCCCAAAATCCAAAAAGTGACAGACGCTCCTTTCACACACAAATCGACAAACGTTTTTACACACACATACACGCACACACACACACACACACACACATCGTTTGCCTCTTCACTGTTTTCTCAATGGAAAACTGCAAGAGAGCTTCGGTGGCGTTTGGGCTCCTTGACCCTCTTCGCAAATTTGTGCTATTTATCGAGGGTTTCCCCTTCTGCAGAGTGCGGAATTCCTCCCCCCCCCCCGAACTTGACTCCTGGATCTGCTGGAGGAAAGAATGCTCGAAGTACTGACGCTCTTGTGCCGCACCCCAGATTGATAGCGGTTGAGAGCTCTTGATATGGTTGTTTCCGCCGATGCTGTGCTGTCGTCATCGCAAGATACAACCATTGTGCCGGAAGTGACGGGTGGATCCGGGGGGGGGGAGGAGAGTGGAGTTACACGTCACCAGCGAGGGTACCCGATTCCAGCTTCGACAACAACATGAGCCACCTTCACATGTCTGTCCACAGAACCTTGCACGTTCCACCGAGATCAAAGAAAAATCGGCATTGAAAAGTGGTCGACAAGATTTCCCCCAGAGGCCACAAGGTAAAAACACAAGTTTTTCACACGGGATTTTGTTTCCAAGGTCCCCTTGAGAAGGCCCGACATCTTCTTGACAATTCAGCGAAGAAAAACGTTGTTTTATTGGTTTCAAAGAATCTTTTCTCCACCTGTTTCTCTCTGAGAAATACGACTTTGAGCAAAGAAATGACATAATGTATGAAACGCTTCACATCAATTTCAATGTTCCTCCTACAAACTAATAACTGTTCGTCTCACATAACACTAACGAGACGGTGGCGTACAGCACAGACTTCGAGGGCGCGCGCAACAGCTGGCGTCTCCCACCCGTAGCGTCCCTGACGCCTTCACTCCGTCGTCTCACTGCAACGCCGACGTAACGACGGTGTCCAGTCCGCTGTCCCGCAGCGCGCGAATCAGCTGGCGTCGCGCCTCCACCGGGTCCCCGACGCCGTCGCGCCATTTGGTCAGGACGTCATGCGCAGCGTCTTCGAACTTGGCGTTTGAACCGAGAGCCGCTTCAATGGCGTAGTCAGGCACTCCGAGCGAAGTTCCCACCAGCTTCACCTTCATCTTGCTGCTGAGCTGTACAGCAACCTTGAGTAGCTCCAAAGGCGTAAGCGGGCGCTGTGAACGACAAAGAGATCAATTGGCCATGAGGCCTGGTTCAGATCACATTCGTGATGCAGTGCGTCCCTGTTCCAGTTGTGATCAGAGGCAGGTACTCGGTCTGGTCAAGGAACAACCAAATATCCGCGGTGCATAACTTCAAACGTGCACAAAATTTTGTACCTGCGACGCAGACTTGGGTGGGTGATGTTCTATCTGGAGATAAGGGGCTGGGAGACCACACACTCCCTCTTGATCCATCCATCTACGTGTTCGTGCCACTGCCCTCAACACAACATCACTCTGGACCCTGTTGCTATTCTTCCTGCTGGCTCCGGGGCCAGTCCTCACCTCAATCCCTCATTGGCTACAACTCCAGACGCTTCCACAAGTCTTCATCCTGCACCGCTCAGTATACCACACGCCCAGGGATGCTTCACAACTTACCTCAGACCCCTGGTCTCCAGCCGTCCCTACCGCAGGCCACTTCACTCCTGCAGCCTTGACCACTGCAGACCCCTTTTCGCCTGCAGCTTTCACCCCTGAAGGCAACTTCACCCCAGCAGCTTTCACGACGACCGGAGCCTTCACCCCTGCAGCCTTCACCACTGCAGGCCACTGCACCCCTGCCTTCCTCACTGCAGGCTCCTGTTGAGGCGCATCGTTCCCCATCAGGGTTTGCTCCGCCCGCTCCAGGTCTACGAGGCCAGGATGGTCTGTCACAGCTGTACGCAGGATCTCCAGAAGGGCCTGCAGAATATTAAATTGATGTCAATCGGATGCTCGCATCACTGCAGTACGTGCTGGTTCATGTTTTTTATTCTACGATCTGAGCCTCTTCTAGGTGGTGCAACCAGATCCTCACAGCTCATGAATCCAGTAGATCTGTTTGTTTTTGAGGGCTGAATTCCCAGCTGCAAAAGGGAAACAAACAATGTCTGTTCCCGCAGGAAAACAGGTCCTTTTGGTGGATTTCACAGGCCGCCAGGCCTCAGGGACACGCCATTTTTACCTTTGTTTATAAATTTGCCTTTTCATTCTTTCCTCAAGAGCAAGAGAACAAATTGTTGTTTTCGCGAATGCAGCTTGATGCTGGCGGGGACCAGTGGACGCACTCACCCCTCGCTGATCCGACAGGCAGAAGTTGTGGTTGGCCCAGGACAGAAAAATCTGCTTCTTATATTCTCCAAGATTATTTCTGAAGTAACTTCTCAAGTTTGCGACGATCTGGCGATCGAGGCCCATGTACTGATCGGCAAGTGTTTCCGCACTGGTCAGCGACACGGCTGCCCCCAGCTGGGTCATCTGTTGGTCCGTCAACTTTCCTCTCCATGCCATTTGCAGAAGGTGGAGTGAAGGCACTGGGGTAGAGCCTGGAATCAAACGGACTCATTTGCTGGAGGAATGAAAGCGGGATTCAGACCTGAGCCACACGCTCACAAACCCACACGAGCACAACCAATCTCACGTATTCCCTCCCTCCCTTCTTCACTCCATCACACAACACAACACATACACACACACAAACACAAACACACACACAAACACAAACACACACACACATGCACACACACACACACACACACACACACACACACACAAGCATGAGGGTGGGTCGGTGTGAGTGTGTTTGTGATCTCAACACGTGCAAGCGAAAAATACGTCAAGCTTCTTGCCTTTTCACTCTGTCCCGGCGTCTTTTCAGGACTGTTTACCTCTGATCTAAACTGGCCATGACCTGCGCGACGCAGAAAGCGCAGACCTCATTGACAGAGCCTGATAAGGTGTTGTCTGCTTTCATTTGTGTTTGTCCTCATCGCAAATTCCCACCATTGTAGACCGACACAGAACTACAGGTTCAGCAGGGTTCCCGCTTTTATGCGGGGTCGGAAAGGCCAAAGTAAAACGTGCACTCATGTTCTTCATTTCAATTTTCGTTATTCTTGAATTTCGCAAGCTGCATTCTTTTGATGTTTGACAAGGTACCCTTCAACTTGTCCCCTTCTCAGCAGAACCAGTGCCAGCGTGGCCAAACGCTTTCCTGCTCTTTGTGAAGTTTTCTGTTCCTTTCCCTTCATTTTTGTTTGCAGTTGGACAGGAAGTGGTGACATTCGAAATGCGCAGAACACTGGATTGTGGCAGCCGCTTGCATTGGACGCACTGCGGGAGGGTCCAGGCGGCTCTGGGAGTTCACCAGCGCTTCTCACTGAAACGACTCTGGTCGTTTGACGTGTTGGTGTTTCCAGCATAAACTTTGGAGACAAAGAAAGAAGGAAGGGCGTACGAATTTACCAGGACGAAATAACAAGGAAAGGGTTGGTTTTAACAACTTTATTTTTCCATTTGGCAATTTGGACATGCACTCCGAATCACTCAAAATCAAAATAGGTCGGTGTAAAGTCTAATTTGTTTCCTGTGCACATTCGTCCAACACCAGAATTGAAACTGAATGGTGCTCCAGTCAAACCGAGCTCGAATTAGCCGAGAATTTGCACGGACTGTGTGCAGAAAATAAACTTCGATAAAAGTGGCTCAGAGAATCGCTGTCATCGCACGGGACACGGTTGGTTTTACTTTCTGTGGTCCATGCAAACTGAACTAGAACTTCACAAACGTCAGCCTCGGTAACACAAAGACAACAGATGATTGACCTGTTGATTTCAAGCGAAATCAGGAGAGACAGCGGAACTCAGAGGACTCCCGTCACTCAGATCTTCTCGTTCCTCGACACCGGATCAAACCCTCCCCAACCCAACCCCCAAACTGGATTCCCTTTGGAATGATTCGTGTCTCAAGTCGGTTGGTGGATCTTTATGCAGTGATCCAAGTGTGACGTTATTTCTCAGAAGCAGCGCGGGACCCAAACACATCACGCACTATCTGCTCGTGCTTGCACTTCAACATAGCCTTTACAAGAACATCATAGGCCTCTTGTGGAGTTGCCACACGGCCCCTCCATGTTATGAGCATATCATGAGCTGCTTCTACAATATCTCTTTGCTTATTGTTTAAGATTCCCTGGATGGTGTGCTCCTCCAGGTCGAGGAGCAAGCCCACTTCGCGGATGTTCATCCTTTGCGCCGCAAGACGTTTCGCCACTTCCAAAAGCTGTATTGAGGTGAGCTCCGGCTGCAAAACACCGTGCGAGGTTGAAGAGTACGAGTAATTTCTTCACATTTCACAGGGGATGCATCCGTATCGTGGGTATATGTGTTCATGTCGTGTCGTTTTCATGCACCTTCACAACCAAATTTTGAAAATTTAACTGCGCAAAATGAGGGCAAATAACACCTGAGGTGTGAAGGAATCGGGTGAGGGAAGCTTCACCCCCATGCGCAACGAACATGACGGTTGACACATGGGGGTTGCGTCATTGTTGCGTATTTTGTAACCATGAAGAGTGACATCAGGAATAGACTTTTTTCTGACAGCACAGCATTGGGTTCCAGGTGAATTTGACGCCAATGTCAAAATTTGACGTCAGAAAATTTAACGCCGATGTCCCCTGTGGGGAAATGACTGTTGGCTTACCAAGCCGGGGATGTCAACAGCCTCGGTCCCGTCGCTCCCGAGGATTTTCGTCACCCGCCTCATGTCGATGATATTCTCATGCTGATCATTGGCTGCTTTCAGAATTTTCAAAAGGCACTGCAAAAGCAGTTGTTTACAATGGGCAGAGGAATGGCATACCACATCCAACTGTCATGACACCCTTTGCGGATCCAGGATTGGGGCAGGTGGGAGGTGTCGAATTCGGGCTCAGCCACAGTCTGACCCTCGGAAGTCCAGAACAGGACAAATTTGTGCTTCTCTATCAGTCGGATAATCAATTGTGCATGCAAGCCAAACAAAAACGGGCGTTCTGTTTCTTTTTGGTGAGGCCATTGGGTTTGGGCCGACGGCCCTGTGTACAGTGCCACAGTGGTGGAGACAGGTAAAAAATGGCGCCTGATGACGTCTGCGGTGATTCGAACCATGAGTAAACATTGGAATGCAAAAATAGTGGCATGCATGTGACACTCATAATCTCCGATACCATATCTCAAAGATTGCATTTTTCATACCCACCAAGAATCAGTGATGAAAGTTAAAATTTTTCAAGAAACAAAAAAGTCAAAAATGTACTTTTTGTGATTCTGAAAAAATTAAACATAATTGATCCACAAATGAATACCACTAAGTTAGTTGTAATGACTTTGCCAAACTACCATGAAAAGGAATTTGCGATCTGTTGAAAAAAATTTCCAACTTTTCACAACCTATTAGTCCATCAAAATCTATTTTTCAGCCCATTTGAGCAATCTTTGGAGGTCATCACACACCACATGGAACACACTGGAGTCAAACGCACTCAACCATCCAACACCCAAACTTGTACTCTTCAACTCTCATGCAACACAACCAAAGAAACACACCTGTCATCATGTGCGCAAACAATTTTTTCATTTTATGACACCTCACATTGATCCCAATTTTCATCTGACCATTCTCCACAAAAAGTACATTCATGTCACTCTTCCACATCAGAATTTCACAAACTTGGTATTTATCTGGA
>JAAUXT010089429.1_pt1 | contig 13161 bp, 12 predicted proteins | sample 7278171 | NCBI WGS metagenome assembly JAAUXT01 (sample SAMN14350112, study PRJNA611818) | marine sediment metagenome | isolation source: surface marine sediment (1.8m) | place: French Polynesia: Moorea | collected 2018-08
CATACCTGGCTGAATACACCAGTTCTCGTCTGATCACTGAAGTTAAGCAGCCATGGGCTCGGTTAGTACTTGGATGGGTGACCGCCTGGGAATACCGAGTGTTGTAGGCTTTTGTTTTCTTTTGTGCGCTGTGTCCACAAAGGAATTGTCCGTTTTTTGTTTTTGCAAAAACTTATGCACATTCTATTGTCAGATGCAGATGTCGCAGACTTTTATCTGGCATCAACTTTCAACTTCCGGTTTCGTCCAGTCGCACTTCCGGCTTGGCAGATCAGAAGATCCCGGGTTCGAATCCCACCAGAAAATTTTTTTCGTCGTGGACCAAGCACGTCGAGGGAGATTATGTTTGCTCTGTGAGCGCTGAAGTGACGGATTAGAAAGGCAGAATGAGCCTTTCGTTTTGTCACATCAACAGGTGTTCCCGGTGCCGGGGGCTCTCACGCCGCTCTGCACCCCCGCGGGGGTTGTTCTATCACCCTCAGAACACAAAGGCGATTTGTCTCTCGAGAGGCCGCACCGTGCATCGCGCCTGGAAAAGGGAAAACGTCTCAAAGGAGCGTTCAAACCATTGTCATTCACAGGGAAACGATAATCACGCATTGTGATGGTGATGAAGTTCCTACAGGCACGTTTTTCGGGGAAGAAGCGCGGCTGCAGTGCTGCGTGGCGGATCCAGGGGGTGAGCGGGTTCGGCCGGCCTGACCTCTCCAAATTTGTCACCTCCCGACGCCCCCCCCCTCGAGCCGCCGATGAGATGAGGTTGGCCTCCCCACCCAAGTCCGATCCTGGATCCTCCGATGTAGCTCCATTCAGGGTGCGCGGGCGGGGGGGGGGGGGTCAGGCAGGAAACGCGGTATCATGAGTTCTGGGATCTTTCTCTTTCTGATGGAGCCTCTTCACACGACAATTGAACGCGATGAGAGCGCTTTTAAAGGAACGAGTGTTCATCCCGTGAAAACCGCACATTTACCCCAATGTCTCCTCTTGTTCACACCAGCTGCTGGTTTCCCTGGTTCCCACCGCACCTGCGGGGAAAGTGGCGCCTCCACTATTAATCCCCGACCCGACACGGGCACGACACAAAGACTGACAATGTTAACCTGCGAAAAGGATAATGTTTTCGACCCCGGGGTCAACACTAGTGACCTTGTTGCACCAAGACGTGGGGTCGACAACAGAAGACGCGGTAACTATGGGGGATCAGTTACCGGGGCAACGCGACGACAGCTGCTGGCACGTTGCGTCTTTTTTGCGATTCTTGTACAGCACAATGTGAAAGCAACGATACATTTGTTTGGAGAAATCAAAAACAAATTTGCGTTTCCTTTTCGAATGTCGACCTTTTCGAATGTCGACCGGATCCCTCTTGTTGGTCGCTTCCCCCTTGACAAATGCTGGATTCTTGGGACGGTGCTGCAGGGACGGTGCCACCTCCTCCTGTATGAATGGGAAGAGGAACGGGCACTCACTGCATACAGGGGGAATGCGCCCAAACCCGCCATGCTTCAACATTCCATCAAAGCGCTCTGTCCCACGCTCTCGCACACAGACTGACGCAAAATCAGTTTCCAGTCAAGCATGCGTTTCAGTGTACCATTGCACTCTCCCACACTGAACCCTGGTTTGTGTTGTGTGTTGGGTTGGGGGGAGCGCACCTGTACCCGCGCGAGGGATGGAGCTGCGCGCAGTGGCCGCGGAGCGCGCTCAGACGCGCGCACAAACACACGCGTGCGCACCGCGCAGCAACAAACACGTGCGCCTTTTCAGTGTTGCATTCTCGCATCAGCTGTTTCGCGTGCAACATGTCTGCATGAATGGTGCGTGAGGATGTGAAACCAGAATGTCTCACTGGAAGGATACGCGCTAAATTCCCCAACAGCATCACAAAGCTCAAAGAAGGAGTGGAAGTGTGGGGTGCAAAAACTAAAATATCTAACTGTGAGGATATGCGCTGAATTTTTTAGCTGCTGCACACGTGAATGCTGCATGAGGATAAAATCAGGACAGCAAACTACAAGATGTCCCGCTGGAGTTTTCAAAGATTGTTCAGACAGCCGTGCAGTGAATCAAAACACTGAAAGCACAAACTGTTGGAGCAAAATGAAAGACAAACATAGTTTTGTGTGAAGAGAATCTCAGAGGATGTATCGCACCGGTGTCAGTGGCGAACGGGATGTTGAAATGGATGAGATACACAGAGTCGGGTGATTGGCAGGTCCGGTGATTGAAGCTTCAGATTGTTGACAGGTCTGGTGACTGACAAGTCGATGATTGACAACCGTGGGAATTTTGTGGAGAGTGGATGGAACAAACTCATCTCGAGTTCAGAGTCCGACCATAATCCCGAGTGGACTGGATCCGCAGACTCGACCTGGAGTGCGTGGTTGACTTGATCCAGAGTGGATTTAATGCAATGCCAATTCGAAGTGGACAAAGCCCGTGTGGACCCAATCCAGAACGGACTTGATCCCGAGTGTGCATAAAGCCTGAATCCGGAATCGCCTGGCGGATTGCTTGATGAATAAATCTGAGTTCTGACGGATCCATCACACCTGTGTGGCCATCTGGATTTTCTCTCACCTGTGCGGATTTTGTCCAGAGACCTAGGAAGATTGATCCAGAGAGACAGAAGGAGGGACAGGCAGAGGAAGAAAGGATAAATTCTGAGGGACGGAGGGAGAGAATAGTGATCCAGCACCGTCCACACCCGTCGAACTGAACCGAGGCAAGTGAGTGCTCCAGCTGTTGTTCGCGTTTTACGTCTGTCAGTTTCCGATGGGCTCGTTGTGTGCGTGTGCGTGTGTGTGTGTGTGCGTTCGCTGCTGTAGCGAAGGAGTGGTTTCCAACGTGGATTGATGTCCTGTTCCTGATCTCTCTTTACGAATTTCGCGTGCGTTCTGTTCAGCCGATCCAGAATCCGGGTTGTGGAGCAGGTCCCTGCCACCTGGACCCGCTGGAGCCCGATCTGGATCTCATGACGGATTTCGGATGTGTTCGTCAGATGCAGGTTCACCTGTTGCGACCTGTGAACGCGAGCTGAACGTCTGGAGAATGCTTCTGAAGATAGATGCCCTGAGACGACCCGGGGGTGGATCTAGGGACCGGCGAGGCCCTCAGCCCTCGAAATGTTCCCCTCTTTTCCGCGTCTCAGTCAAAGTTTAGCTTCAGACCTGTTCTGTTCCTGCACCCGGCCTTTGGTCTCAGTCTCTCGAGGTCTTGCTCTCAGAGGTTCAGTATTTGTGGGATGTTTTTATTTTCTGATTTGAGCGGGCCCCCGGGCCTCCTTGATCCGGAAGAGATCAGAGAATGGATGGATGCAGAAACGTTTCCGCGGATGATGGGTTGAACGGTGTTACTCAGCAGTTCTGCGCGCGTGCGCGCGTGACAGCGCGCGGGGTGCAAGATTTATCTGTTGTGCACTCAGTGACAACACGCGCGCGCTTTGAGCCTGACCACGCATGACCTGTGAGAACTTAGTGAGTAGCTCATGAGTACCGATTGAGTACAGCTTGAGCACTGAAGGATACAGATCTTTGATTCATTCCGTTGCACTTGCGCATGCGTGTTCATTGATTCGTACCACACGCAAATCGTACACACACACACACACACACACACACACACACACACACACTTTGTCGTGAGCACCACTATTCGTGCTGAAACTTTTGTCCATTTTCATACACGCGTGCGTGCGTGTGTGTGCGTGCATTGATTCAAGTAACAATTTCCTGTGAGTACTTCCTCATTCAGTTCCCGTGCATGCACGCAAGTATTCTCTGATTCATGTGCTCACATTCATGTGTGCAGCATGCTGGCGTGCATGAATCTAATGACTCAGACAAGCCATCATATTCTCGTGAGTACGACATCGTGAGTACCTGCACGTGTTGAGTATTCAAACTGGGATGCTCACCGAGTCTTGTGCATTCGCGTGTGCGTGCGTGACTCACCACCACAAATATTACGAGAGAGAGGGAGAGAGAGAGAGAGAGAGAGAGAGAAAAAAAAAGAAAGAAAGAAAGAAAGAAAGAGAAGAACAGAGATGGAGAGAAGAGAAGACAGCAAGAGAGTGAGAGCGTGCGTGTGTGTGAGTGCAAGAACATTCGTGTGTGCGTGTGACCGCCTTGGTGTGTCAGCGTGTTCTTGCATCGTGACGTCGTGACAGAACTTGACGACAACACTGAACTGCATGATACTGGTGAAGAAACGAGAGAGACCAGCTGAAGGGCGAACAGATTGCCAACTGAAAACATCGTGTCTCATTCAATCCCAATTGCCATGACAACTCGAATTTCGCGTTTGTTTGTTTTGCTGCAGACTGGATCCTGCAGCAAACAAGGAAAACGTCCAAAAGTAAACAGTTTGTTTGCCTTTCATTGAAATAGAAAACAAAACACTGTCATTGTCGTGATGATCCTCGTCAATTTCTGGAGAGACAGGGGCACGGGAGGAGGGGTTTCCCGCCCCCCCCCCAATGGGTGGACCGTGCTGTCTCTGCAGCTGCAGCGCCATCCCTGCAGCGCGCTCCCGGCAGCGCCAGCCCTGCAGCACCGTCCCTGCAGCGCCATTGTAGCAGAGCTTTCCTCAACACCCAAGATTTCTGGTCTCCTGTCAGGTTGAGGGTTCGCAGGTGTCGGATCCGAGGGAAGCCGTTGAGATTCGGCGCCCGCAGCGAGCGAGATGGAAACCGAGGGCTGATAAAAGCTGATAGGATACAAAACCCCCGAGGTGATAAGAGAGAGACCGTGCCGGGTGATAAGATGCTGAGAGAGAGGCAGGCAGAGAACGAACTGTTTGTGTTTGTTGCAAGTCTGTTCCAGTTGGTCTGCGCCATCTCAAAGATTCAAAGAAGCACAAGAGAGTTGTCCAGGTGTTTCAAAGCAAAGCTTGGAGCGTGAACCCTGCGTGCAGACCCTGGATCTGTAACTCCCCCCCGGGTGGGACTCTGCAGACCCTGGGTTCACTGCTCCCACCGCTGACCCCTGAAATTTTCATGTGTTTGAGGTGTATAATCTCATAAAAATAACGAGTGATTCGCCTGGCGCCCCTTTCACCTTTTCGATATCAAACACACGATGACTTCAAATCGCATTTTTATTCCTTTAATCCAAGTTATCACGAAACAATAATTTGGCGCGTATCCAAGTTTGGCACGTCGCAACGGCGCTGTTGCCCCCGGCGACGCGCGCACTATCACGCAGCATCGTTAACGCGTTGTTAACGCGTGTTAAACGAGCGACGAGTTGCCACGGCGACACGGAATGGGGATTTGATGGCAGAAAGAGAGTTTGAAGTTGAAACAGCTGAAAGCGATGCGAGAAACGTGAGGTCGACATCGCTATGACTGAGTCCGGCTGGACGCGCGAAAGGCACGACGCAAAAATCCACTCAGTTTCGAAAATGTGCGTCTGGAAAAATATATTTGCGTCGCGCTGTCTTTTCGCTGATGAGCCCCAAGTTTTTCACATCAATCAACGGGTGGGGGGCGATTTCGCCCCACCTGGCGACTCTTGAAAACCCGTCGGTTGATGCATCTGGTTTTCCACCCGCCCCCCTTCTGCTACGTCCAGACACCTGCAGCTGCTCCAGGGGACCTGACTGGCAGACAAAATAAATGAACCCTTCCAATTCTACACCTCAGACGCAATCTATTTCATTTTGCGCTGTCAGAATTTCAAGGTTGGACTTTAGGGGTGGGGCCGTCTTCAGGTTGAGGCCCCGACCAGGTTCCTCCCCCCGGAAGGTTTGGGCGCACCTCTTGATCTGGATCTGCAAGAGGCTCCCACCTGTTTCTCAACGCTGTTAAGCTCATTATTTTCGCTAATCACCCCAATTTACAGACAAGCTCAGCGCCTCAGCTGAGATAAGATAAGATAGGACATTTGAAACGGGTCTGCAGGAATTTCCCTGCTGCAGGGCGAGGAAAACTCCAAGAACGCGCATCTATAGTGTTGCAAATTGATATCATATTTTTCAAATTGCGGAAACACCTCACCAGTGCACACATTGCACAAAAGTTCAACTTTGGTGTAGACTGCCCGTTTCACGCACGTTTTGCTTTTGTTACAAGAGAAGCAGCTGTGAGTAGATTCCACCCGCCCTCCTCTTTCTCCACCAGAAATGAAGAAAAGAAACAGGGAAACAGGGAAAAGAAAGGAAATAGAAGAAAGACAGACTGTTTGGAAAAGAAAGACGCGTGTGGGAGCAGCTGCGTCAGGAGGAAGGTGTGGTCACAGCGGTCTCCTGTTACAGGCGGGTTCACGCTGGGTGCGGCACCCACTGCGTCGTTCAGTGCGGCCGTCAACAAACCACGTTGTGCCACTGACTCCAAAACTCTGCAGTCACGATTCAAAGCAAACACGGCCAAAAGGCCCGCGCCTCCACCAATAGACAATTTCCATTGTGTCCACAAAATGGGCAGCAGTTTTGGCAGTGCGCCCACAGTGCATCCACAGTGTACCCACCCTTCTCTTTGTTGTACCCGTACCCACCAGTGAAGATTACCCACATCAATACCCTCGAGGGTATTGGAAGGCCCATATCCAATTATCAGCCCTTATCAGTCCGCACCCTTTTATCGTTATCGGCAGATAACGACAGGATTTTGCCATCTGAGAAATTTGTGCACATGGATCGGCCGCAATGCTCCCAGGGGCGGATCCAGGGAGCAGTCCTGCTGACTTCCGGAAAATATATTTGTTCCCTCGCAGTCCTTTCCATTTTTCGTGCTGCCACCCAAAAGGAACAGATCCAGGATCAGGCCCGATGAAGAGGGACCCCATGCCTGGGACGGTGTCGGGGGAGGTGATTTTGAGGGTTTGAATCCGTGGGAGGTGATTTTGAGGGTTTGAATATTTCTCAGGTATCATGGGAGCTCACTCCCTACAGTATCTGCTGTTCCTCGACGGGGGGAGGGACAAAATTCCGGGCTTCCATATTTCTGGGGTCAGACCCAGCCCCCTGGATCTGCGTGCCACTGAAGCAACACTCTTTCAAAACTTTCCATCAGCAACACGGCTGTAAAGTTCCTCAATGTTCCTGGCCATTCTGAAAATTTTATGACCACCTGATCACAAGAGCCAATCATCGTTAATGTGTCTAATACGGCGGAATCCTATAGAAAAGCGCGGGGGCTCCTCACTGTAATTATGACCATCATAACGGAGATGCGAGGGAGGCGCTGATGCGGCCTCGTCACGACACGTCAATTACAGCGCGCAGGTGCCGACGCGTTGTGGAGGCTGACGGGTGTCGCGTTATGCGGGAGATGGGGATGCGCGTTGCGTGATGCAGTATGAGGGTCAATCCAGGGGCGGAGTCACAACGCCGTCCTCCCAGCACCATCATCACAACACTGTCCTCACAGCGCCGTCCTTACAGCACCATCCTCCCAGTGCCATCCTCACAGCACCATCCTCACAGTGCCATCCTCACAGCACTGTCCTCCCAGTGCCATCCTCACAGCACCATCCTCGCAGCGCCGTCCTTACAGTGCCATCCTCACAGCACCATCCTCGCAGCGTGCAGGTGCCGTCGCCTTCTGCGGGAAGGGGATGCGTGTTGCGTGTCACCGTTTGAGGGTCATTCCAGAGGTCAGGGGATGTCATCTCGAAGCTGTGTCCATAATCCCACTTGTGGCGCTATCCTCTCTTCACTCTTCTCAAGATGCGTAATCGTGTCGGTGGGGGGGGGGAGGGGGAGCCGCGTGTGTGTTCGTGGTCACAAGCTGAGAAAGGCTCCATCAGGCTTCTGGCCCTCGTAAATTGCGGCGTGGTGAAAATGATGAGAAAGTGACACACGAGAGACGAGAGAGACAGGCAGACAGACAGACAGACAGACAGACAGACAGACAGACAGATAGATAAAGAAAAGCTGAGCAAAGAAATAAAGAATAAAATAAAACAGTGCGCACAATCATGAGGGGTTTAGACAGAGACAGAAAGAGAGAAGAGACAAGGAGGGAGATCGCTCGCCTCTTTGAGTGAGAGGTTGGAGCCTTTGGTCACGCTGAAGGGAGCAGTCTTCAAAACGCTTTGACTTCCTTTGTCCAGCGATTGTCCAGCACTTGACCCTTTGTGTCACGATGACCACAGTTCCTTTGTCCGCGCCCACTGCCCACCGGTCTGAAGGGCTCCACTCCGAGTTCGCGCTGTGTGGCCAGCGACGTGGTCAGTTGGGCAGGTGTTTGAAGGTCAAGTGCCCGAGGTCCGGACGCGAAGGCGTGTTTCGCGGTGGGTGCGTCATGAAGAGGTTCGTGCGTTGCGCGTGGCGTCGCTGCGCACGTGAGTGGCGCTGCGTCGCACTGTGTACGCAGTGGTACAAGTATTTTGTGGATGACACAAAGAAGTGCATGTGCAGTGCAGTGAAGCTGCGGGCGACGCAATCAACGTGACACGGGTCTGAAAGAACGCACTGCGTCGCGAGTGACGACGCAGGCGCAATTGGACTTGGAGAGACGCGAGACAGACGCACCCAGTTGGACGCAGCGTTCATTCACTTTGTCCGCCCCACCCCGCGATTTGTTTTCCATTGTCTCGCAAAAAGTCGCATTAGTCGCGCAAATCTGCACAGCAGACGCCACGTCACCTGTCGCCCCTGGCAACGCGATTCGCGACGCAGCGCACACATGGCAACCAAACACAGCATCACCGAACCTTTAATTTGGGGTGTTTTCAAAACACAAAATGACAAAGGCTGAACAACAGGCAACAATCAAGAGGCGGGTTTTTTAGGCAGACACAGGTCAAATTTTGGGTCATTGAGATAGTGAAATCAGCGATTTTAATTTCATGGGTTGAATATGAAAGGAAAATTAAAGGTGACTCTCTGATTGATGTCGCTCAAAGAGCGTCAATTTGATTGAATTGGAACAAGTTTTTTGTTGCAAATAAATGCCTGCAAAATCGCGCGAGACACGCGCAACAAGCACACACACGCGCACAATGACACGCCACACAACACTTTGCAGGCGGTACAAAGCGAAAGGTGTGTTGTTCATCACTGCACAAAAATGATGTTTTCAAAAAATTGACGAGAGAACCGAACAGGACAAAAGTTACGTGTGTGCGTGTGGTGCATGTGGTTTGTATTTGGTGTGTGCACACGCGCGTGCGGTTTTTCCCTTAACCCTCTCTGTGGCTCCAGGCCTTTGCCCTGCAAGCCTGCAGTTTTTACCACGAAAAAAGGCAACGATTGAGGGTTGTGTTCAGTTTGTTCCTGAAGGAAGAGTGAAGCCCCGTCTGTGTCTCGGGGTTGGGCCCCTGGGTACAGCGGACAGGGCGCCCTCTGGATCCACGAGAGGGATGAGAGAAATTCCACGTGCGCGGTCAATTTGTTTCAGCAGGTGATGCTTCTTTCCATTGATTTTCGATGTTTGGGATCGAACCGTGACCCGGGCGTGGGAGCGCGGGGCGTGTTGGCACCACACCACCGGGTCGGCCCGGGACGCCTCGCATGAACTGCCGCTTGAAGTGGTGCGCGCACCCTACCCACACGTGCGCTCACACGCACACTTGTGGTATGACACACGCACATGCACACACACGCACACCCTTGCTCTCTCTCTCCTCTCTCTCTCTCTCTCTCTCTCTCTCACACACACACACACAAATAAACGCACAGACACACACACACGCTTTGATACACATACTCTCTCTCTCTCTCTCTCTCTCTCTCTCTGTTGTGCGTTTCTGTCCTGGAACCACTGCAGTGCGTGTGCGTGCGTGTGTGGTGCAGTGTGCGTGCGGGTCCTGGATCCACTGCAGCTCCGGAGTCCTCCTTGATCGGATCAATACAGCGCGGCTCGTTAATGAGGAGTTAATTACGGGAACGAGTTCGTTTTCCCCGAGCGAACCGAGTGAACCGCGAAGCGACGAGTCGAACACGTGTCGCGAGCACCACGCGTGAAACCGCGGGCGATGCGGCGCCGTCCTCGCAGGGGACAGGGCTGAGGCTACTGAACCGGGTTTGCAGTGTGGCAGACAGACCTTGTGTGGACAGGGCCAAACGCACTGCAAGGACGGTGATGCACTGTCAGTTCCATGTTGCAAGGGTAGAGCTGCAGCCTCAACCGACACTGTAAGGACAGTGCTGCAGCTTCAGTTCCATGTATGGCAGTTCCACACTGCGGGGATGTCGCTGCAGTTTGAACCCAACATTGAGGACGGCGCTGCATCCTCAGCCCATGCAATGCTGAAGGGATGGCGCTGCGTGAGGGACGGATTTGCTTGACACGTGTCTCATCATCCTTGAAGCGTCGTCGCAACGTCACAGCTGTTCTCTTGCAGGCACGTCGCTGCGTGCACTTAAAGGGGCTCGGGGATGATGAAGATCCAACACTCTTTAGGTGTGTGTGCGTGTGTGACTACAGGTATACGTGCGTGTGTGAGGGTGTGTGTGTGTTGGTGTTTTCTTGTGTGTGCGTGGAGTGTGCGCGTGTGCATGCTCTTGGCCCATCCCCATCCTGCGAGGTCTCGTGGAACCCTCTGTGACTGAAGGAGACACGTGTGGGGCCTCTCATGCAGGCAAAAGGCAAAGTGATTCCACCCCATGGCTGCAGGGGGCCCTGTGGGTCTTCCAGGAATCCCCGCAAATCCACCCTTGAGGCCCCGTGGATTCCCGCTGAGGGCCCCTTGGATCCCTGTGGATCCGCCCCTGCTGCAGAGCGCTGCGCCTCTCCATGTAAATCATACATCTGATTGCGACATTGATCAGAGTCGCGCGGAGGGTCGGAGATGATACTGAGTCACGAGTCGAGATCGATGTGCGAAGCGGCGTCATCTACGCGTCGAGCAGCACAGGTGGAACCAGGGCCGGATCCAGGGTCCGGTTGAGGTGGGTGGTGCACATTTCTGCCGCTAACCTCCCTTGGGATGCCAAGGCTAGATGCCTGAGGCTATGCATTCTCTACAGCTCCGCGGGCCCTGGACTCCCGCAGACCTGGCGTCGCCTCACTGGTCTGGACCCTGGCCTGCCCTGGTCCAGCTCTTGTGACCCGGACCCCAGCGGCTCCCAACACCAGGACCACGGGTCCCTGACTGCCCCGGCCTCTCCTGGGACTCCTGGGTGCCTCACCCCCTCTGTGCGGCGGAGCCCTGGTCGCCTCTGGCGCCCCGTGAGGTGAGTCAGCGCGCGCGTGAGGTGCCGAATAGTTGCGGTTTTCAAGTTCACACTGGAAGCATTGCATAATTAATGAGAGGGTTCACACCGGATGCGTCGTGGATCCTTCTGGATGCGTGGGCACTACGTCGCCCTTTGTGTTGACTAGGGACTGGTTTGCACAGAACGCACAATTGTGTCCATTACCCGCAAAACCACGACAGAGCTGACGCAAACAAGTTTTGATTTCCAACAAAGGAGTCTACATTTCAAATGCTGATGGTGTCAAAACAGTTGTGTTGCTCTGCGCGTAAGTTGAAACAAGGCCAGATGGCAAGACTGGTTGACGCTGAGACCCGCCCGATCTCATCCTTGATCCATCCCAGAGAAGGTGAGACTCAGCTCCATGGTGGAGAAAGTTCAATGGGCGCCCAGTGGAGGATCCTGGGTCCCAGGAGTCCCCCTCTCTCTGAAAACTTCATACATTGGGAGCTGCCCCAAGTGGATCAAATCCTGAAGAGACGCATGCACCCTCTGAGGCCTCTGCCATGGGGTCGACCCCAATGGCGTTGTCCCCTTCAAAACAAAACCGTGGGTCCACCTCAAGAAAAGCGAGGCGCTGTCCCTGTGCCTTCAGACAGCGCGGCGCGTCCTTCAGCGGACCTGGCGTCGTCTTCTCGCGTTATCTCGTGAGGATCACGTCAGCGTCGCGAGTCACGTGACGTCACGTGATCCGTGTCTCGTGGTGGTCTCGTAGATCTCGGGCTCAGATCGAGCTGACGGAGAGAGCCCCATGTGAGTGACAGGGTCGGGGAGCAACCAGCCTGCAGTGCCGTCCTTACAGTGTAGAACACGCGTAGCAGGGCTATACACCGTGGAACTGAGGCTACATCACTGTTTTGTCATTTGGAGACTGAGGATACAGCGCCATCCCTGCAGTGAGATTTTCAGTATCAGCGCCATCCTTGTAGATGTTAGCTGAAAGGAGGGCGCTGCCTTTCCCCTGCACTCTGTGAGGACTGCGCTGCAGCTTCAGGTCCACACTGCGAGGACTGCGCTGTCGTGTTTCCGTTGATGTGAGAGATGGCGTCTCGGGTTCGCCCCGCGTCCTTTCACACGTCAGGGGGATTGACACGCAACACGAAAACTCTCCCAGGGTGACACCAGATCCCGAGATACCAGCCCCGCCCCTCAGCGGATCCGGGGGCCCACCCTGCTGTCTCAGGGGAGGATCTAGGGGCCCAGCCTGTACTCTCAGAGGTGGATCTGGGGGCATCCTGCTCTCTCAGAGGAGGATCCGGCGCACACCCTATCTCTCAGGGGAGGATCTGGGGGGCACCCTGTTCTCTCATAGACGGATCTTGGGCCTGCCCTGTCCTCTCAGGGGCGGATCCACAATCTGAACCGAAGGGGTCACTACAACACTTTTCCAGGGCGACCCAGTGTGTCTGACCCTCTGACCCCAACCCCACCCAACAGCAGCAGACGGTGGTGGCCAAGCCCGACATGTTGCAGGAATAGTGGCCAACGCCCGCTTGTTTTGTGCTGCAGGTATGAAAAGGTTTTGTTTCTTTCCCAGTGTCGGCTCCGACCCAAAAGCCTGGGAGGGGATCGCGGTCAGATCCAGGTTCTGGTTTCAGTTGGGAGTCGAACCCTTTGGGGGCCAGCTGCTGACAAGTTAAGCCTGACATTGTTGCGCTTGCATTGCAAAAATATCACATTCATGTGTGGCCCTGGTCACAGTTGGGTGATTTCGGTACTTTTGAGGGAAATTTTTGGACCGCACCAGGTGAACGGGTCTGAACACCATTGTCATTTTCCCATTTCCTCGAGTTTGTATTGTGAGCTTTATTTGGATGGTGGAGGCTTGGAGAGGTTTGCAGTCGGGTGCGCAGATTGTTCCGACCGGCTGCCGCACTCACCCCGCTCCGTGAGTGAAACAAGATGAGTAATACTCATAACAACACAATAAGACAGAGGGCGAAGGGGCGGATTCGAGGGCGCGCGGGGGCGGGGGGGGGGGGGGGGGGGGGGGGGGGGGGGGGGGGGGGGGGGGGGGGG
>JAAUXT010099379.1_pt1 | contig 13160 bp, 10 predicted proteins | sample 7278171 | NCBI WGS metagenome assembly JAAUXT01 (sample SAMN14350112, study PRJNA611818) | marine sediment metagenome | isolation source: surface marine sediment (1.8m) | place: French Polynesia: Moorea | collected 2018-08
ATCAAATTGAAGGGTTTTGCACGCTGATTCTTATGGTACCAGCGGTTTTGAGATTGGATGTCTGTGGGCCCCGGAATTTGATGTCGAAGTTGGCCAACATGCATGTCGACTGTCGATCGTCCAGTCAGCACCTCCGAATCGGACACAAAATTTGGATTTGCTCAGCCCACAGAAGGAATTGAGGGTTGTCCTCTTTGCAGGATCTGGCCCTTGATGTTCTCCGCGTTGTGTAAAAAAATGGTTGAAATCAGTCAAGTAGTTTTTGAGATATGAATTTTGATGTGTTTTACTGGTTGGGCGAACATGTGTCGGCGGACGTGCGGGAGGGGTCTGTGTGTGTGTGCGTGTGTGTGTGTGTGTATGTGTGTGTTCAAATCACCGTGAGCTCCATGGAGCTGTTTTTGTCAGGTGGGGTCAAAGTTTGGTTGCAAATTTGGGATTTTGGGAAAGTATTCAAAATGGATATTCGGCAAAAACAGCTTCATGTGCAACTGAGTACAAGTACATTTGGTACATTTGGGTGCATTCTAAATTTTCTGAATACAATATAGATACCTGTAAAATGTGATAATCACAGCACTTGACCAGAACAAGAAGGGACCTGAATACACAGTGACCATAACACATGGTGACCAGAACACATGACCGGAATGCACAAAAGATCAAGTTCAAATTCAAATCACCGCGAGCTCCACGGAGCTATTTCTTCTTGTCTTGTCCGGTTCACATGGGGTCTCAATTTTACTAATCTTCTTCCGCATGTGAGCAGGCTGAGGAGTTTCACTTTGGCCGCTTTTACAAAGGGATTCTTCTGGGACCCTGGTATCCAGAGTCTGTATATGCCATCCGAACCAAGAGCCCCAGTTTTGAGATACCTGTAGGCTCTCCATTGGCTTTGGCTGGTCTTCCTATCTTGAGAATTTCACGTTTTTGTATTGTGGCTTTGACACGTTCGCCGTCAAGCTCGCGTGAGCTCACACAGAAAACTTGTTTCGCCGCGGGAATGATGATGCTCTCCACGCATCGAGGGACTGAAGATTGGCACAAACTTTGTAATATACGAGTACAGCGCGTTCACGGGCGCATAAAACTTGTGAACTTGCCAGAATTCAATCCATGACTCCTGTTAAAAAGATAAAATAGAAACAGCGCAAGTGAAATGGAAATCTTGACGAACGACAATGTGGATGCAATCAAGCAGACAAAGGGCGCCTTGTTTCTTCTTATGCTCTTACTTCATGCCGAGATGATCTCAGCTACAGACAACGGAGCCAAAGGTAAATTCTTTATCGTCACGAATCCGGCAAACCAGTTTTGTTGACACCAGTCGTGTCTCTTTGTGTGCTCCATGTTATTTTCAAAGTCTTGGTCTCATACATTTGGTTTGTTTTTGGGCCATCATCTCTTCCGATCGTGTTGCACCGGCCAAAAGTGTGGTCAATTTTCAGCTTCAAGCTGGTTTATTTCTGCGGCTGGAACTGATTCTCTGAACTGTGGAGATAATTCGATTTTTCCATGCAAGACGCTGGACTGGTTACTGAGCAGATTCTACAATACCTCCTTTAAACTGAACTACACATTTTCATTGCACTCAGATGTTGATCTTTCTTTCAACAAAGCTATTCAGGTTTGTTTGGTTACTGCTATTCTTTTTTATTTTTGGATACATTTGATTTCTTTTTTCACTGTATATTGGAGATTATATTCCATCAGAAAAATCACCCTTGGATACTCACCTGTGTGATATCAGTCCAGAAGACAAGACAAAACGAGACAAGACCAAGTATTGAACTGATTAATGTGGAAGGACTGACCTCACCCTGGTCTTTCATTGGTGTAAATCTGAAAGTTGATCACTGCAATCTTTCAAGAAGTGAGGTGAAAATTCTGTGTGATGAAGAAAACTGTATCACAGAATTTCACACAAGTACATTTTGTTTTGTGTCTGCAACAAAGAATGCACATTTAAAATTTAGTGATTGCATATTTACCTGTGCTGATATCTACAAAACTGCTATCATAATTGAGGACAGTAATGTTATAATTGAAGACAGTACTTTTGAAGGTCAACCAGAAAAAGCCCTGGGGGCCATACTGCAGATTTCAAAATGCTCTCTTCACATTTATAGATCTCTCTTTCAAAACTTCAGAATGAAAAGTGGTGTTCTTTTGCTTTCAAACATCAATCAAGTTGTTTTACAAAAATGTGTTTTTCAAAACAATAGTGCTGCAGTGGAAAGAATGTCCATCATCTCGATGAAAGAAAGTTTCAGCATTAAGATATCAGGATGCAGATTTACCAAAAACATGGCCCCAAGGGGGGGGGCCACTGTGGGTCTTGAAAGCTCAGACAGTGGTTGTATCCGACAGTCTTTTTCAAAATAACTCTGCATTGCAAGCCCCGGGAATATATGGGGAAGATGTAGCCTGGCTGTCTGTGCAAAACTGCACTTTTGCATTCAACAATGCAAGAGGGGGAGTGATTAAAACTGTGAATTCTCAGGGAGTCATACAGAAATGTGATTTCAAAAGTAACACTGGCACCAGCATGGGTGTCTGTGTTACCTTGGAAAAGTCTGCAAAATTTTCTGTTCAGAGCTCATTTTTCTTCAACAACACCGGCACTGACAAAGGAATCATTGCTCTTGATCAAAACACAACTGGCTACATCCAACATTGCAACTTCAAACAAAACAAAATTGTCTACGGAACTGTTTTTGTACGGAATTCTTCCATAGTATGGGTCACACATTCCAATTTCTCAAACAACACAGCAGTAAATGGCGGTGCTGTTTGTGCAGAAACCGAAGTTGAGCTTCACCTGAAGTTCATCAGATTCGAAAACAACTTTGTCACCGGTAGTGGTGGCAGTATCTATGCTGTTCGGGGGACCACAATCGTTGTGAGAAGGTCGGTGTTTGTGGCGCAAGGGGCTGCTTTCAGAGGTGGGTGTTTCTACACAGAAAGCACCACCCTGAACTTGACAAGCAACTTATTTCTCACCATAAGTGATGATATTTTAAATGTGCAAGGAAACTCAAAAGTCACAATTCTAAATTGCTCAATCTCAAATTGCAACAGTTCCTTTGTGAAAGCCTTCAGCTCTCATGTTATGATATCAAACTCAGTCATTTTCAATAACACAGTGGTTAATGATGATTTCCTTTATCTCTCATGTGGATCTGCTTTGAGTATTTTTGATTCTTCCATTTATCAAAATGTTCAAGCTTCAATCAGCGCAGGTGTTATGATAAGAGCTGTGTCAAATAGTTTCTTCAAGATCAGAAGCAACTTTCTATGGAGTAATATATTGTATGGATTTGCTGTTGTGACAAATGGAAAAGCTATTGTTCAAAACTGTGAATTTGAAAACAACAGTGCAACATTCCTCAGCATGTGTACTTTGCAAAGCAAGAGCCAGCTTCTGGTTGAACAATCAACTTTCAAAGGTAACACAGGACACCAACCTGGAGCAATAGTGCACGCCACAGACTCGTCTTCAGTTACATGGGAAAACACTTTAGCAGTGGACAACAAAGGGACAGCCGCCGGTAGTGGTGGTGACACTGGTGGAGGTGTATTCTTTGGATCAACAACAAACACTACAATCAAAGATTCCACATTTTTGAGGAACGGCTGCAACGATCCTGGCCTCGCAGCTCGTATATTGTGCAATAAGCCATGTTTTCTGGAGATAATTAACTCTTCATTGACAAACAATTATCCTTTTGGATCAGAGTTTTTTCTGCAGAATGTGACACACATAAACATAGAAAGTTCGTCTTTTCTCTTGTCGGAACATGAAAGGCTCTTTTTCATAGAAGGAACAGGAGCAACCACAATGAGAATTTCAAAATCAGAATTCAGGTCAAGTGGCTCTCCAGCACAATTGCGACAGCCTTTTCTGTACATCAAAAATAATGACGAACAGACCCTGAAGCTGAACATTCTTACGCTCAATCTCACAGTGAAAAATCGTCATCAAGCCATACATTCTGAAAACTCATCTGACTTTGTGCATCGCATGATGAAAGGAGGTTTTCTCGCATGCCGGGAAGAACGTGTCATGTTGACACACAGTGAGACGGCATACTCTTCTCGTAAGTGAACCCCTTGAGCTCCCCATGCAGCTTCCTAAATGTTGACAAACACTGCAACAGTGTTCATGCATTTATTTGGTTTGGAGGAGGGTCTTCAATTTGATGTATCTTGTTTGAATTTCAGTTCTTCCTGTACGGTGCCACGAGGACTGTGATTGCCATTACAACCAGACAGTTCAGTCAAATATTTACAACTGTTCTGTGTCAAATATGACCTCGCTACCTACAACAGTGCCTGAGGACACCAACATTCTTGTTTTGGAAAACAGTTATTTGAATAACCTTTGCAATTCACCAGACTATCTCAACAAAATCAGAGAAATGATGCTTCAGCAAAGTAATGTGTCTCTCATTTGCAAAAATTTTGTCCGTGGTGTGAATGTATCTCAAACATTGAAAGTGATAAACCTGGCAAAAAACAAAATCCAAAAAGTTCCAAAATCTCTCCCGTATCTGTTCAGTTTGGAGCAATTATGGCTTGGGGGAAATCCTGTCCATTGTGACTGTGACATGGCGTGGATGAAACATTGGCTAAACAATTTAAATTCGACATTGACGGCTCGCATCATTATGGATAAAGAGAAGATGAGGTGCAAAAGTGGAAATTGGATTGGACAACAAATTTCTCAATTGACAACCACAGAGTTTGTGGACAAAGGTTGTTTCCCAAATTGGACAAAAGTTCAGAAAATATCAGTTGGGATTGCGTCTATTGTGGCTGTCTTGTTGATTGTTGGTTCTACATACGCAACAAAAAGGCGACATGAATTGAAATTCTTTCTGTATTATTATTTTAAAATGGACACGATACCTAAGGATGATCCAAGTGAGGATTTAACAAACGTTGAGTACGACGCTTTCTTCTGCTTCTGGTGAGAACCTTTGGTCAAAGGCCTTCCTTGTTCAGTTTGACTGCATGTACACAGAACCAGATTTGCTTTGGCTTTATGGTTTGACCCAAGGTGAAACGTTGAGTACGACGCTTTCTGCTGCTTCCGGTGGGTTGTTTAGTCAAAATACCTTGGTTTCGCAATCATGTTTGCGTTTTCCTTGCGCAAAATTCGTTCTCTCAGCTCAGGCAAAAATTTGTACTTGCCGCACTTGCACAGGTCTTGCACAATATCAGTTCTGTTGTACCTTCGGAAAATTTCGAGTACTCTGATTCTCAGAAGACTCTCGCAACAAAGACTGTTTTATTCTGACATGAATTCAAATATCAATTTCAGTCAAAGAGATTTTCCGTGGGTCAAAAATGTTTTCATGGACAACATCATGCAGCAGAAATTTAATCTTGAAAGGAAATACGGGTTTCGGCTCCTTATTGCCCAGAGAGACTGGTTAGCTGGACGAACTATTCGATACAACATTGCTCAAAGCATTGCAACCAGCAGAAGGGCCATCATCATTTTGTCCAGGTGAGAAAAATCTGTCTTTCTTTGATGGAAACTTAGGTTTTGTTTCTCAGAGTGAAAAATTTGGCCAATTCTCTGAGTTTCTTGGACCATAGGTATCCAATCTTGTGACGGACTGACTATGGTAACTGTTTTCTTCAGAAATTTCCTTGAATCAAAATGGGGGATGGAAGAGTTTATGATGGCAGATGCTGAGACACTCAACCGGCGGAGAAACTTCATTATTCTTGTTTTGAAAGACAAGATGAATACAAATGAACTGGCCAGAGAGATACGGAAATATGTGCGCACGTACACGTACATCGATGCAACCAAGAATACGAATGAAGTGATCGAAAGACTTAGGTAATTTTTTTTACCTTGATTTGTTCACTTTTGAAGAGCATTGGGTGCCACAGTTTTGAAAACATGGAAATATCACTTGTTGTTCCATTCTTTCACTTTTTTCCTTCCAGGTACAGTATGCCCAAAACAGCTGTGATGAACTTGAAGCCGAACATGCCGATTGTGGAGTGGGGTGGAATCAACCCTGATGACTGCGAGTCCGAAGAGGAAAATGGGAACCAGTAAGTGCTTGACTTCAGTGGCGGGAAAAGCCAGGGTCCACGCGTAGACCACTTGGTGATTGTGCGAAGTCCCTTTGGGCGAAGCACCATGTGGTAATGCAGTGTATGGCAAGGTGGATGAAATGTCCCCTGCCCCCTCCCCTACCCCTCCCCCAACCCCTCCCCTCCCCCCAACCCCCTCCCCCCACCAGACCCCCTCCCCCCTGCCGGACCCCCCTCGGAGAAGACAAGGAGGACAAGGAAGAATCGACGATATTACCGACCGGCAAGGGACTTCATACTGCAGTTGCCTTGAGCACTGCTTCTTGTTTGAACATTGGGGCTGTTCAGACAGGACACTCGTTGAATTTTCTCTCGTCTGAATCCTGCCATGCATGCACATTCTTTCCCCGGTGATTTTCTTGGGGGCAGTTTTTTTTTAGAGTTCAAAGTAACTGTCAAGCTCCAGCTGCTCATATGTTTTGAAGATCCAAGGAAAGAAACCACAAATGCCAAAATGTCTGGACAGGAACTATCCTTCAATCAAACATTTTGCAGGTCACCTCTGGAGCTGAATGAGGAGGCTGCGGGTTCCGACAGCGGCGGCGAGGACAACGTGCCTCTCTTGTAAATAAAGACTGACGAACCAAGAGCATCGAATTGTGTCGGACCGACAGTGTGCATTTTCAATTTTCCCGTGCAGAAACAAGAACAAAACTGCGAAAGTAGATGAGCGCACAGCAGCTCTGATTGAACTCAACATGATGGAATGAATGGTGACAACAGCTGAAAGAGCTCGTGTACTCAAAAACGAGAGAATGAAATGCGGATCAGAATTATCAAATGGTTGCCCAAACTGGCAAATCGTGCCGTAGACAACAGCCTGTCTCCCTTGCTTCCTGCTCACACACAGCACGGTCTCGTGCTCTTTGGAGTTTCATTTTTCAGTCAAATTTCCCCGTCTTGTGCTGTGTGGTCCAATCAGCCAAGCATGAAAGCTACATTGTGTTTCTTTGCTCTGTGTTTGTGAAGAGTCGATCTCGTTCCAAAAACAGTACCGTGCAGACTCAAGCAAAAGACCGCCTGACATGGTGAATCTAATATCTGAGTAAGGCGATAATTTCATACTCATGGTCCCTCTCAAAAATGTCTTCCGACTCTTGTGCTTTCGATTTCGGGATCTTCGGAGGTTGCTCTCAAAACTTGTTCAGTAAAAAGGACAACTGATCTGTCGCGTTTGTTGTGCAGGAATTTGACACAAGTCAGGTATTCCCTGTGTGTGAGTAAGACCCGACATCGCGTCAAAAGTGCAGTGCAAGCCTGAAAGTGCACCAGTGCGTGGATGCCGTGACAACACGATGAGTTTCAACAAGTCACGAAGTCAAACTGTTTTCTTTTGGACCATGTTGCCTTCCTCACAACAACAAAATGAGTTTGGTACATTCCAACACCACATTCCGCTGCAACCAGGGTTGTGTGGCTGAACACCAGTTGCATTTCAAGGCGGGTCGCTTGATCTGACAATAAAGAACAGTTTCTCAAGATTCCAAGAAGAAATGATTTTCTCGCAAACATCGATGAGGGTCCACTTTCACCTTCCCCTTTTCGGCTTCTTTCTGTTTTGAGTCTGTTTTGACTGAAAGAGGCTGACCGTCTCACATTCTCCAGCAACTCCTGAACAGAGTTTTTCTTTGGTGTTTAGTTCTTCTGGAAAAAGGCGCCTCTGCAAGAAATCACGAGCACAGGACATCTTCGAAACAGATCAAGCGAACACCTTCTTGATGACCGCGTTTTCCCGGTCTGCTGTGCATGAGCCCCATTGTGTGGGTGTTCGTTTTCTGCGTTAGGAAGGGTTGTGGTGTGAAGAGTCAGTCGACTTGTTTGGTCGTTCTGTATCCCTTTGTCGGAAACTCGACTGCAGCGGGTAGTCACTTTCAACCAATAGAACCACGAGGAGAGAGGTTTTCCATTTGTTGCCCTGGGACTGAAAAAAACCCATCTTGAGTTCAGGTGAAAGTACAAAAGGCAGGCGTATCAAAACCGGACACTCATAGTTATCGCTGAAGCCAGAAGGGGAGCAGCTACTCGCAGAAAGCATACCGGACTTTGACACTCGAGACACAGTGAAGGTGAGTTGAACTTGAGGATTCGAGGTGACAATGAAAGGGAGACATGAGAAGTTGACCGACCTGCTGGAAAACACAAGTTCCACAATTTTTACATTGAAAAAAAAAACTGTGTGGAGTCGGCACGCAATGATGGGGTTTTGCCGTGTGTTGTCGGCGTTTTTATTACGTCTCACAATTTTATTACAAAGACATCTCAAAGATTCTCACATGTCCCTTGTTTGCACCTGTAAAAGTTGTTGCTTGCGTTTCGTTGACTCTAAATGTTCCTGCTTCTGAATCCGACGAGGCGAGACGAGCGCAACATCGAAAGGTGCAACAACGAGCGACGAGCACTGCCGCGAACAGCGCCCGTCGGGTTTCCCTTCACACACTGGTGCACAAGAATGCAATAGATTCCAGACTCTCTTCTGTCACTTCAGAGAGTGGACGAAAAAGGGTACTGTACAAAGTTTTGGAAAGGGAAAGACGAGTCCAAAAATCTTCCTGTTCGAAATTGACGACGACAAGAGAACTTCTTTTCCCGAAATTGGGAACATAAAGTCAACCACTTGTTCATAGGGAATCGGATCTACGCAACTGACATCGACTCACAATCAACATGGAGGAAACTTACACCTCTGGGCAGTTTAAGAAATTCATGAAACCCACTGAGCTTTCTCCCGCGACGGATGTTGCCAGCTTTGCTCAACAGTGGTGCACCGAGGTCACTTTGGGAGCGGACGGTCCCACGGTCTACATGCCGAAGACGACCAAGACTTCAGTGAACGGATGCCTGCGACAGGTGGAGATCGGCGTCAGGACAGGGAGCGAGCAGGAGGCGAGGCGCAACACGAAGCACGTGATGCTGATGGGGGCAACTGGAGTCGGCAAATCCACACTCATCAACGCCATGTTCAACCACATTCTCGGGGTGAAGTTTGCAGATCCAGTCAGGTTCAAGTTGTTCAGGGAAGAAAATGAGGCGGATCAAACCAAAAGCGTCACCAAATGTGTCACTGCCTACACCATTCACCACCAGCCCTGGTTTGCCTTGCCCTACACGATTGTCATCGTCGATACCCCAGGTTTCGGAGACACTGGAGGTCTGTTGGAAGACGAACATGTGAAGAACTCCATCAAGAACTTCTTCAAGGAACAAGGCAAGAATGGAATCAAGTTTTTCAACACAATTGGATTTGTGATGAAGGCGAATGACCAGAAACTCACGGTGACCCAGCGCTACATATTTGACTGTGTTTTCACCCTGTTCGGAAAAGACATGGCCAAGGTTGTTGATCTCTTTGCCACGCATTCAGATCCTGAGTCAGAGAAGGAACCAGCGTGCATGGCAGGAGTCAGGCAAGAGAACGTGCCTTGCAACAAGGTTTACAAGTTCAACTTTGACGAAGCCAGGCTGTACGATACAAAGGAAAAGTCCTTCAAAAAATTGTGCTGGGACATGGGTTCCGAGAACTTCCAAAGTTTCTTTGGGGAACTTGCACATACAGAAGGAGTCCTTCTGGAGCAGACTCTCAACGTGTTGCGAGAGAGAGAAGAGCTTGAGGATGCATTGGGAAACATTGAGAAGAGCATGGGATTGGGTCTTAACGAAATGGAGAGACTGAGAAAAGAACGAGAAGCTCTCGAGCAGTGCAAGCACGATATCGACGCAAACCAGAACTTTGAGTACGAGGCTCTGGAGCAGTATGTGGAAGAAAAACCCTTGTCTGACGGAAAAATAGCGATAAACTGCAAAACCTGTCAAGTCACATGTTTGACCACAAAGTATCCGTGGAAGAACCACAGTTTTGAGAAGTGTTTTCTCTTCAGGCGGGTCGGCGCGCAGAAGGAAGACGGCTTCTGCAGCAGGTGTCCGAATGGATGCGAACCGAGCAATCACGAGGTCTGCCACACTGAGTTTGTCTTCAAAACCAGACGACTGATGAAGACAGTGCAATATCTGCAGAAGAACTACGAGGAAGCTGAAGGGAAGAAACTTACCGCAGAACAGATCATCAAGGAATGCGAAGAAAGAATTGTTGACGTGAAGAAAGAAACATACGTCTTTGTCCAGAAAGCCAGACAATGTCACAACACACTCAAAAATATTGCTCTGAAGCCAGAACCGATTTCAATGGAAGCCTACATTGACCTGATGATCAAGGCGGAGGAGAGAAGTGGAGAGGCTGACAGCGGAAGAAGAATCCAGACCCTGAAATCCATGAAGACAACGAGCGAGCTCATGAAGGACATCATTCCACGGCCCGAGGAAAAGAAGCAGAACCAAGCTGCAACTGCGCAGAGCGACACGACACCAGAAGAACGTCCAGAGTGTTCTGATTCAGACACCACAGGAGATGCTCGTTCTTTGCAGGCAGCTGACTACAGTGTCAGAATACCCAGATTCTTCAGAAAACTCACCAAGGTCTTCCGCAACATCGTCTCCAAATCTAAGAAGCCAGGCAAGGAACCTGACAAAAAACCAGATGTTCCAGCTGCTGAGAAGCTGCATGGAGTCCAGGTTCTTCATGAAACATTTGAGAAGAAAACTCCACAGTATCTTTACACCACTGAGATTTCTGCACAGGTACTGGCTGCTGTGCAGAACGCGGAACTTTCGTCTGGCCCCGAGAAAAGTCATCGAGGTGTCAAAGTTCTTCCTGAAATCCCGGTGAAGTTCAGCAAACCAGATTCACGGAGACATGAAGCCAACGAAACTGAGGCAAAGAGCTCAAAACCAGAACCCAGCCCAGCGTCGTTGCTCAAACCGGAAGTGAACATGGCCACACTGCCAAAAGCGGAAGTGAATATGGCTGTGCGTCAACAGCAGAAACCACCCAAGAACCCAAAGCCAAATTGCAAGCTGAACGGGGCTTCTGCCTCGGGCGAAAATGTGAAGTGTGTGAGTGAAGTGAAGGGTCTTCTACCCAAGAGAACACTTTTGCCTGAGCCTGACGGAAGTTCAGATGAGAACTCCAACCCACGACCTCAGCCAGAACTGAGACCGACACCAAAGCCGCGTCCACGCGTGAACAGGCAAAGCGGAGTCCGGGACCTGAGGGAGGCGTTCGAGAACCGAATATCCTCAAACCTTGAGCCGTCCTCGAGTACCACCTGTGGCGGACCCAAACCTCCGAAGAAACCAGCGCGCGTCAAGGTTCTGCCGAGCACATTTGAGGCTTGGGTATCCCGAGTGGGGAGTATCAGGGGAGACGAAGACGTACAGATCGAGCTGGGAGGAGGAGACGAGGAGGAAGAGACGGACAACATCTCCAGTGCCTCGTCCTCCGATGACAGATCAAGCGCTGACGATGTGGACTCGTGAGATGCTTTCAGAGAGTCAGGTTGTTCTGCACATGTCCATTTGAAAAGAATAGCAACTGTAATGATTTGGATGTGAAATAGATCTGTGTTGAGAATCTTTGGATTTTAACCACGATGTTCAGTTTGTCAAAAAAAAACCTGATTCCGACGAGCAAGATGCGAAGCATCTTCAAAAAGGAATCGTTGTTTTGCTTCGTTTGCAATCTGTTTCTGAACTAACAGCACGAATTCTTTCTTGATTTTTGCGTTTGTGTTTTTTCCCTTTGTTGGTTGACACCCTTTTTCATTTTCTATTTTGCTGCGCGCAAACCACTTGCGCGAGCCTGTAAATCTGCGCAAATCTGCCCAAAATCGAATGCAACTTGCTTGAAAAATGTGTGTAACCCATGCATCTTTCTGGATGTACGTTTAACCTACTTGTCTTCCTGTTTCAAAAAAGAATAACTTTGTGAAGGCTTTTGTCTCAAAATCAAAATGTCGTTGTTGAAAGATTGCATGCGTGTCTTGGGGTGACAAAGGTTCATGAGCGTAGGTATAACAAGAACTTTGTTTTGTTCTTCGTCAAAGATCACATGAGGAAACACGAAAAAATAATTATTTGTTCTTTATTTCCGCCACCATTGAAATACTGTACACCACAACGTCAAAGGCCGCGTTCGATTTGTGCACCAGAAGGAACCAGAACCAGAAAACCCAGTCTCCTGATTGGTTCTGGCATGTTACCAACCAATATGCGATGAAAATTTTCTGGTTCTGGTTCTTTCTGGTCCACAGATCGAACGGGGCCAAGGTTTCATCTCCAAACCCTGGGTATCCAGCAATCGTCAACCGTTCACTTGAACCAGATATTCGGAAATTTGTCGTACTGAAGTCGACGCAGCATACGAGCGAATTGAAAGGGTTGGCGTCAAACCAGCGCATTTTGACTTGTCCACCTCGACGACGGCTCCTTATTGGGCGAAAAAGAACCCCAGCTGACTGTCGTGACTCATCAAGGAGGTCACGTCTTGGACTCACTTTGCTTGGTTTGGAATGGTCGGTCCTGAATTCAAATCAAATCAAGTTCTGCTTAATTTTCAGAAAAATCCGCTTGTTCGTTGTGTTCCATCATTAATTAGTGAGGTTAAACAGCGACGTTTGGAGCCAAAACTTCAACCGCCGCGTTGACTTTAGAACCCTTCACACAGAAAAATTCTAAACAAAAAACCTTGGTTTTTGGTCAATTTTGTTCAACAATATTTTGAATAGGTAGAATCACTCCCAAAATATGAAAAAATCAAGGTATGCAAAAAAAAATCTTGACGTTGACGTTTTCAATTTCAAACATCGTGTTCAAACTCGCTATTCTCTCTCTCTCTCTCTCTCTCTCTCTCTCTCTCTCTCTCTCTCTCTCTCTCTCTCTCTCTCTCTAGGTCGCTTCATATAGAGCTGCGTTCTGCGTCATGTGTTTTGCGGCATCATTGACACCTGTTTCCGCATCAAGAATCGATTCCCATCCATAATCTGCAGCAAGCTACTTGCAGCACATTGCGCGTCATATTAAAGTTTGATGCCGCCCATGACTTTTGCCGCAAAACGCACAACGCAGCCGCATGCCGCAGCTCAATATGAAGTCACATTCTCTCTCTCTCTCTCTCTCTCTCTCTCTCTCTCTCTCTCTCTCTCTCTCTC
>JAAUXT010145721.1_pt1 | contig 13160 bp, 19 predicted proteins | sample 7278171 | NCBI WGS metagenome assembly JAAUXT01 (sample SAMN14350112, study PRJNA611818) | marine sediment metagenome | isolation source: surface marine sediment (1.8m) | place: French Polynesia: Moorea | collected 2018-08
AATAGATGCTTAATATCAATTTTGTGCTATTTTGCTGGATATTACCCAGCATTCCTCCCCTCCCAGGAGGGGGTCACATGATCAAGGGTTTCCCCCTCTCTTTCTGAAAATGGCCGACGTGGTGGAAATAGAGGCTCTGTCTTTCCTAAAACAAGAAATTACTCATCGATTGATCATTGTGGCACGTTATCAAAATCGATCACCACTCACTGGAAGCATGATCAATCAGGTGATTGATTACTTTGCAGTGTTTGCACCAGTCAGAAATCAATGCTTTCAGACGCTGGTTGTCCGGCTGGCGATGAACGTCCATCTCTCCCAACAATAGGTGAGTGGTTCTTAAGTCACTCCACAAATGGAACACGCCCAGTGAGTGACGACTGATGGCAAACGAGGTTCAGAAACTCTGCAGGAAAACTTCCGTCTGCTGGTTTTGCAAAGTTCTGCAGATTTGCAGGAATCAAGAAAATACTTCGCGAGTGTTCACTCTTTATTCAGAAAATATCTGCATCAACAGACTCAGTTTCGTATAAAATTTGCAATCGACACCTGTCGAAGAAAACAATGTTGAACATTTATCTTTATCTTGGGGGTGGTAGCCTTGGTTGCGGGTGCATGAACTGGCCCTGTCCCCACTGGGGGCGCTCACCGAATTGTGGACGACTGGGCGGCCACCCACCCATCTGAGGGGGCGGGAAGCCGGAATGTCCGGCTCTTCCCCACGGAGAGTGCGGATATCCGTGACGAAAACGTCCCGCGAATGGCCCCCTGGCTCCTTGAAAACACCCAACTGAGTCAGGTCCGAAAGGACCACCACTGAAAGTGGGATCCAAAGATCCACCGCCACCCCACCCGAACCGAGGGCTGTTGAAGTCAACGTGCCCTCTTCCTAACGGATGACCCCTCGCTCCTCCCTGGTGTGAGTAGTTATGTCCTCTGGAGCGGGAATGGTGGCGCTGCTGGGGATTTCTGAAACGCCCCCTGGGCTGTGGAGGCCAATGTGCAATGGGCTCGAATCCAGGAGCTCTGGGTCTGAAATGCTGTTGTTGGTGCCATGGCTGATAGTCCCCTCCAGGTCTGTCAAAGGAAGCAAAGCAGACAATAAAACAGGGCACAGAAAGTCAACGAAAGTCGCACTTTTCTGCACCGAAAATGTCATTTTCCGGAGTTTATAATTGCATAACTCAGACCAGCAGGGCGTGAGAAAGTGGAGCAGTCACACCCCAAGTGGCTTCGGTGACAGACTCATTGAACACCTCATTCACTCGTTTCCAAAGAAGAAACAGGTACACGTCCGCTTTGAACGTCCGGCCCCGGGTGCGTTTCACAGCTTGTCCCCGTGAACGCAGATTTCGTGTTGTATCTGCCACACAGTTGCTAAGGGAACCAACCTTTGTTGGCGCCCGCCGCGGCGTCGCTTGAACGCGTCGTCTGTCGCCTGGTCCCCGCTCTCCACGCCGGTGGGACCGCTGTCTCGGTGACGCGCTTTCGCCCGCGCGCGGCGCTCCTCTTCGTCGTCCGAAAAATCCAGGAACTGAAACGATTCAAATCACACGGCAAATCAAAGTCAAAAAGTTTCGAATGTTTTTCTGACAGTTCAAACGCTACCAGCCATGAGCAAACTTCGCTGTAATCGTGTGTGAGCATCGTCCACAACAAAGGCGACAGTTTTGTGCGCACTACGGCACCAGCTGCGAATCCACTGCGTCCGACCGCAGCATCCGTCCCAGACCTGGGCACAGCGCATTGTGGACTCGGACAATGCGTGTCATGTTCCAAGTCAGATTCGCCCAAACAACCAGACGCTGCATCGTGCAGTGTTTTCTGAGGTGCCGAGCGTCTGTTCAAAGCACCGAGAAAGTGCAAGGTGCGCTCCGGCGCCCAGGCATCTGGCACGTGGAGGAGAGGGAGTGGTCGGACCTCCTCACCTTGGAGGGAGGCTCGTTGTTGTGCTCCCACGACGCGTCGGAGCCCTTGAGGCGCCGCAGCTGCTCCGTGAACACGTAGCGCGTCAGCTGCTCCGACAGCGGCACGCAGAACACGTCGCGTCCCGGCGCCACGCCCAGCCGCGAGATGTCCTCCGCCTGCCAATCAGACGCCACGATCAAGCAAGAACGACACGTCTTAGCAAATGCGCGGGTAACACTGAAAATCAGAACTGCGTCAGAAGCGACTTCATTCCAGAACTCCCGGCAAGCAAGTTTGTTGCACATTTGAATTCGACCTGTTGGTGGAGTGACGCGTACCTTGTTGAATCGGACGGAGTAGAGAGGCGCAGGCACCGGACCGAACGTCTCGAAAATCTGACCAATCAGCACTTTCCCGTCCACAAACACGTAGGTGTCTGTGTCGAGGGCGGGGACGCCTCGCAGACCCTGGATCACAACTGCAAGCACACCGTTAACAATGTACGGCGATTCTCTTTGAAACGAGGGGAACGCACCGCAGTCAGTTTTTGTGCAACGGTGCTTCCGTGTCTCTTCCTCGTAACAAGTGTAGTTCACTTGGTTCCTTTGACTTGAAACACTCAAGATGTCTACAATTCAGCTCGTAACAAGTGTCACAATGCAATTCGAAAAATAACTTCATCTCGTAACTTCACCGCGCTGCTTTCCACACCAGGACCTGTCAGAAAGCTTGTCACACGTATCGAGCCGTGACACGCCAATTCAGCAAGTGTCAGTGGCTTACCGAGCAGATCGATGATGCTTGCAACAGTGCCGATCTTCTCGAGGGTCACGTCTTCAGGAAGTGTGATTTTCAGCTCATCCAGCGGGGGTAGGTCCTGCACAAAAAGAACGAGATCAAACGGTTGAGACAGGGGAAGCTGGTGCACTGATGGGCGCGCTGAGGGACTGTTACGATCACCCAATGGTGACGTCTAACTTCTGGAAAACGTGTTGGAGGTTCTCCCTGAAAACGTTTGTGTGCTGGCACACGTGACAAGAGGGTGCTGATGGTCCGTAGTAGCTTCACAAAGGTCCATGGCCCCCTCAGCAATTTTGCTTTATGAGTGTCGTAGAGGGGGCGGTGGGTCTCTCCTGTACTCTTATTTTGCAAACTTTCATTTGGTGGAGGAGAGGGAAGGGTGATCACCGGAAAGAGAGTCTACCGGTGCAACGGGCGATGCAAAAAGGGAACATCAACACGTTCTTGTCACGTGTGCCAGTACACAAAACCCGTTCGGCTTGTGCGCTCTGTGGTAGAAAACGCAGTCTGCCTTGCGACCTCCGTTTTGCACAGCTTCAGAAAGCATTACAGAACGAAAACGTGCACTCGAATTTGTTCCACAAAGGTGCATCTCAGTGCTTCCGAATATCGCAAATGAGACGTGTGAACTGACGTGAAGGGAGAGTTCCCCACGAGTTTTCACGGGCCCAGGTTTGACGCTCAGATCTTCAGCTTCGTTGTCACTGTCCGCATCCATGGCGGAGACTTGTTGGCTGACTACGTGACGCAGTTTCTTCTTCTTCCCTTCTCTGTGAAAGGAAGACACGGATGTTTTAATTTTCTCGGCCTCAGAGCGGCAAAATGAAAACGAAACGGGAAGGAAGCAAAAGCTTTGACTGCGCTCTTCTCCAAGAGTGTTACAAATGCTCAGGCCGGTTGACCTAACACCACCCAAATGTTGGACTTGACACTCCGACATAAAGGCCACCACGTTGACGTTTTTCCCAAGGGTTCCGAGGTTGAATGCTTGAAACCTATTTTTTCACCCATTTTGACCAACTGCGTCAGACTCGTATGATCCTGTACAACTGATGGCTTTGTATGCGGGATAATGACTCTTCTGTCTTCTTCCGACAAGAGCTCTGTCGACTGACTCACCCCTCTTTCCCTTCCTCAGCGTCGCTCTCGTCAGAACTGCTGCTGGAGCTGTCCGAGCTGGAGCTGTCCGATGAGTCATTGTTGTCACTGTCATCCGCCACTCGGTACGCAGTCAAATTGGTCGTCTTCACGCAGGCTTCACTCACAGTCTCCACAAGTCTGATGTCACCGTTTGCTTCGCTTGACGTTTGAACAGAGTCACCGATGGAGTTCGACGGTTTGATTTCTGCATTGGTCTCATTTGTACCAGCACCTTGCTGCTCACCGGGGTTGGACGATGTTTCGTTCGGGTTTCTCGCATTTGCCTGTGCGGCGTCTCCACTTGACTCACTTTCAGCTACCGTGGAGTGTCCAGTCAGGTCAGAATTTTCAACCCGGAATTCACAATCGGCGTTTGTGTTTGATGACGTCAGCTCACACTCAGAATTCGTGTTGGACGAAATTTCAGGAAAGGGCTCATTTGTACTCACTGCGTCCAACTGACTCAGATTTACTGATGGGTTGGGGTCCGAACAACTTTCACTGGTTGGAGCGGCACCACTCACAGCCACTTCAAAGTGTGTCGTCGAGTCGGAATTTTCACATTCAGCTGCACTCGTATTGTCTGACGTTTCCGTCGTGTTCTGTGCGACTGATGCCATCACTTCCATCTCTACATCTTGCACCACATCAGCCTCAACATCAGCATTAGCCACCTCGGGCAAAGTTTCCCCCGGTTGACGACCCGCATAAAATCTTTCTCCCCGCTTGTCGCTCGACAAATCATCGGGACTGTTCTCAGTCACTTCTTCATTGTGAGTAGTCACGACAACGTTTTGAGTCTCAGTCACTTCTTCGTTCTGAGTATCAGTCACTTCTTCATTTTGAGTCTCAGTCACTTCTTCATTTTGAGTATCAGTCACTTCATTTCGAGTCTCAGTCACTTCTTCATTGTGAGCCTCAGTCATTTCTTCATTGTGAGTCTCAGTCATTTCTTCATTTCTACCAGTCACTTCTTCATTTTGAGCTTCGCTCTCCGAAAGCTTGGCATCAGGATTCTCTGCATCTTGAGCTGGAGCATCGGCAGGTTGTTCGGCATCTTCAGTCTGTACAGAAATACTTTGAACCGAAGACGAATCAGGAGATACACCATCTTCAGCTTTGCTTACCGGTATTTCCACAGCTGTCATCTCTGCCGAATTGTTCACCGATTCTTCTGTGACATGAGCAACAGTAACATCCGCGACATTCGTTGCGAAGTGCAAAGCATCAGGACTGTCAGTCGAACTTGTTTCTGGAGAGGCCACAGACTTTTCTGCTGTCATCTCAACGTCAACTGGATTTTGTGCTGTGTGACCAGACTCAATTTCCTGTGTAACTGGTTCAGATTTTTCTGGCCCCAGAGCAGTTTGTTCATCCGAGTGTTCCGCATGGTCTGAATTTGTTGGTGGCAGCGGTTCATTCACAATGACACAGATGTTTTCAGCGGCCTGGTCGGAAGCCACGCCGTCCATCGTTGATGTGGTACGAGTATCCATCACTGATGTCCAAGGAACAAATCAGTGTGGAAACTCAACAAGCGATTGTGCTAAATGTGCCAAGAAAATGTTGCTGCGGATTCTATTCTTTCATGCCGGAACGTTTGACGCGAAACAACTGACTGACAAAAGTTGTGTGTCTTGCTCATCCAATGTTGAATTGCACGTGTTGAAGACTTGAAACCATGCCGCATGGAACAGACCCAGATCCAATTCAACAACAAAGAACTGTGAAGTCTGACACATACGATTTGTAAAAATGTTACTTCTCGTGTAACTGCACACTTATTCCACCAAAATCAAACCCCAAGACTCAAACGAATGGCAGAAATGTTGAGCCCACGTTCTGAGTAAGTTATCTATTATCGCTCACTTCGCACACAAACAGCGGGTTTTCTTGCGCAAATCTTGAGAAATCCTGGAGAACGAAATTACGGATTCCGGCAAAATCGATTCTCAACCTACAAAACCTGCCACATCTCAACAAAACCAAATCCGACATAACAACTGTCTTCTTCCATTCTCTAGACATTTATTCTGTTTTGTATAAAGTCAAAACGAGTAGGTAGTCATTTCAAACAGGGTGAAATTCAAGAAAATTCAGTCACATCGAATGGAGAATGTACAACTTGACGTAAACTTCACGAGCGGAATTTTCTACATGGTGACGAGCGACATGTCGTCCTGGACCTGAACCTCCTCGATGAGGATGTTGGAGCCCGGCGCCTGCGCGTGCGCGAGCAGCCGCGCCGCCTCCTCGGGCTCGAGCACCGACCCGTCCTCCCGCACGTACATCACCTCGCCCGGCCGCGACCCCTGCACCACCTGCCGAGAGATTCCAACCGTACAAGTGATGTCACGCACGAAGCATTCAATTGACAACCTCCCTCACACACACACTCTCTCTCCCCCCCCCCTCTTTCTTTCTTTCTCTCTCTCTCTCTCTCTCTCTCTCACACACACACACACACACACACACCCGCGCGCACGCACCTGCTGCAGCTCCTCCACGGAGATCTCCTGCCCCTCGGTGTAGGCCTCGACGCCCGCCTGACTCTCGCCGTCCAGCACCTCCTCGATGTAGACCGTCACCTGCTCGGCGTCGCCGCCCTCGGCAGCCGAGTCGCCCAGCTCGAGCACGGCGTGCGCCGCCTCCGTTGTAGCCTCGTCAGGCTCCGCCTGACGGGGAACAAGAAATCACAGTGTTCCAGCCGTCCACGTTTCTTCACTTCAAAATATCCAACCCGTGATCAAAACTGGACAAACAGCGGGTTTTCTTGCGCAAATCTTGAGAAATCCTGGACCTCCACTGCACTGCGTCAACACACACACGGGTCGCTTCGGCCTCACCTTGCCTTCTGTCAAGGACACGGCATTCAGCGCCTCCCCATCCGGCTGCTCGATCCACAGCAGCGGGTTCATATGTTGCTGCTGTTGTTGCAACGTCTCGCGCCGTTTCTTGTTGCGAAGAGAGAAGTAGCTGCCGCGCGTGTTGCGCGAAACCTGCAGGCCAAGCAAAGGTACTGTGAAACTGGATTCTTGGGAAGCTTTGCGTTGTATTGACCCCAGTGCTGAGTGTGACAAATCAACACTTGTCTTCTGAAGTCATCTTTTCGCAAATGTGAATTTGAATTCAGCCCCCAGCAGAGAAATGAGGCACGAACAAGGCCACGACACCCGCGAAACGAGCGTGTCAGCAACGCGGGTGAACTGATCACCTTTTCCATTTGGACTCCGTGCTGTTTGGCGGTGTGGTTCACGAGCAGCCAGCGCTGGTCGGCGCGGTACTGGCAGTAAGAGCACTGATAGCGTTTGATGCCCAGGTGTTTGTGTTTGTGTCGAACTGCAAAAACACAAAGAATTTTGCGTTCATGCTTCCTTTGCATATCAACTCAACTTGCACGGCCCGCTGCAGAATGGCCCAGGACAAGTGTTCTCGCAATCACTCTGCACATTCCGACACAATGTGCGCACGAGTGTGTGATCAGTCAAATGTGACTTGAACAACGTGTGCCAAAAGTCACAGCTACCTATGTCCGACTTCTCGTTGCACTTGTAGTCGCACTGGTCGCAGGCGTACGGCATGATGCCCTGATGCACCGACATGATGTGGTTCTTCAGTCTCGAGTTGTCCGGCGTCGAGTAACCGCACAGCTGCAACGGTGGTAACAAAGCAGATTATTTTCACAAGCGCGCACACACTGCTTTCTGTCACTGTTGTATGGATACCGACTGAACAGGTCTTTCTGTTGTGTTTCGTGTTCAGAATCATGGCGTAGGACGTGTCACAAAACCTGACCAGACTCTGTGGCGTGTTCGTGCACCAGTCTCATTTCGTGAAACAGGATGATGTCCTTCTCCTCACTGCGCGCGCGCGCGTGAGTGCGTGCGTGCGTGCGTGCCTGTGTGTGTCTGTGTGTGTAACGTACATCGCAGATGAACAGTTTGCGCTCTCGGGGCCGCTGCGACGACGCCGACTGGATGCGCTTCTTGCCCTCGTGCACGATGCGGAAATGGTTGCGCCGCTGCACTTGGTTCCGGAAGAGCTTTCCTGCGAAGCAGAACGAAAGACGATTCAAATTTTAGCTTTCGCGAGGCAACGAAACGATGACACATTTTTGTCAGTGGCTCAGTCGTGTCAGGCGACCTGTTAGGTTGGGTGGAAAGGGAGGCAGGTTGGCAGAAGACACAGGACTGGAATGCCGACGCTGCCACGGCACAAGTCCGTCGCCGCTTCAGTGCCCGCGCGAGGAAGAATGCACAAAAGTCACAGAAACTCAAAAGGGAGGGGACAGGTTTTTCATTCATCCCTGCGAAAAGTGAGAAATGAGTGCAAGAACAACTCACCGCACGCCTGGCATGCGACGGGCTTCATCTTGTCCGTGCTGTGCGCACGCGCCGTGTGCATGTCGAGACGGAAGGGCGACGCGAACTTCTTGTAGCAGATGCTGCACTTGATGGGCCCGCCGCGGCCGGGCTGCACCTTCTGCCGCGACCAGCCCAGCTTGCTGTGCCGCATCACACTCATCGCGACGGCCGCCGCCTCCTCGTCCGGCGTGATGCCTGCGAAACAACGATCCGACCTCGATGACCCTTCTCAAGGCAATACTAACTACAAATCTTGGGAAAATCTCAGCACTCTTAGCTTCGTTGCAACGACCAAAAGACAAAAGATGTTCGGGGGCACATGCATACCTGGTCTGTGAGTAACGCGGCCCTTCCCTGCGCTGGCTGCTCCCTTCGGTCGTCCTCGACCACGCTTCAGGTGCGGCAGAACCGAGGTCGGCTCAACGTTACCGCCCCAGTGAGATGCTGCAAGCGAACAAGAATGCTATGTATAAGAAGTGTGTGGTCCATAACGCTATCACAAACATTTGCATATGAATTTACCGGAACTACTTGTTCATGGGACACCAGGAATTGTCTCAGATGGGACCATTCACTTGCACGCACACACACATACAGACTGATGGCGATTGCACTGAGCGTGTGGTCGAGACCCTTCGGGACCACACGATTAAAAACAGGGTATTCTGTTGCTCAATCGATCGATAAGATGGCCGTTTGCAGTACAAAGACAAGTCACCGCTTGTTGCGTGTTGAAAAGATCAACGTCAGCGTCAACATTTTTCTCAGGTCTTACATACCAATAAAGTGCTGCGTCAGCGCCTCGTGCGACACGAAGTACAATTCGTGCGTCCTGCAGGGAAAGAGCGTTTTCTTCAGAGCGAGGCCCGGCGGCAGCGACGTGGGGATCTCCTCATCTTCGTCCGCGACGTCATCAGGAGCGTCCCTGACCTCTGCAGAACGAAGCAACATCAACTGCGTCAGTGTCTTCCCAACAATGGTGGTCCTCCGCTGGTGTTTTGAAACACCTTACAATTCCAGTTCACTCAGCACATTCGCGCTACCTGCAACCGACAGAACTTGGACGTCTCGCTCTGCCGGCACGGCGTCCACGGTCCCGTCCGTCCCGACGGCGCTGGACACGACGCCGTCGCTGCTCTCCTGGATCTCGACCAGCGTCCCGGCCAGGTCGGCGGCGTCCGTCTCGCGGATCGCGATCGTCACCTCGCGCGGCACCACGTCCGCCTCGATCTGGTGCGACGCCGCCGGCAGCAAGTCCGGCTGGGCGGGCACGGCGATGGCGGCCACTCCCGCACCCTGAAGGACCCCTGAAATTGCCAACAGCAACACGTGGAGCGTTTTGGCAGTCAGTAGAACCCTCAGTTTAACAATTTCATACCTTCAGCAATGAGCCAGCGGCATGCGATTGGTGTCACGGTTTGTTTGTTTCTCCAGAAAAGAAACGTTCGCGCTGACCTTTGACATCCGTCTCTTCAATTGTCGCATCTCCCGATGGCACGTCCGCGAGTTTCTCGATTCCAAGAGCGATTTCTTTCGCCTTTTCCTGCAACAAGTGAGGTTTGACAAAGCTTGGAAAAAGCACATACGTCCCCAATGATGGTTTGAGTGGTCTGTTCAGACAGTTTGGATCCCACCAAAACACATGTGAGATTCTGATTGAGTTTTCTGAAAAGTACAACTTGGGACTAAATCAAGTCAACTTGCACCCAAGCACGTACATGAACAAGTACGTTCACAAGGACCCACTAGATCCCGCGCCAAACCAACACACAACGACCCTGACCTTGGCGGCCCACTCGGCCTCGCGCCGCGCGTGCAGCTCCATGTGGCGGCGCAGGCTGAAGGAGAACACCGGCTTCGCGCAGATGTCGCAGAGCTTCTGCAGCTGCGCCTCGGCGCCGCCCTCTACCGCCGCCATCTCGGCGTCCACCTCGTCCTGCAGCTCCCGCGACACGCGCTTCAGAGCAACCGGCTTTCCGTGCGAATCAGACTGAGGCTCCGATGCTTCCTCCACCTGCAAAAACCGAAGTTCTGTGCCACTGTTTCGGTGTGTGGTGGGGAAACCTCGCTGGAGACCCTGTCGGTTTGTCGTGCCCACGCCCCGTCTCCACTGCAGATCAAGTTTACTCCAGGGTACAAACCAAGAAAATTTCCCTCACTCTGGTGTCAGGTGACCCCCCCCCCAAGAGAATTGTCTATAATCTGTAGACACTGAGGTGTGACTCAACACACGTGCAAACGAGTTCTTGTTAACATACACCGAGTGTCACAACAGTCGTCGGGCAACCTGCAGAGTGTGCAAGTCGCCAAGAGGAACTCACGTTGTCTGTGGCCCATTCCTCCTCCTGGTCGTTCGCTTCTGTGGTTTCTGCAGTCACATATTCTGAAATGAAGCAATGCATTGGTATTGGTAAAAACGTTTTCTGTGTGCAACACACTCCTTGGTTTTGCAGTTGTGCGGAGATAAAGAAACAATGAACCACCTCCGTACCTGGTTGTGCTTGTTCCTTTGCACCGGGGCCAGCGGACTCGAGCGGGACGAGCATGTCTTCGGGCTGCGCGGGTGCTGCGGCTGCTTCCGTCTCCTCACGGTCTGGGAAGGAAAAGAGAGACACATGGAAGTCAAGTCAATGAGAATTTCGTGTTGGGTGAAGTTTATTGGCTGGCTGAGTTGATTTGGGAAGGGGCGGAAGCATCAACAGCGAATTTGGTAGAGAGCTGAAAAGACCGAGGCAAACATAGAAACCCACTTGCTTGGCGACCAAAAGTAAACTTCACAAGACAATTTTCACTTGGGTTTTGAGCAGGAGCAAGCCCACTCGAGACAAAAAAAAATTCTTGTCACGTCACAAGAAACAAAATTTTGCCAAACACGGAGGGTAAAGATTGTCAGTGATCACAAAAGCAAGTGAATGCGTGTCTATTTGTTGAATATGGAATGGATCCCACACGGGTGACGGCGAACGCACCCGCAGCTTGTGGATCTTGGCGCTCGCCACGAATTTCGCTCAGCGCGACCGTCTCCAGATACTGAGACACCTTCTCCTCGTCCTTCTCCTCCGCCCGAGAGTCCTCTGAATATATGACCACAAGAACGACGCGTTTACGTATTTATCAAACATTACTGCAGTGATTGCACTTGTTTCCAAAGGGTCTTTTTCTTGGCAAGCTTGTTTTCTTCAACGTCGAACTGACGAGATGCACAACCCACCCACCCCCAGGCCCCAGTTGAGCGTGTTGGAGGACGCGGTCGTAATCATCGTCTTTGTTTCTACAACAGCGGTCTCCTTTTCTTTCAAGCACCAGGACAGACAAGACCTCCGAGCAACGTCACGTCACACACCTGCAGTTTGTGCGGCGCGGCAGGTCTTGACGTGGTCGATGATTGTGAGTAGCTGTTGCGAGTGATGGGTGCAGTGCTTGCAGTAGTACAGGATGTGCATGCCGACATCAGGCATGTAGGGAAGACAGCTCTGGTCCTTCAGCACGATGTTCACTGTCACTGGCGCCTGAAGCAATCAAGCAAATGTTTGACACAAATGAAACACACACCACAGACAAAATGCTCATTTGAAGCAATCACCAAAACGTTGACTGACGTCACCTGTGCTGCGCTTTTCTGCTGGACTTCCTTTGGTTGTCGCTCTGCCTCCGTCTCGTGCACCTGTTCCGGAGGTTCTAACTTCCTCTGCGCAGGTCCCGACTTCGGTTTTGTCACAGGCATCAGATCGTTTGTCAGACCTGTCACACAGGGAAGCAAATCAGAACATTGACGTGTTGGAGACGATTGCAATGCAGCAAGTGGCGCCCCCACTCAACCGCAACTGTGACACCTTTGAACAACTGCGCGAAAGAAGTAGTTGGTCTCCAAAATAGCAACGCTCAATTTTCCCTCGACTTACCATCGTGGCACAAAATTTCAAAACACAAGTGTGCAAAAGCACAGAACAACCGGGGACATCGGGTCCCTCATGGGAAAATGCACATGTGCACAAGAAGTTCCAAAATATCAGGAAACACCACACAGAAGTGTACAAACAATTTTCGGTGCTCAAAACATTTTGAAACAGTCACACCACAAATTCTGATCAACTGCCACCACCTTAAAAAAAACGGTAACACTCACCGAGCCTGGACTTGAGTTTGTCGACAAAGGCCTTCGCCTGTTCGTCGGACTTTTTCCCGCCCTGCCCTGCCTCCGGTTTGCTGGACTCCGACACGGCAGCCGCCATCGCCGCAGCAGTCTGCGACACACGCGGAGACACTGCAACAGACGCACCAACCCAATAAATACATCGTTTTCCATTGGCGTTATTGTGTCCACAAAACGACGCCATTCAAAGCTTCCACTCCAACGTTCTCACCTGAAGACTCGGGTTTGCTGAGATTCGCCTTGGGAACGACGCGTACTTGGCCGGGAGTGCGGCTGCGGGTGACGATGTCGCCCCCGGCCTCTCGATCCGCTACCGCCCGCCGGATCGACTCCACCACAGCCGGAGACGCCTCCAGGCCGCTCTCGTCAATTGCTTCGTTGCCAATCGCGACAGGGAGTGCCTCGGCTTCCGCTTTCTGCAAAACACGGTCTGTTTTTGTGACGGCACGTTCAGAAGAGCGCTCCACGTCACGTCACCTTGCCAACACCATTTCGTTTGAACTCAACACATTCCTCCGTGCGAAGGTTTTATGCTGGGGCCGTGAATAACCTGCAAATTGGGGTGCCTTGACTAGGATACTCTTTAGTGGCGTACTTCTGTCCAAGTTCTGATGCTGAGCGTCAAAGCATCACAAATTATAAAAGGGGCGATGGTGGGAAACGCACATAAACACTGGGTCGTTCCTTTCCCAAAGGAGCGGAACGGCCCAGCCTATGGATGCTGCAGGAGCATCTGCCTCGACAGGATGAATCCTCTACCAACTTGGCAGGTACCTTATAGCTACACACAGTAC
>JAAUXT010107952.1_pt1 | contig 13159 bp, 12 predicted proteins | sample 7278171 | NCBI WGS metagenome assembly JAAUXT01 (sample SAMN14350112, study PRJNA611818) | marine sediment metagenome | isolation source: surface marine sediment (1.8m) | place: French Polynesia: Moorea | collected 2018-08
GGTGATGGCGGGGTGCAGGGTCAGGGGTGGGATGGGGACACGATGTGGGGTGTTGGCAGGGTGCAGGGTCAGGGGTGGGATGGGGACACGATGTGGGGTGTTGGCAGGGTGCAGGGTCAGGGGTGGGGGATCGTGTTTGTTCACCTCCTGAGCCCTCCTCCACCAAAGGGCCTTTGATGCTTTCCTCCATCAAAAAATATTTGAACTGGGCTGGGGGGAAATCTGAGGTCAAGGTTCCTCCGTACTCCATAAAAATTCATTCTCCCCCCACACTGTGTCGTCGCGGTAACAAGCGATCACATGCAAAGCAAAATTGTTCATTCACCTTCTTCGCGGGGGTTGGACCCTGCTGACCCAGCCCGGACTCAGCCTCACGCGTCTGCAGTTCGTTTGTCTTCGGGTCCGGAAGATCTGTAGGGAGGAGATGCAGACTGCAGACGGACGGTCGAGTCTGTCTGCAGCATCGAAGCCTTGTGAGACCTGGTTCACACTGCGTGCGTTGTGAGTTGTGTCAGTACAACACGCACCAGGGGGTTTTCACATTGGGTGACGCGCGGTAGTTTTTTTCGCGCTGACGTCCAAACTTCCACCATTGGGTGCAACGTTAAATTTTGACGCCGACGTCGAGAAAACGACCACGCGTAACCCAATGTGGAAACCGCCTCAGGGGTGCACTGGACTCTTCTGCTGGAGGAAATGTGGACGCGTCACGCACACGCTGTGTCCCGAATGGACCCAGGGTGTGTCTGAACTCCCTGATCAGTGACAATTTATTTTCAAAAGTCAATGTCGATTGACTCTGGAGTCTGTGTCCCCAAGGTTTCACCCCACCTCTGACCTGGATCCTGGGCCCAGCAGAACCACGTGCGCTCGGTTCGCTGCATTCTCGTGACGTACCTGGTGTGATCCAGCGAATACTGAGCCACGTCCCAGTGAGCAGATCTACCTGAGCAGGCGCACCTGGATCTCTTCTGCCGTCGGTCCGGTCAAGTGCATACAGGTGTGTTCCGCTTCACCCGACCCTGAGGACAATCACGTCGCGTCAGGTGAACATCGCAGACAGCAACTTCTTGCAATGTTTTGATTGTGAGAGTGGAATGTTCAAAAAGTCCAACAACCCAGTCATCAGTTTGAGAGACAGATCAAGGGGAACACACCTGTATCAGATCGGCTCTCCATTGTACGCTTCTCGCAACTGGTCCCCAGCAGTAGCGCGCAAGACAGTGAACATGTGGGACATTCCCTGCAGCAGACAGTAACGACTGAATGCAAGACACCTTCGCAGTTCAGTGACCACGCTGGCCACGCAGTACTCAATGACTGGTGAATTCAGGGCGCCATGCGTGACGCATTCACTGCCAAACAGGAGCCACAGGACACACGGCAGAAACTGAAAAAGTCGCAGAAGTAGCAAAGAGACGACAAAAGTCTGAGCACTTGGAAGAATCGAATTGACGGATTTGTTCACCAGAAAACACGATGGCCGTGTTAGATTTGGGCGTGCGGCTGGCCGGCGGCGAAGTGGCGCGACTTCGCCCCTGGGTTGCAGACCGCTGGATCTGAAGTGGACTAATCTGTTGGTGATCGCTTTTCGCAGGGGACATGGTACATCACGTGAGAGGCACACGCAGATCACATGACATCCAGGGGGCGACGTTCTGACGAGAGGTACGGTACAAATCAGCGTTGGTGTTGCTGTACGAGTACATCAGGCAGCTTCTCTCCAGCGAAGCGAACCAAAAGCGTTGGATACTTTAGCAAAGGGGAACACAGACCAAGTCCGGTGCCACGCCACACATACCACGGACAACGACACGGAATGGACCTGGCGTGTGCGCTGACTTCTGCGAAGCGTGGAGGGGTGGCGTATTCCCGGTGTCCAGGTTGACGAATCACGTTTATCCGGAGCACTGAACGTGTCTTGCAAAACCATTCGTCGCCCCGAGACTGATTGTGACATGCGCAGGCGTCTGATGACGTCATGAAGCACGACTGAGGCCACGCCACTGAAACTCACGCATCGGTTTAGACTCACGAACTGAACGCGACGCACGTGGAGGTCTCCACCTGCTCCACGACGTCACGTGACGTACGAGCGCACGACGACGCTGACGTTCCCTGGTTACCGACGCATTTGCTGAAACTCGCTATCACTGTCGCGTGAACGTCTCCACTGACGTCACAACGCACAGCTGCAATGTGACGGACAAGTGCACCGGACACATTCACTGAAACTCCCTATCGCTCCGTGAGTGACGCGACTCACGTTGACGTAGACCTGCACGCCCGTGACGTCATGACGCTCGGGTGTAACGCAACGGACAAGTGCACGACGGCGCTGACGTTCTACGGCTACGTGTACGTGCTGACGACCGTCTGCTCGCTCGGAGTCGTCTTCAACGCGCTCAACCTCGCCGTCTTCTACCGCAGCTCGTTCCAGGTCAGGTCTGGGGTCAAGGGTCCAGGGCTCAGGGTCTGAGGTCAAAGGTCAAGGGTAAGGGTTCTTGGGTATGAGGCAATTACACTCAACATCGCCGTCTTCTACCACAGCTCGTCCCAGGTCAAGCTCAATGTCAAGGGAATGGGGTCCAGGGTCCAGGTTCTGGGGTCCAGGGTCCAGGGTCTTGGGTCCAGGGTCTAGGGTCCAGGGTACAGGGTGGGAGGGAAGCACGCTTAACCTCGTCGTCTTCTACAGGAACTCCTTCAATGTCAGATCCGGTCCGGGGTCCCTGGGTCTGAGGTCCCCGGATGCCTGGTCTCCGGCTACATTGTGACCCTGACCTTTCTGACCCCAGGCAAAGATATCCTCTGCGACGTTGACCTACTTCTCTGGACTCGCCGTCGCCGACGGGATCGCGAGCCTCGTTTCCGTTCCCCTCGGCAGCTTCCGGTGCATCGCGCAGGTCACCGAGCTGGACATCTGGAAGGTTAGGGCCGCACGCATACCCACTCACACGCACGCACATTTCTCCGGTGACTCACGTGTTTTGGTCAGGCGATTGGCTACACGCCTGGAAAAAGCAGGTGAATATTCCATGCCTTGGTCAACATGTTGTACGCACACCTGCTTTCACACACACTCGGTGTTCTCGCCGTTCTGTTGCACGCGTACGTCGTTGCACGCAGCCACATTTTGACGTCGCAGACCTGCAAGATTTTGGGTTTCCTTCTCTTTGTCAACGTGTTGCACGCAGACCTGGCTGCTACATACACGCATACTACACGCACGCACACTTCACCATTGCAGATCTACGAGATCTTCGTGTTCCTGCCCTTCGCCAACATCTTCGTCGCCGCCAGTGTCTGGATCACCCTCGCCGTCTCCGTCGAACGCTGCATCTTCGTCACCAAACCCGCAGGGATCCTACAGGGCAAAGCGAACTTCCTCTCCACCCACACCAAACCCGTTGTCATTGGGATCTTCCTCTTCTCCCTCCTCTTCAACAGTCCTTATTGGTTCATCTATGACGTCCCCGTTACTATGGAAACTGGAGTGTCGACCCTGAGCGAGTTCTCCGACAGCCTCTTCTTCGAGGCATGGTCCTGGACCAGGTTCGCTTTGGCCAAAATCATCCCCATATTTGGTGTCGTGTTCTTCAACTCCATTCTCATCAAAGTCACGTGGCAGAATAACCGGAAGTTCAAAGCGCCCAACCAGGGCTTCGTCACCGCCATGTCCAAGAAGCGTCAGCGGTCCCAGGACAAAATGACCCTGTTGTTGATCAGCATTTCCGGTGTGTTTGTCGTGACCCATCTCCTGGAGCCCCTGGTTGTTCCCTCTATCTACGAGATGCTCTTTGGTCCCTGTAGCATCTACACCGATGAATACAATATTTTCCTCATGTGTATCAACATTGCTGAAGCCGTGTCCTTCGCGAGTAATTTTCTTTCCTACTGTTTCTTCAACACACACTTCGTACACTCGATGAAGGAGATGATTGGCTGTTGTGAGATACAATGTCACGTGGCAAGGAGGAACTCAGTCGTGAGCTGGCAGGGGGACCAAAGCCCCAGTTCCTGAATGGGTTTGAGCCAGTGGCGAGGTGGTCAGAGCAAGGACAAGGAAAAAAAGGGGCTCACAAGGAGTGCGGTCAGGGTGTGGAGAAACAAGTTGTTTTTTTTTTTTTCAAATAAAAATTTCTGTGTCTGCATTATCTGTGATCATATCTTTGCTGCAATTGCGATGTCCCGTGTAGGTCGTTCAAACTGATGTGACAATTTCCATACTTCATGAATATTTCTGTTTCAAAGATAAACCTTGTTTCAGCAACTGCCAACAACTTTACAAGGTCCCCTTCTGGCTTTAAGGCACTTCCTTGTTTGATTTTTGAAGAAGCTGTTGCAGGAAAAGTTGGACAATTGGTTGAGGAATGCGTGAAGTCCTCTGTCCACATGTATGTTCTCAACTTTCGTGTCGGGTGCGTCAATTTCAATGACGATTGGGATGAGGTATTGAGATTGACAGCTGACCACTCTACCACATTTGAACTTGTTGACGGAACAAACTCCTTTTCCTTCGCACAAATGAGTTCAAATAGACCCAAAAGACCCAAGCTTGAACCTTATCTTGACTAAGAAAGTGCTGTACACATTTTGCTCATCCTACATCCCTGTGAGTGCTTTGTTCCAGTCAGTCATTGTTCCGGTAGCTTTGTGAGATCTTGAACAATTGATCAACCTTCCAAATCACCTGAAATGATTTGCCTGAGCATGGAGTCACAGAGACTGGTCCATGATTTGTGCCGCAAACAGGATTGTCCCCAAAGACTGAAAAAATCTGCTCAGGGTTTGTGTTGGCGAAGTGACCTGACACCATTGTACCATTTGGACAGTGCTTGCAATGGCGACGAACACTCTGTTCCATTCTGTGACCTGACACAGATCATTGTCTGTCCCTGTTTTCCTGCATATTGCCCTCCTTGCAATGTGATAGCAAGCATTTTTTTTACTTTCACTGGGTTTGTCATGGCTCTATCATGAGTTCTGTATTTATGAGTATCTTTATTCTTCAAGAAAACATCATCACCCAAATGAGCATTCAATACCACAGAAAACTGATTCACAAAATTGTAACACTGGCACACGAATAACACAGAGGATTTGGTTCATTTTTGCCAATACCTGAGCACGGCTCATGCTTGCAATATTTTCTTCACAGAAATGATTCCAAACACAAGTGGGTCTATGAGAGAATTTACAGGAGCAATTGCAACTGTCATCCACATCAACAAGTCTCTTGGGTAGGTGTTCAAGACAAAGGATGATCCCACAATTCCAGCACTCGGTAGCCAACACAAACAGTTTGAAACTGTCAAAATGATCAACTGTGAGATCAAAGAAACATTAGACTTTTTGACAGACACTGCATGCTGCACATTTCTTTGTGACTTAAGGACACTCTGATGGAGCTTGATATGGACAATACAAACAAATGCAACAGACAAAATCTGGACACTTATCAAAAGGGACTTGGTAAACTTAACAACAAATAACATTTTTCTTGAATTTATGAATGGAGAACAAATTGATGTCAAAGTACCTGTTTGAAAGATATAGTAATCTATCAACCATATGATAAATGTGACCAAGATCCCAGAAGCAAACACAACAATGCAAAATGAAAGGAAAAACTTGATCACAAACTTCTCTTGTTTGAATTTTGTTTTCAGTGGATACTTAACAACCATATATCTTGATGTTGAAAACAAGGACAACAATGCAGGAGAAAGGAAAATCAGAGTGAAAAACAAAGAACACACAGCAAAACAAAATAAACTTGATTTCCATGCACCAGAATGAAAAACATAATTTCTTCCAAACACTGAATCGCTTGTCCACAAAATAAAGAAGGGCAATGAAAATAAAGTATCACAAAGAGATATAACTGCTGTCATGTGTCCACGAGCTTTCATCTTTTCCAAGCCTTTCATTGATACAAACCTTTGACAAATCACTGAGATTGTGTTGAGGAATATCAGAAAGATACTCACAAGTTGTAATATTGTTCTCAGTGAAGAAGTTACAAGCAAATGCTGGCATGAAAAATATGGAGGCAATGGAATTGAACATGCAGCATCACCAGGTGCCAAACAGCACAAATTTGTGTCATTTACCTCAAGAAGTTCCAGTTGAAGACCGTTCAAAAGCTCCACATCTGTTTGCACATTATTTACACCAACGAGTGAGAGTAGTCTCATTTGAGTCAGATTCTGAAATGCAGATGCATCAATGGTATGGAGCGAATTGTACGACAAATTCAACATAACCAAGAAAACAAGTGGTGCAAATGTGTTTTTGTGTATTTGTGACAGCAGGTTGCTGCTCAAATCCATTGATTGAAGGTTCATTGTTTCACAAAAGCAACCGCCTGTGAGCACAGTAACCTGATTGTGATGAACATTTATTCCCTTCAATGCTGTTTTCTTTTGCATCAGAATACACAAGTCTTCCAAGTTGGACTTTACAAATGAAAAATGTACAATGTTGGACAATAACAGGACACCAGATATGGAAGATCTCTCAACAAGAATTATCAGAAAGAACATGAGGTCTTTTTGGTTTGGAGTGAACCTTTTTTCACTGCAGAAAACAGCAACAGTTGAGCATTTGCACTTGAGTGGACACATTACATTGAGCAAAGAACAGAGGTCTTCATCATCTCTGAGAGGACAGTCAAAATAGGCATCACAAAGACTGGTGAGATGAACACAAATTGGTGTTTCTCTACACTTGAATAGATTGACACATTTCATCAAATTATCACATCTCTCTTCGTCTGTTCCCTGCGGACAATCCCACCGTCTGTTGCAGACATATTTCCATGGGATACAGTAGAAATCTGGACATTTATGCATGACATTGCACTGAAAGTGTTTGCAAAGCTGAAGATGTTCTCCTCTTCTACAAGGCCACAAATGACCTTCTTTACTCAATACAAATGAACAAATGTCAGACAAATTGAAACATCTTGGGTGTCCTTCCCAGCATGGTATTTGATGTGGTTCTCGACAATGAGAAAAAAGTATCTGGTTTGATGCCAACAAGAAGAGCTTTTCATCCTCTCCCTCTGCTGAACAATCAATAACTAAATCATCCACTTTGTCACAGTCTATAGTTTTCCCAGTTGAACAAAAAAAATTCTCACATTTTTGATCATTTAGCTTGTTTGGTGAATCACTATTGAAGTTGTAAGGTCGACAGGATCCACCCAATGTCAAGTCAAAAAGATGTGAACAATTTGCTTCTGGCCTGGTGGTGAGTTGTGAAAGTTGTTCACCACATTGTACTTCATCAGATGGGAATGCTCCAGGACAATCTGCCCTTCCATCACACACATACTGTGCTGATATCAGACCAACCCCTTTGCAATGGAACGAGATGACTCCTACTTTTGTATTTTGTGGTCTGTGAGTTGTGACAACAAAACCATCAATTGAAACGTTGGAAACAAGAATACTTTTGAAATCAAATCTGTTGAAGTATCTAAATATTGTTGTGTAGTTCTGAAGGGATGTGAATATTGGCGGGAATCTAGAGATGCCTGTTGCTTCAAAAAGAGGCTGATACTCATGAATTTCAGCTTTAAGTTGGCTGTTTTGTTTCAGAGAATTAACATTTTCCCATTCAAATGCAATGCATTTATCTTTGAACAAAAATTGTGTTTTCAAACAAAATCTTGACTGTCGAGAAGAAGCAAGCGTGTCATTGCTTGAGAGAATTGGCTTTGGAATTTGACACAACACAAATTGCAACCATTTGAAATTACACACCACACTCACAAAGTGTGGCTCAGCCAGATTGGTCAAAGCAAGAGCAAGACACATTCCAATTTGTGGTCTGTGTTTTTGAACAGAGAATGTAGTTGTTTTGACTGATTGCCCGCCTGACTTGAGCCTGTATGAGTACAGTAGGTGCGTAGACACGGCCTCTTTGTAAGTGTACCCTTTGCTCTGCTGGTATGCAACCGGATCTTTGTTTTGCCACCGAGAGGGATTCTGTAAAATAGACATACACACACGCACACACGCACACGCACGCACACACACACACACACACACACACACACACACACACACACACACCAGTGAGAGCAACCTTCAGCTGAAAATGTTTGGCAGTCTTGAGTTGCCATTATGTCTTTCAAGAAATCTTCTTTGTACTTACCCAAGGATCAACTCCAAGGAAAATTGCCTGACTGAATTGGTCAGTACATTGAGTTTTTATGAGGGCAATTGCGTGGTGCAACTCTGCTCTGCTTCTTAGAACAGGTAAATACCCACCAGCATCCACACACAGACACGAAGCCTGCAGGCATGAAACGAAAATTCCATCCAGAGCTCTACTTGCGTAAAATCCCAGAAAATAGATATCATATGCTTCCTCCTCAAAAACAAAGGAGCTGAAGTTTCTGCACAGTTTCATTGGGAATACTGGGGATCCTGGGTTGCACAATGGGTGTGAGACCCGACAAAAGCGTCGAAGGAAACAAGGCAAAATGTGCGCCAGGTGACGAGTTGTCAAAGAAGTTCCATTGAACTTTTCGTACTGAATTTTGAAAAGATCCAGGAAGGGCAGAGCAGACACTGTAAGGTGAGGTTGTCTTGTTGACATTTTCAGAATGCTCTTCTCAACGATTCTGTCATGCTCACCCATGCTCTCACATATACTGTAGGCATTCACGGTTAACATTATCCGCACCCGACAAATCAAAACACAGTGATCAATCAGTCTTTGCCCAACAGGAAGAAACGAGGAAGAAAAATTTACGAGTACCGCTCCTTTTGGAAACAAAGACACGGCAAAATCCCTCAGTGATTGGTGACAACAGAACCTTTTCAATATTTTGTTCAAACAAAATCTCAGCTATTTGACATTGAATGAGCACCAACTTTGGATGTGACTTGCTGGTTCACTCCTTGCCTGATAAAATAAATTCTGAACAGCAAAAATAAATATTTCATAAAAATTGAACATTTGTGCATTCCGCTGACGGTTGCATGCGTTTTGGTCGCTCAAATCACCGCGAGCTCCATGGGGCTATTTCTCTCTATGCCTGATTTTGGGTTTTCTTCTTGAGAAGAAAAGACAGTGCCATCATAGGATGAGGGGCGTTTGTTCAGGAAACAAAATTTTACAAGGCTTTATCAAATGATCTACTGGAAAAGAAAGCGACAATCTAGCTGTTCAACTGCGCAAAGAAGTTCAACCCGAACAAGGAATGTGTTTCAACATCAAAATATGCCTCACACGTCTGTTCAATGAAAAGAAAAGTTTACCTGTAGCTCCTTCCGATTTGGTGTTGTCAACAGAAATAGCATCAGATAATGCTTGCCTCCAAAGAAAATTTTTGGATACAAAACATTTTTTGAAGAAAGAGGGATGTTTTGCAGAAATATTGGCTTTTGTCTCTGTTGGACATTCTCAGCAATTTGCTTGTAAACAATTGTTGTCCAGACACCTGTGACATCCCCATCTAGTTGAATTGATGTGTGGGGCGTTTGCTTGTGCTTTGGGGAAGCTTGAGAATACTCCATTTGAAAGGACATCTCTCCACCAGTCCAAAATGTGTTTACATTTTTTGTAAAAAATGCAGCAATGCATCTGTGTTCAAAGTTTACTCTGCATAAAGGAGTTTGTGTCATATACTTCTCTGAACAAACCCTGTCAGAAGCCACAGGGTCTTGAGCTGGTTCATAGAAACAGCTGTGTTTCTTCTGTGGGATGCCTTTTACCTGCACCACTGACATATCATACCCTGTGAATTGTCAGAAGAACCTGACAGTTTTTATGATGGAATGCAGCCCCCACCCAGTTTGCCACTGTGGGATTGATTTCAAATGAAAGAAGCTCACATGATATCATTCCTTTGATGAGAACACGCATCACTGTTCCATACCTGCGTTTGTGTCTCATTGTCAGTGCAACATAATGCAGGTTTTCATAGCAGTTCTTGTGCTGATCCAAGTCAGTTGTGGACTGAACAATTGTGCAGTGGTTCCATGATATCCACCGCAAACGTGAGTTCTTGAAGTAGCACCTATCTATTGATATAACTTCACAAGAAATGGTGGTCAGAGTTGCTTTCAGACTGATATTTGCATATTCTTGAAAAGAGAAAAAAATAAAAAGTGCTGAATTTGTCCTGGAGTAAATTGACTTCACATGTCTAGGTTGTGGATGTGAATAGTTATACATATTGTGATTAAACAAGTGATAGTAGAATGTGTTGTTGGTATCTTTGTAGCAACTGCCTTGAAATGACCTGCTGATCACAAACCTGACACACTCAATGCTCGCAAGAGAATATTCATTGCTAACAAAACTATACAAAGCAACACCAGAGTTTCTGCACTTCTCACTTTTCTCACCAAATAATTTCATTGAACTGATGGTGATGTTGAAGTTAGAGTCCTGCTTTGTTTGGAATTCCAGAGTGCATATTTTGTTTGAAAAACAAGTTTTGCCATTGGGTAGAGCAACTGTTTGTGGAGAGGTGATGTTGAAAACGTGATCAATTTGATCTTTGAGACTGTTATACTGAAGAAATATTGGCCTCTCTGAGTGATTACATTGAAAGTTCAATAAGACATAAAAAGTGGATGACAAACCATACAGTTTGTTGTTTGAAAGGAGTTTTGTTTCAATTTTTGTGCATCTTGTGCCAGGACCATCAAACAAAGCTATTGCTTTGTCAGCAATTGAGTTCATCAAAATACAAATTGTTTGAAAATGTTTTGTTGTCAGCAAAAGTTCATAGCAGGAGATTTTGGTTTGCAAAAATAGAGACACAATAGTTGAGTGGTTCTGCAACCCAGACAACTGGACATACTGGTCTTGTGTTTGCAAAGAAACTAAATGATTGTGTTCTATCAGTGAATAAAATATCTTCATCACAAATGATTATGTGTGGCAAAGCTTTCACCTCAAGCTGAAATGTATTTGAATTGGGGTACAAGTTTAAGTAGCTGTATGTCCCACATATCTTGAGATATGTGTTGTTTTGTGTTTTGTCAAAGCTTCCTACAGAAATGAATCCATAATAGCAATTTTGCCTTGGTGGGAATGAAAAGTACATTTCAGTGAGTGAAAGATTAGCTCGAAACAATTGAAACAGCGCAAACTTGTAGGTGAAGAAAAGGTCATTGTTGAACAGTTTCTGAGGAATGTGGACTTTCAGTGTTTTCGTGAACCTGAATTCATCACACGGTTTTGAAAGTCTGTAAGAAAATTGTGTTCGGTAAGATATGGGAAGTATGCCCAAGGGGTGTAAAGCAGTGTGAGTTCCATTTTCAAATAGAATCTTCTTTGTGCAAGGTGCATAACATCCACCCAGGATCTGACCACTGAAATATATTTAGGAAAGAACAAATGCAAACAAAGTGAATGACCAAACACTGTTTGCTCCTTCAAAATAATCCGCTTGCCAAAATGTACAAACGTATGAATCTACTCACGTAACTAATGTCATCCATTGGCTTCTTAGTTGCCATATGATATTCGGCTGAGGATGCCTGGAGGTTACCACAAGAATATGAGTTTTATGCATCAACCATTTGAAATTATCTGCCCACCAGTGGGATATGTAGTCTTTGTGAAGAAACTCCTCTATTGTTGTGTACAGAAATGCTTCCAAATATGAAAACCACATCTTGCCTTGATGGTGTTTTGTTTGTTTGTGTGGAAAACGTTTTCCAAGGACACATTTTGCACACTGTGATTGGAGGACGAGAAACAGCAGAACAGCACAAGAAAATACCATTGATCTGTTCTGAGCACTAAAAGTGCAAAATCAAACATATCCACGCTGTCTTTTGATATGCTCTTGGGTTTGGTGAAAACTTTCCAGACAGTTTGGTCAATTCTAAGTTTCATACTTTTTGTGTTGTTTGTTGGGATAATTTTTGTGCTTTCATATCAATGCAGTTTTGTTTTGATTTGACGAAGTGGTATTTTTTTCCAATTAAAAAATCACAAATTGCATCAACACATTTTCTTTAGCATTGTGGAGGATGGAACATTAATTAGCCTTTCTTCAGGTGCTTTCACAGACCTCTGTCTAGCACATTGCTGCCTCAAAAAAGTCCTCAATTTATCAAGAAACAGTAGCCAACATCTCATGATGCAGCTTTTTGTGATGAGTATTGGCTTTTGAGTAAAAAGTGCCAAGATTTCATCAGTGGTCCTTCTCATTGGAAGAAATATGTTGTGTCTTCTTGTTCTTTTGCTTATGTGATAGAATGAGCCGCAGCAACAATTGAGTGTCTTGACCTTTATTTGCCAAAGAGCAAAGGAACAATTTCAAGTACAAACCAAAGGAAGTGAAATATTCTGACCGGAATGAGGAGCTGGAGTTTTGACCCAAGAGCTAAACCAGCAACCCTGTCACACCAGCGATTGAACAAATTCAACCACTTTGTGCATTGTGACAAATTTTATGTTCTGTACAAATCAACACAAAAGAGGAATTGCACTGTATGACAAGAATGACAATGTTTGAACCACCTTTGTGCTTGTGTTTTGCTTTCTGTCTGATTTGGTTCTCCTGGATTGTGATCCTTGTTTTCCAAGTTGAGATCTCCATTGCAAAATCTCCCAAGTGAGTGATGAACAGCAGCTTTGGCAATTAAATCTGCACATTGTACACTGCTTCTATTTTTGACAAGGGTTTACACTGGATGACAAAAGACAAAACCAGATTTCTGCGTTTTTGGTCCTCTTTTGACTCTGTCTGTGGTTTATTTCTTGGGATCAAAAGATTGACAAACAGTCATGTATGATAATCTTGAAACCCTGTTTTGTAAGAAACCAACAGCACTTTCACTTGCACTGCTGGTGCAATTCAAGTCAGCCCACCTGCACACACCTGCATCACCAAGTGATGAAGGAAAAGTTGTCTTTTGTGGAATTTCTCAAATTGGTTTGAATGAGTCTCAGAGATGGTTTGCTGTCTGAACATAAAAAATAGCTCCATGGAGCTCGCGGTGATTTGAGGAAATTTCACTTGCTCTGATTTGGCTTGCTCTGATTTGGCTTGCTCTGATTTGGCTGTCTCTGATTTGGCTCACTCTGATTTGGCTCACTCTGATTTGGCTCACTCTGATTTGGCTCACTTTTCTGTCAAAATTCTTACTTTTTTCACTTAATATTCACAACTTAGGAA